>Ga0210394_10001221_pt1 | contig 42717 bp, 38 predicted proteins | sample IncBWC12MmetaG_FD_160121 | JGI IMG/M metagenome (GOLD analysis project Ga0210394, IMG submission 160121) | Forest soil microbial communities from Barre Woods Harvard Forest LTER site, Petersham, Massachusetts, United States - Inc-BW-C-12-M | ecosystem: Environmental > Terrestrial > Soil >...
AACGCTTCGACGTCACACTTGCGAGTGACTCCGCATGACTCGGGGCCGATGTGGGTCGCTAATCCACTACTACCGTATGACTTTTTCATTCACTACACCTCGCCGGTTTAACCGGCGCACAAGGAGAACCACAATGAACGAAGCCAGTGCATCTGCACCACAATCATCCAGAACCGTGCATTTCCGCCGTCCCGGTTTCAACAATATTGCGCCGTATATTCTCGTAAACGGCGCTCCCAAATTCATGGAATTCCTGGTGTCAGCCTTCGAGGCCACCGAGGGGATTCGCGTGCCGCGGCCCGACGGCTCCATTATGCACGCCGAGGTGCGAATCGGCGACTCGGTCATCGAGCTCGCCGAGGCGAATGAACAATATCCGCCACACCCGATGACAACTCATCTCTACGTCGCCGATTCCGACGCCACCTACGCTCGCGCCCTCCGGGCAGGTGCCTCTTCCATATACGCTCCGACGGATGACCACCCATCCGGTGATCGCTGGGGCGCCGTCAGAGACCAGTTCGGCAACGTCTGGTACATTGCCACTCCGAGAGGTTGGGAGCCCGGCCCCGAGGGCCTTCGCGCGGTGCAGCCTTATCTCCATCTTCGCCATGCGCACGACATGATTCCTTTTGTCGAGGCAGCCTTCGGCGCGGAAGCGCTTGGTGTGCACAAATCGCCCGACGGCCACGTCCTCCACGCCACCCTCAGCATCGCCAATTCCACATTCGAAATTGACGAAGCACACGACGAGTTCCAGCCAACGCCCGCCCGCTTACACGTTTACGTCACGGACACCGACGCTGTTTACGCGCAAGCCGTGCGCTCCGGTGCCACGGGCGTGACTCCGCCAAACGACGCCCCCTACGGCGATCGCGCTGCCACGGTCAAGGACCCGTTCGGAAACACTTGGTTCCTAGCCACCTATCGCGGCACCGGTCAACCATAGCTATGGCCCGAGGGCTGGCGTCAAGGAGTTTTTGGTTCAGGGGAAGGGCTTTTTTCTGCGCCGGCTTCAACGCGGACAAATCTGCGCATTCCGTTGATGGCAGCCTGTGCCACATGAACTTGTTCGTGAATATCTTCCACCGATCGGCGCTCTACTGGCGTGAGCGTGGGAATGTCGCGGAGCAGCTCGGCATAACCCAAGATCGCGGTCAGCGGATTGCTGATTTCGTGAGTCGCACCAAACGCCAAGCGTCCGAGCGCTGCCATTCTTTGCGATTGCACAATCTGGTTTTGCACAAGCTTCAAGCTTTCCAGAGAAGACTCTGTCAAGCCGAGCAAACGCAAGAGCTCGCGGTCCATCGTGGAGAGCTTGAGAAATGTCAAAGTCCCCAGAAACAATACAGCGCCGAAGATCAACCGGAGGCGAAAGAGAACAATCGATTGCGGATTGTGGTGATCGAAAACCGCGGAGATGGCCAAGAGAGGAAGAGAGATCACTCCAACCATGGCCAGCCGGGCGCTCCACAACCCCGGGTTCTGCGAAGGGAAATCCGACGGAACGGGCTGAGACGCAAGCTTTGCCCCCAATGCCGCGGCAACAGTAAGCAGCCCCAGCGAAAAACCCCAAGGCACGTCGTAGAAACTTCCGGTGTAGTACAAGCCTCGGTCGATGAAAACATTCTGGAGAAGGCTCCCAGCCGCAAAGACGCTCAAAGCAAAGAAGAACTGCCGGTAAAATCTCTTCCATGAGCCTTGGCTTTTCACATAAAGCGTTCCCACGGCAGCCAGCGCCACGCAGTGTTCCGTCAGCGCAAGAAGGTAGTACACGGGGTTGTAGTTGGGATAGCTGGTGATCACAAATTGCCAGGGCAAAGCAAAATAAAGGTAGAGGCAGACCCACCAGGAGAGCAGCAACAGAAAGTCCAATCGGCGAAATCGTAGATCGCCGGAAGCAGATTCGGCTTGGGGCCTGAGCGCCAAGGAGGCCAGCGTAGGGACTAGAGCGAGAAGAAAAAGTCCGTCCCCGGCTACGGGATTTGGTGCTACCCGGCGGAGCAGAACATCGTAATAGAACCAGACAAACTGAGATAGAAACAGGATGCCGAAGGCCGTCTCATTCAAGGTCCAAAAGAATCGAACCGTTCCGCTCGACTGTCTGTGGTTGCTGTGAAAGGCCATCATCACAACCAGGGCGAGCAGACAAGGGAAGGTATCCCCGAGCGCTGTTAGCGCACGGCTGGGTTGCAAAAAGACAGCCGCGGCGATCTGGGCGAGAACTAAGCCCAATGCGATGCGCGTCCAAAGTGTGTCAATCCGCCGAAGCAATCCTTTGTCCCCGATGACTGTCCCAGATAACTACAAGCCCTTTAGGAAACGGCCTCCACCGTCGCCGCTACAGCCGCTGGAAGCACTAGCCTGAAAACGGCTCCGCCTTCAGGCCGATTCTGGCAGTCGATTTCGCCGCCATGCTGCCGAATGATCCCGTAACACGTGCTAAGCCCTAGCCCCACTCCTTTGCCCACAAGCTTGGTGGTGTAAAACGGTTCAAAAACGCGGCGCGGATCTTTTAACCCCGAGCCCGTGTCCACAAATCCGATTTCTATATGGTCTTTCCGCGCGCTGATGGCGATGGCGAGCAACCCCACCTCGTTTCCTTCCATAGCGTCAATCGCATTCGCAATAATATGGAGGAATACCTGAATCAGTTGATTGGCGTCACCCTCGACCATGGGTACAGCACCCTCTTCTTGAATCTCCACTCGAATGCTGTGTCTCCGCCCCGCGCGCGTCAAGTTCACAGCGCTCTCCAAAAGCGGCCGGACATCCACAGAAGCACGATGCGAGGGCATCTCCTGAGCGAAGCTGAGCATGTTCTCCACCAGACCATTCGTACGGCGGGCGGAATCGCCGATCTTGGTGGTCATCCTCTGTCGATTTTCATCCGCCGCGGGCTGGGCGTTTAGATCCTCGACATCCTTGCCCACCGCGGTCATGGCTCGATTGATCTCATGCGCCACTCGCGCCACGAACTTGCCTAACGACACCAGCTTTTCGTTCTGTACGAGTTGATTCTCGAACCGCTTCAGGTTCGAATAAGCTAAGGATGCGTCTCGCAGGTAGCCGGCGAGTTTGAAGTTGAGAAGATCTTGCTTCAGCAAAAGCAGAATGGTCAGAAGCGACATCGTAAACAACGTCAAAACGATACGAAAATGGCGCACCGCATCTTGTGTTTCTCCGCTCGTCACCAACCACAAGCCGATCACGGGAGTCGAGAGGGTTGCCACCATGGAAAGGCGCGCGGACCACAGGATCGTTCTTCGGTCCGAGGGGCTCCCACTTTTAGGCTCCTCCAAGCTTTGGGGTAGCCGCGTTTGGGAGTCAACGCTGTAAGTCATTGCCGTGACGCAAAACCAAGCCATGGCCGTGGTGAGTGGCAGGTCATAAAAGCTCCCCGTGTAGTAGTGTCCAGAGCTGATGGCGCGGTTGATCAGGATGGAAGCAAAACAGTACATCGCGGAGGCGCAAAGAAAGTGCAAGTAGAAACCGCGCCATGGCCCCCGGCTTCGAATGGCCACGAAAGCGAGAATGAACAGAAATACCTGATTCCCCACCGCGCCGACGACGTCGGAGTTGCGGTTGTAACGCGCCAAATCGTTTCCAGCGAGCAGGTACGCCATGGCCCAGAAAACATAGACGTACGTCCAATAAACGAGAAGAGAAGTGAGGTCAAAAAAGCTCAGCAGGCGCGCGCGCTGGGGGCTTTCCTTATTTGGCTGGAGGGCCAGCGCAGCAAGCATCGGAACGGGTTTGATGAACAGTAGGAAATTTCCGATAGGAACTGACGGAACAGGCTGGTTTAACCACACCTCATAATAAACCCACAAGACCATGTTGACCGACCACATCCCGAATCCCAGCGCAATCAAGAACCAGAATGCCCGCGGTGTGCCGCGAGCAGAAAAACCCTTCCAAGCAAAAAACAGAGTCGCGGTAGCAAGCATGAAAAGCTGAGTTAAATCCCCGAAGGCTGTAAGCGCATAGCTCGGGCGGCCACGCAGTGACGCGCCAACGAGTAGGACTGGCAAAAGCAGTGCGAGGACCAAGAGGATTTTTTTGCTCGAGGAACTCCAGCGACTTGATTTAACTTGAAGTTGGCCCTCCGTTTTTGGCACACCTTCACCTATCTGAGGCAATCCAACGTCCCGTGTCATCTGGTCCTTCGAACAAGCAACGCCCCGATGTACCCGTCTCTAGTAGGAAGCAGACGGGCCGCAAGGAGGCAAACGAATCTTCCAAGACTCGCCTCTATTTTGCGGGCTCTGGCCACCGTATCAGGAAGAATTGTTTGGGAGAGTGCCACAATGAATACACGCGGAACCGGGAAGACGGCCACTTGTTACGCGAGCGCACTAACGCGATTGCCCCTCTTTCATCGAACACTGTGAGGTCAGAATCGTTTCCTCTACAGACGTCGGCGAAGTCACCTTTAGGGAAATCTCCGGCAATATCAGCGCTCCGCGCTTCGCATGCGGGCACACGTCCTAGCCCTCCCGGAGAACGATTCGCGAAGCGTTTGGGCCATTGCCGTATTGTTCTGTGTCCTTTCCTGTTTTTCGTTAACCGATGCACCTTCGGCGCAGCCTTCATCACGAAAGCTCATGGAAAATTCCAGCCGATGCCCGCGTCTGCGTGCCTGACACCGACGCGTTCTATGCGCAAGCCCTGCGCGCGGGAGCCATCTCTGTGATTCCCTACGAAACGCTCGTTACGGCGACCGCGGCGCCACGTCAAATCCGCTGCGGCAACACGTAGCTCCTAGCCACCTATGTCGGCACGGGCCAACCGCAGCGGCGCGCGTCAATGCTCCTTCTCGGTGAGCCGTTCGCAGACTGACGGCAACCTTCGCAATGTGTTCCTTTCCGTACAGCACCACTTTGTCCTGGTGACTAGTATTTAGGTTTGGATGATGCAGTCTTCATCCGCAGTGGGAGGAGCGACATGGCCGCTCCAAAAGGCGAGAGGTGCGCACATCCGGGCTCTTTCCTGTGTGGCAACCTCGGGCAAGTACTGCAGCATCGAGTGCGAGTCCATGGCCAAGACGCCGGACAGCGATTGCCTGTGCGCGCACACCGAGTGCAAAGGCAATGCGCAATCCGTCGCTCCATCGCCGTTTGATATTTCATCTTGAATTCAGTGAAGGAGAAACCTGAAGAAAAAGTTCACACTGTCGGAATGGATGGTCCGGGCTCCGGGATTCAAGCGCGTGTTGTTTGTTCCTGGCTGCCGATTGCTGGCTGCCGCTTTGTTGATGGCAACTGGAAATGGAACGTGGGGCGCTGAGCCGCAAATCAGCCTCTCCGCAAATCAATTGAACTTTCCGGCGCAAATCCAGGAAACGGCTAGCGCTCCGCAATTGGTGGTTGTTACCAACACCGGCCAAGCCGATTTGTCCATCACGGGTATAACCATCAGCGGTGAAAACATCGCCGATTTCGCGCAGACCAACAACTGTCCAATTGCCCCAGGCGTGTTGGCTCCGCGGGTCCGCTGCGAAATTCGCGTAACGTTTAGCCCTACGGTCACAGGAACGCAGTCCGCGGCAGTGAGTATTGCTGATAACGCTTCCGGGAGTCCGCAGACGGTCAGCTTGAAAGGTGTCTCGACCGCCCCGGGTCCGGTAGTCTCGTTCGCTCCCGCTAGCCTTGCTTTTGGCAATCAGCAGCAAGGAGCTTCCAGCGCTGCCCTGGTGATCGGGTTGACCAATGCAGGCAGCGGCACTCTAAACATCAATTCGGAAATAAACATCAACGGGCCGGCCAGCGGCGAATTCCACATTCAGACAGTCAAGAATAGTTGCCCCTCAGGGACCTTCCAGCTTGCACCCAAAGCGAGTTGCTATATCGGAGTGGTGTTTGCGCCTGCAACGCTAGGGGTAAAAAGTGCCCAAGTCTTGATCGTGAACGACGCACCCGGCAGCCCTCACTCTATAGAACTGAGCGGCACAGCAACGCCGCAGCCGCAATAACTGCTTTCGCATGAAACATTCTCGGTCCCCCGCTCGTTACTTCTGTATACGTCCGCGAGGGGGAGCCCATGGAAACTTTCCGGAAAGACCTGCGCTACGCTTTTCGCATGCTCCTGAGGAGCCCTGGCTTCACGCTCATCGCCATGCTCGCTCTCGGTCTAGGCATTGGCGCGAACACTGCCATTTTCAGCGTTTTCAACGGCATACTTTGGCGTCCGCTCCCCGTCAAAGACTCCCAGCAGCTTGTCATCCTCGCCTCCAAACCCCGCGCCATTGATTTCCCCCTGCAACTGTCGTATCCCGACTTCAAAGACTATCGTGAGCTCAAGACCGTCTTCTCTGACCTCGCTGCTTATGTCCCGAATCCCGTGAATTTCGGCGCCGAAGGCCGCCCAGAGCGTGCCTGGGCTGAAATGGTCAGCGGCAACTACTTCTCTATGCTAGGCCTTGAGGCCGCCCGCGGCCGCACTTTTGCGTCCGACGAGGGCTGGATCCCCGGCAAGGATCCACTCATGGTTCTCAGCTATAAATATTGGCAAAAGCGCTTCGGCGGCAGTCCCGCAATCATCGGCCAAACCGTTCAGGTCAACAACCACGCTTTCACAATCATCGGCGTAGCCCCCGAGCGCTGGCGCGGGGCCTACTACTTCCTCGAACCCGATTTTTATCTTCCCCTCACAACCCTTGGCACTCTCGACCCGACCCAGGCGGATACTCTCGAACGCCGCAGCGCAACCTTTCTGCGCGTACTCGGGCGTCTCCAACCCGGCGTCACCGCCGCACAAGCCATGGCCGCAGCCGAACCGCTCGATCGTCGCCTGGCGCAAGAATTCCCGGAAGCTCACAACTCCACGTCGCTCCTTGTTTTGCCGGAGCTCAAAGCCCGCCCTGAGCCCGGCCTCACCAATTTCATGTCCACGGCTGCCCTCGTATTCATGCTGCTCGTAGGACTTGTCCTCTTGATCGCATGCGCCAATGTCGCCAACTTAATCCTCGCGCGCGCCAACGGCCGCAGAAAAGAATTCGCCACCCGCACGGCACTCGGTGCCACCCGGGGCCGCATGATGCGCCAACTTCTAACAGAAACAGTCTTGCTCTCTGCCTTCGGAGGAATCCTCGGCCTCGTTTTTGCCCGTTGGGCCGCCCTCGCGCTCATGTCCGTCCACATCCCTACCGACATTCCTTTGCGCCTCTTTGATCTGCGCATGGACTGGCGCATCTTCGGTTTCAGCTTCTTGGCCGCTCTTATCACCGGCATGATCGCTGGCCTGCTTCCCTCGATCCAAGCTTCGCGCACCGATCTAGCCGACACTCTCAAGGCTGGCGGCCGCTCCGGCGGCGCGTCCACCGGCCATCATCGTTTTCGCAATGCTCTCGTCGTCGCGCAAGTCGCTGTGTGTCTGCTTCTTCTTGCCTGCGCCGGCTTCTTCATGCGCAGCCTGCAAAACTCGGCTCAGGTCGATATGGGTTTTCGCGTCGATCACACCCTCATGATGACTATGGACCTCGGTCTCCAAGGCTATAGCGAGGAGCGCGGCCAGCAGTTCTACAAGCAGCTCTCCGAACGCGTTCGTTCCATTCCCGGAGTTCGCGACGCCGCCATCGGTGGCTACATACCCATGGGCTACGACAACTCGCTCGTTAGCATTTTTCCCGAAGGCCGGGTCATCGACGACAAAACAAAAACCGAATCCGCGTTCGACGACGAAGTCCAACCCAACTATTTCCGCACCGCCGGTACTCCGGTCATCCAGGGCCGCGAATTTACGGAAGCCGATTCCGCCACGGGCCCCAAAGTCGCCATCGTCAACGAAGCCTTCGCCAAGAAAATCTGGCCTGGCGAAAATCCCGTCGGCAAGAGTTTTCGCACCAAAAAAGACGGTCCGCCAATTGAGGTTGTGGGGGTCACCCGTACCGGCAAGTATCTTTTTCTCTACGAGACGCCCCAACTCTTCGTCTACCTTCCGCTCGCGCAGAGCTACCTTTCGGGCGCCAACCTCTTCGTCTATACCGAAAGCGACCCGCAGCAGTTCGTCCCCGCCGTCCGCGACCAAATTAGCCAGCTCGACGCAAGTCTGCCCGTCTTCGGAGTCAACACCATGGACACCCACGTCAAGTACGGCAAACCTCTTTTGCCGGCACGCATCAGCGCCATGCTGGTAGGAGCCTTCGGCCTTCTCGGGTTGGTTCTTGCCTCGGTAGGAGTCTACGGCGTCGTCTCATATTCCGTCAGTCAGCGCACGCAAGAAATCGGTATTCGCACCGCGCTCGGAGCACAGCGCTCCAACGTCCTGGCCATGGTTCTGAAGCAGGGAATGAGCATGGCGCTAATCGGGACTGCGGTTGGAATCGTTCTCTCGTTCCTGCTGTTCCGCGGCCTAAGCTCCGTGCTCTACGGCGTCAAGTCCACCGATTTCGTAACCCTCGGTGCCGTCTCCGCGATACTTCTAGCCGTAGCCTTCGCCGCCAGCTACGTTCCCGCTCTCCGCGCCACCCGCGTCGATCCAGTCGTGGCCCTTCGCGAACAATGATATGAACGCGCTTCTCCACTTTGCGGCGTGACTTGCATTCCAGGCTCAGCTGCGGCAGTCAAGTTGTCGCTGAACCATCAAGCACGAGTAACACCAGCTCAACAACATCACATCTTGTGCTGCACCTCGACGACCACTTTTTTCTGATCGTTAGCGGAAATTTGCAGTGTTTGTCCTTTGGCCAGATATGGTTTCAAGACAGTCCCGTTAGTCCATTCCAGGTCCCAGCCGTCCTCGATAGCCACAAGCGAATATCTTCCCGGCAGGATTCCGCCCAGCGCGAAGGTTCCATCACTGTCACTCTGATCCAATCGGTAATCCTCCTCGAGGTTCTGTCCGGTCTCCGGCACAAGCAGGACCATCACGTCGGCTGTCGGTTTGCCGTCGACTTTAGCCACCCCCGTCACTTGACCCACTCCTCTTCCCATCGTGATATTCAGCTGGACGTTGCCCGCCCCGGAAATGGTAATATCCCGGCCACTTGCCTTCGCTCCCGTTGCGTAAACTCCCCCCACGTACTCGTCGCTCACCGGAAGATTCACGGATACTTTGTAAGCGCCCTCTAGTACTGCCGCGAAAGAAAATCTGCCGTCCTTTTCTAGCATGGCGGAAGCGCCCTGAGTGTCCTCGCCGACAAGACTCACTTGGCCTCGCGCGGGGTTCGCGTCGCCGGCCGGGAAAATCACGCGCCCTGATACGTTCGCTGTTGCTCCTGTTCCGGCCCCGTCCAGCGTTTCGCCCTCGCTCACATTTGTTCTGATTGCTCGAGAGCTCGATCCCTGGCTTCCGCCCTGGTCGACGACCAGCTTGACATCTCCCGGAGGCAGACCTGCTACTTCATATTCGCCGGGTGAGATCTGTGCGGATGCGACACCCAGCGCCATGTCCAACGTTCCAAAGAGCTTTTCATTCGCCCCAATCTGAATTGCGATCTCACCGACTGGCAAATTTGCCAGTCGCACATGGACTGCAGGAACAGCCTGAAGCGGGACGTTGGCCTCTACTTTTTCACCCGCCGTCAGATTCAGTTCTCCTGCGGCCTGCTCATCTGTCACGCCCGGATAAAACGTAATCGGATAGACAACGTCCAAAGAGGGATCCGGGGACGGTCCTCTGTTTGTCGATCTGAAAGAATGCCTGTCCTGTTCAGGCAGATAGCTGAATCCCGTTTGCGCGTACCAGGGCCGGGCTTCCACTGCCACATAGTATTTGCCAGGCTGCAGGCGCGCAAAACGGTATTCGCCCAAGTCGTCCGTCTGCATTTGTGCTTGGACAAATCGGGCATGTCTACCGCTTGTGCTTTCCGTGCCGAATAGCATCACCTGCGCTTGGCGCACGGTTTCTCCATGCTCGTCCGTCACTCGGCCGGTAATTATGACTTGCCGATGCAGCCGGAAGATCACATGCTCGGAATCAATCGCGCTTCCGACGGCGACAGCCGTCTGAAATCCGCCGTGTTCGTTGTGCCCCTCCCGTACATAGCCTTGCGCCGTGGCGAAGAGCGGATACTTCGCGGCTTCAAGACCTTGAAAGACAAACCGCCCGTCTTCCCCAGCGGTGGTTTTCGTTTCGTCTGTGCCTACTGAAATAGATACTTCTGCGTGCGCAACCGGCACACCGGTCACCGCATCAACGACCACGCCGCTGATGCGATACGCAGGCGGTGCTTGCTCCTCGGCGCCGGCCGGAGGCATAGTGAGCAGCATTCCAAGGCAGAACAACGCCGCCATCATCGGTGCCTTTCCGGGAGCTCCTGGACCTCAACTCGCACGCTTGTTTCGGCTCCTCCGGACTGCAGCGTCACTGCGCTCGCATGCTCCAGGTACTTTTCCATCGCGCCGGGACTGCGGAATTCCAGATCAAGCGCATCCTTCACCGCTATAACCTGGTATTTGCCGGGCGCAAGGTTGCCCTGGGAGAACGCACCGGTTTCGTTCGTCTGTGTGAGGACCGACCGCCTCGGATATTCTTCGGAGTAAATCACCACTGCGGCAGCGGCAGGCTGCCCTTTTTCCATCACCTTGACGCTCAATTGCGCACCGTCCTTCCCGAGCGTCACCTCGATCGGCGGCAGAACACCACCGGGCGCAATCGTCAGGTCGTCGCGCAGCAAATCCACACTCCCGCAACGGAGTGAGGCTATGTATGCCGGTTGATTCGGCGATGCTTCCACCGTGTAGGTCCCCGGTGGGATGTCCTCGATTCTTGCCGCCGGCCTTGGCTCCCCATTCTGCGGAGGAACCATAGTTCCACGCGAGTTTTGCAAAAATTCCTTGGAGATCAACTGCACCATGACCTGAGGCACATTGGTGGTTTCGACGGGCGGAATTCCTCCGTAGACTTGAACCCCCACGGAGATCCCTCGCCCTAGGATAAGGACCAGGCCGGCCAAGTCGGATTTCAATTGAATCAGCCGCGTCGCTGTCAGCTGCACTTGTAATTCTTGCGGCCCGTTTCCGTTCGGCGCCTGAGCCGAAGCCGCGAGCAAATAGGTTCCCGCCGGTACTCCGGGGATTTGGAATTCTCCGCTCTTAGGGTCGATGCCGACGATCCTTTGCACCATGTCACCCGATGCATTCATCAGCGTAAGGCTGAATCCCCCAACCGGAGTGGCTCCGCGCACCACTCCCGCAACCTCAAATAGCGGCTGGCGGCTTAAGGCTTGCGTGATATGCACCGTCGCGCCGGCCCGCAGTTCAATTGCGGTTGCGGACTCCACATCCGCGACCCCGGGATAGAATTGGGGCCCGTACCCCTGATTCGTTTGCTTTCTTCGATGCAGTTTGTCGTAAGTAACCCAGCCTCCACGGTTCGCTGGAACAAACGACAGGTGGTAGCTTCCGGGAGTGAGTTCTGCGAGACGAAAGTTTCCTTCGTCATCTGTCGCGGCCTCGCCACCGTTCTGCAGGCTTTTCCGGCCGTTTTCCGTTTGCCAGCGCTGCGCTCGTACCGTGACTCCCTCAACCGGCTCGCCGCTCTCGTTCTTCACTTCGCCGTAGATGATTCCTTCCGGCGTCAGCTTCAAGACCACTTCTTTTTCGGATGGGACGTCTTGAAAGGAGTTTCTCCACGCATTCCAAAGCCCCAGTTGCTGTTCGCTGAAAAATCCCGGCTTGCTCGCCGTCAAGTTATACCGGCCGCGCGCCAGATTCCTGAACACAAACGTCCCGTCGGCCCCGGCAAATTGCGCCTTCCCGGTGCCGGCTTGCATTTGCACAAGCGCTCGACTCACGGGCTCCCCGGTAACGGCGTTGATCACCATCCCGCTCACTTCGAAATTCTCCGTCTCGGTTTGTTGCGCAAGAGCTGCGGCAACACCCAATAGCCAGGGCAGTACTGTGAATGAAACTATGAAGGCAGGAATGCTTCGGCGCATTTCTTGTCCCGAATCCCGAATCTCGTCTTTACCCTACCAAGCCCGACCAGCCGTTGATCACTTCCTCGATAGTCCTTCACGTTACTCCTACCTGGATGCTCTCGGTGCATGGCGAAGTTGCATCTGCGTCCTCATTCTCCCGATGGCCGAAACAGGATCTCGGCAACCGTCCACTCCCGCTCATTGGCTGGAATGGGATCGCATAAATACAGATAGACAACACAAGAAGGAGGTACTGAAGATTCTAGTTTCTGAAGTGCTCGAGGACTTCCCGGCAAAAGCACAGTCCTGCCGTGGGCCTACTTCACTGCGACTTCATCCTTCAACTTCTCATACGCAGCCGCGCTCAGAATTTTCTTGCTCACCAGATCATGCTTGTCATGATAAGGCCGCCCGGCCACGATCCGCCTCGCCTCGTGCTTTCCAATGCCCGGCAATTCCGTCAATTCATCCACGGTCGCGGCGTTCAGATCTACCTTTTTCTGCTCGCCGTTTTCCCAGCCTTCTTTGGCGCCGTCGACGGCCGCCTTCACGGCGCGTCCGGCCTCTTCAATCTTTGGCTTGGCTTCCGCCGCGGCTTTCGCCGCTTGTTCCCGAATTGTTTTCTCGCGTTCCGCGGGATCGCCCGAGCAACCGGCTGCTCCCGCCGCCACAACCATCGCCGCTGCTAACGCCGGCCCTACTATGCCAAGACCTTTCCGCATGTTCATCACCTCTCGCTTACTCCCCTTAATCCTCCGCTTCTCCTCCGGCTCCTGTCCATCCTCAATTTCCTTTATTTATGCCCCTTCAAAAACGTCCCCTTTTCCAGATCTTTAAACGCTTGCTGCAACTGTTCTTGCGTGTTCATCACGATCGGACCGTACCAGGCCACCGGCTCCTCGAGCGGTTTCCCCGACACAAGTAGAAAGCGAATCCCCTCGTCGCCGGCCTCCACGACGACCTCATCCCCTCGGTCAAACAAGACCAGAGAACGGTTATCCGCCGCTACTGGAGGCGCCGTGTCTAGCCAACCCACCGCTTCTGTCGGCACCGCCAGCGGCTCCGACGCATTGCAAAACTTTCCTGATCCCGCAAACACATAGGCAAACGCGTGCCGCGTCGTTCCTACCGGCAACGTCTTCCGACGCCCCGGCGGCACGGACACATCCAAATAGACTGGCTCGGCCGCAATCCCATCCACCGGCCCGCTCTTGCCCCAGAAATTTCCGCAAACCACGCGCACGTGCGTCCCGTCGTCGTCTTTGATCTCCGGAATTTCCGGCGCTTTCACTTCTTGATACCGCGGCGCGGTCATTTTCAGCGACGCCGGCAAATTCGCCCACAATTGAAACCCATGCATTCGTCCAGCGTGATCTCCCTTGGGCATCTCCTGGTGAATGATCCCGCTGCCCGCCGTCATCCACTGCACGTCGCCGGACGCAATCTCTCCGTGGTTTCCCATACTGTCGCCGTGCTCCACGGTCCCCGCCAAAACATACGTAATTGTTTCGATGCCGCGATGCGGGTGCCACGGAAACCCCGCTAAATAATCCTCCGGCACATCGTTGCGAAAATCGTCAAGCAGCAAGAACGGATCGAAGTCCGCCGTATTCCCAAATCCGAACGCCCGCCGCAAATGCACTCCCGCGCCTTCCACGGTTGGTTTAGCCGCCACCAACCTCTTCACTGGTCGTATCGACATTTTGTCCCTCTCCTGCGCTTTACCCGTCGCATCCGGATTGCGCCGTTTGCCGCTATTGGCGGAAGGCGGGGCAAGCCCCCCTACAACACACGTTTCTCGCCGCGCTTCTCAACTATCTCCATACACTGGCACCGCAGCTCCCTGGACCAATTTCGCCGCGTCGCTGCACAAAAACAATATCACGCGCGTAATCTCCTCCGGCTTCGGCCACTTCGCGAAGTCTGCTTTCGGCATCGCCTTGCGGTTTGCCACTGTATCAATGATGCTCGGCATGATCGAGTTCGCTCTGACTCCTGTACCTTTCAAATCCGCCGCCAAGCAATCGATCATCGCTACTGCTGCGGCCTTCGACGCCGCATACGCCGACGCGCCTGCCGCGTGATCCACCGCTGCTCTTGCCGCCACGTTCACAATCGCTCCGCTTCCTTGCTTAACCATCACGCGGGCCGCCGCCCGCGCCAAGACAAATCCCGCGCGCAAATTCAGCGCGATCATCTGCTCAAAAACTTTTGTTTCCAGCTCCCACAATTTAATGCCGCCCGCATACCCTCCCACAGCATTCACCAGGCAGTCCAATCGTTCATGCCGCTCCACAATTCCATTCATCAGTTTCGCGACCGCGGCTTCATCCGTTACGTCCACGGCGAACCCTTCCAGCGAAGCCCCACCCGCTTCGACCAATTTTGCGCTAGCCGTCTTCTTCAACTCGTCTAAATCCCCAGGCCTCTGGAACGTAACAATCACCTGCGCCCCCGCGTCGACAAACGCCAAACTCACCGCCCGCCCTAAGCCGCCCGTCCCTCCCGCCACCAAAACCACTTTCGCAGCGCCTCTGTCTCCCACGGTGCTCTCCGATCACGTCCAACCCTGGCATCTTGTCACAACCGCACCGCCCGCTCAACCACACTCCTCCTTTCCATCCGCCGCGTTACTTTGATCGCCAAGACAGCGATCCGCGTCGCGCGTGCCGTGTGGGCGCTTCGGGACAGAAATCCTTTGTCAGATTTCTGGTTAACAATAAGGCCCTTGCGCCTTTTTTCGGAGGTGCCGATTCCAAAGGGTCGTAAGTCCTGTGTCTTGGAATTGCTGATTCCAAACGGTTTATGGGTGAGTTTGGTGGAAGTGCGGATCTTAAGAGGGTTAGTTGCCGGAGGGCAGCGAAAGCCAGAGATGATTCGATGGGAAAAGCGAACCTTATCTCGGGACGGGTCATGCAAAGTCTGGCTGGCGCCGCCGGCTGGCCGATCGTTTCGTAGGAGATCGCCAATCTCGAACTGCAAACCGACCAGCGGCACATCGCGGCGCAGGTCGCCTCCCGCATCGGTCTCGAGGTGTAGCCGTTCGCGGTATAGACACAACTGATGCCGGCGTGCGTCGCAGGAGTTACACCTTCTTGGTTGCAGCGATGTGCCAAGGCCTTCGCCCGCAGGCTCAACTGTCAGATTTCGAGAATTACCGGGAGGATCAGGGGACGTTTGGAGGTTTGTTTGTTGATGTAGCGTTTAAGGTCGACACGGATTTTTTCTTTGATTACGCCCCAGTCGGATTTCTCTTCGGCGTTGGATTGCTCGACGGTCTTGAGGATGACTTCGCGGGCGCCAGCGATTAGTTCCTGGCCGTTGTCGCTGAAAAGGCCGCGGGTGACGATTTCCGGTTGGGATTCCATTTTGCCGGTGTGTTTGTCGATGGCGATGATGGGGACGACTACGCCATCTTCGGACAGATGTTTGCGGTCACGGATGACTACGTCCTCGATCTCTTCGAGGGAGCCGGAATCGACGCAGACGCGGCCTGCGGTTACGGGATCGCGCCGGCGCACGCCATCCTGGGTGAATTCGATGCACTTGCCATTTTCGAGAAGGAGGATTTCTCCGGAGACGCAGCCGAGTTGATGGGCTAGCGCGGCGTGGCGGAAGAGATGACGGTATTCCCCGTGGACGGGAATGAAATAGCGGGGCTTGACGAGCTGCAGGACCAGTTTCTGTTCTTCCTGGCTGGCGTGGCCGGAAACGTGAATGGTGCCGGCGGAATTGTCGTAATAGACCAGAGCTCGGCGGCGAAACATGTGGTCAAGCATGCGGAAGATGGCTTTTTCGTTGCCGGGAATGATGCGCGCGGAAAGGATGACGCTGTCGTTTTCGTCCACGGTGACGAAGCGGTGATTGTCGACAGCGATGCGCGAAAGGGAAGACATCGGTTCGGCCTGGCTGCCGCTGGCGAGAATGACGATGCGCCTGGGATCGAAATTGCGAATGTCTTGCGGGCGAACGACCATGCCGTCAGGGATGCGCAAGTAGTTCATGGAGTGTGCGATCTCGACGTTGTCGACCATGCTGCGGCCAACGAAGGCGACTTTGCGGCCGACGCGTCCGGCGACGTCGATGACTTGCTGGATGCGGTGAATCGAGGAAGCGAAACAGGAAAGAATGACGCGGCGCGGCGCGGAGCGGCAGAGCTCTTCGATGCGCGGGACGATGGCGCGCTCGGAAGGAGTGAAGCCGGGGCGCTCGACGTTGGTGGAGTCGCTGAAAAGGGCCAGGACGCCTTCGGCGCCGTAGCGGGCGAAGGTGTGGAGATCGAAGGGGGCGCCGTCGACAGGAGTCTGGTCGATCTTGAAGTCGCCAGTGTGAATGATGACGCCGAGCGGAGTGCGGACGGCGAGGGCCACGCAGTCGATGGTGCTGTGCGTGACGTTGATGAACTCGATTTCGTAGGGGCCGATTTCGACGAGGCGGCCGGGGAGAACTTCGCGGAGCGTGGTGGAGGCCAGGAGTCCAGCTTCGTCGAGGCGTTTTTTGACCAGCGCGAGGGTGAAGCGCGTGCCGTAAATGGGGACGTTCAGGTCGCGGAGAATGTAGGCGAGCGCGCCGATGTGATCTTCGTGGCCGTGGGTCAGGACGATGGCGCGAACGTGCTGGCGATTTTGCTTTAGGTAGGTGATGTCGGGGATGACGAGGTCTACGCCGAGGAGTTCGGATTCGGGGAACATCATCCCTGCGTCGATGACGAGAATGTCGTCGCCCAGACGGAGGACCATCATGTTCATTCCGAATTCGCCGAGACCACCGAGGGGGATTGCCAGTAGCGACTGCGTAGACTTACTCAAAGAAAGGTTATCTCCGTGATGTTCGTAGGAATCGTATCACAGTAGGGTGATGGGCGCGCGGTGCGATCGGGGTTCTTGGCGGGTGTCTCTTTTTGCACAGGCTAATCGCGCTTCGTGTTCGAAGTGATGGCGCGGCGCGGGGCAGGCTGTTCGGGCTGCTTGGTCAGCGATCGCCGCCGCTGAAGAGATGGGCGATCAACACGAGGAGGACGGCGCCAACCGTGGCGGCGGCCAGCGAATAGAGAAAGCCTCCGCCGAAGATGCCGAGGCGTATGAAAATCCAGCCACCAATGAAAGAACCGACTACGCCAAGAATAATGTCGGTGATGCAGCCGAAGCCCCGGCCGCGGGAGATTTTTCCGGCGAGCCATCCGGCGATTAGGCCGATGGTGATCCAGCCCCAGAATCCGCTGGGGAGGTAGACGGAAATACCCTTCGTCTCGAACATGGCGTTAAAAAGCATTGCGGACATTCAGCCTCCAAGAAACATCTCGGGAGTCTATCAGATGGGTTGCTGTTGCGTCATGCAGTGGAGCGTGCCGAGTCCGAGGACCAGGTCACGGCAGGCGATGCCGACTACTTCGCGGTTGGGGAACAGCTTGGCGAGGGTGTTGAGGGCGTGGCGATCGTTCGAATCGTTGAAAGTGGGGACGATTACGAGTTTGTTGGCAATGTAAAAATTGGCGTAGCTGGCGGGGAGGCGTTGGCCATCGAAATAAACTGGACTGGGCATGGGGAGCGTTTCTACCCGGAGAGGGCGGCCGTCTTGATCCTTCATTAGTTTTAGGAGGGCGAGATTTTCCTGGAGCGGTGCATAGTTGGCGTCGTTCGAATCGTTTTCGACTAGGGTGACGACCGTCGTGGGATCTACGAATCTCGCTAAGTCGTCGACGTGGCCGTGGGTGTCGTCGCCCGCGATGCCGTTTTTTAGCCAGAGGACGTTGGTTATGCCGAGATAGCTTTTGAAAACTTCGGCGTAGTCTTCGCGGGTGAAGCCGGGGTTACGTTCCTGCGTTTTGCTCAGGAGACATTCTTCAGTCGTGAGCAGCGTGCCGAGGCCGTTGACGTCGATGCTGCCGCCTTCCAGAACTACCCGTCTTCCTTTGTGGATTGGTTGCCAGAGGCGGCGCTTTAGTTTTTTGTTGGCCTGGGAAACGATTACCGCGTCTTTCTTGTGATTGTCGTATTTGGCCCAGCCGTTGAAACGCCAGTGCGTGTAGGCGACTTCGCATGCGGAATTCTTTACGGAGATGGGTCCAGAATCGCGCATCCAGCCGCGATCGGTGGGAATGCGGAGGAAATCTACGGCCCCGAGGTTGGCGCCGGATTTCCTTAGGACGGCGCGGACGCGCGGTTCGGCTTCGCGGTTTTCGACCAGGAGGCAGACGCGCTCGACTTGGGAGAGGTGGCGGACAATTTCGGCGAAGGCCCAGAGAACGGGGGAAAATTTTCCGGGCCAGTCGGTTAGTTCGTGGGGCCAGCCTAGCCAGGTGCATTCGTGTTGGTCCCATTCGGCGGGCAGGCGATAGCCGAGGGAGTGTGGGGTACATGCGTTTCTCAGTGAAGGCATAGGATTATGTCTGGGCGAGGGCCTTTTTAACACAGAGGTCACAGCGGGCACAGGGAAGAATCGGTCATTCGCCTAGCCAGCGGTTTAGGATGGGTTGGTAGGCGTCGATGCGGCGGTCGCGAAGGAAGGGCCAATTGCGGCGGGTTTCTTCGCTCTGGGCGGGGTCGCACTCGACTACCAGAATTTCTTCTTTATCGCTCGAGGCTTCCGCGAGGATGCGGCCGAAGGGATCGGCTACGAAGGAGTTTCCCCAGAACTCCAGGCCGGCGTCGCCTTTTTCTGGTTTGCCTTCATAGCCGACGCGATTGACTACCGCGACATAAACGCCGTTGGCGATGGCATGGGCGCGCTGGATGGTGCGCCAGGCGTCGAGCTGGGCTGCGCCGAATTGGGCTTTTTCGTGGGGATGCCAGCCGATGCTTGTAGGATAGAAGATCACTTGTGCGCCTTGCAGAGCAGTCAGGCGCGAACCTTCCGGATACCACTGATCCCAGCAAATCTGAACGCCGATGCGCCCGTAGGCGGTGTCGAAATTCGGGAAACCGAGATCGCCGGGCGTGAAATAAAATTTCTCGTAGTACAGGGGATCGTCGGGGATGTGCATTTTGCGGTATTTGCCCAGGAGCGTGCCGTCCGCGTCGAGTACAGCGCAGGTATTGTGGTAGACGCCGGCGGCGCGGCGTTCGAACAGAGAAACGACCAGGACGACTTTCGATTCCTTGGCTATTTTCGCCAGTGAGTCGGTTGCGGGGCCGGGAATGGGCTCGGCTAGATTGAAGAGATCGGGGTCTTCGGTGCGGCAGAAATATTCGCCGCGAAACAGTTCATCCATACAAATGATTTGAGCCCCGCGCCCGGAGGCTTCGCGGATTTTCTCGATGGCATTCGCCAGATTTTCTTCAGGAATGGAAGTGCTGCGCATCTGCACGAGGCCGATTGTGAATTTCTTTGTCATAAAATTTAGTTTATCATGCTCGTAGAAAGTTTTTTTGTAGCGTTTTGTTCTTTCCTTCGGGGCGCATTTGTAATATCAGTCGTTACGAAAGTGGATTGCTACGGCGTGGTGTGAGTTACTGAAACAAGAGCGCAGCAGAGATCGGGGAGAAGAGATGGCAAACCGGCAAGAAAAGACGGCCACAGGGCGCGTGCTGCACGATCCGGTGAAGGATAAGCTGCGGCCGATGTTTCCGATTGATCTGTCGAAGTGCCGCACCATCGACGAATTGGTTCGCGCGATGGGGAATACGGCGTTCACGGGACGGCAGATTGGAGACGCCGCTGACGTCTTGGAAACGATGGCGCGCGATAAAGATTGTTTTGTGGTCATGACGCTTTCCGGCGCGCTGACCGTGGCAAAGATGGGTTTCATTTTTTGCGATTTGATTGAAAGTGGTTTGGTCAAGGCCGTCGTCTCCACGGGCGCCTTGATGGCGCACGGGCTTGTGGAAGCGACAGGACACTCCCACTTCCGGTACGACCCCAGCAAGATGGACGACAAGACGCTGTTCGAGGCGGGCTATAACCGCGTGTACGACTCGCTCGAACCGGAAGTGAACCTGGATCACGTGGAGGAAGTGATGGATGACGTCCTCTCGAATTGGGACGCGGAGGAAGTTGCTTGCAGCTGGAAGATTCACCGGAAGATCGGAGAAACGCTGCACAAACAAGGGGCGGGGCGGGGAATCCTGAAATCAGCATACGAGCACAATGTACCGGTGTTTGTACCGGCGTTCAGCGATTCGGAATTGGGAATCGATTTTGCGCTGCAGAAGATCGCGCGCCAAAGAGAAAAAAAGCCCCTGCTGCGGTTCGATCCCTTCGAGGATTTCGAGAAGTTTGCGGACACCATGCTGGCGACCAAGCGCATGGGACTTTTTACCGTGGGGGGAGGGGTGCCGCGGAATTGGTCGCAGCAATTTGGAGTTTATGCGGAGCTCCTGGCGCGGCGGGGTTACAAGAAGATTCCGCTGAAGCGCTACAACTACGGCGTGCGAATTTGTCCGGAGCCGGTGCATTGGGGCGGGTTGAGCGGGAGCACGTATACGGAAGCGGTGTCGTGGGGGAAATTCGTGCCTCCGGAAGAGGGTGGTAAGTTCGCGGAAGTGTTCGATGACGCGACGGTGGCCTTGCCGCTGGTGGCGGGGGCGGTGCTGGACCGCATTGGATATTTCAAGCGCGAAAAATAAATAACAAAAACAAGCTTATAGCCGACAAGCCATGTGGCCCATGAGATTTTTTGTGAATGCGCTTGGGCTGGAGCACTACGCGCTCTACGTTTTCGATTACGGCGCGCCGGTCGGCTATCGGCTGGCCGTTGCCCGTCCCCAACGGGTGACCGCCATGGTGTCGCAGAATGGGAACGCTTACGAGGAGGAGCTCGGTGATTCGTGGGCTGCGATGCGCCGTTATTGGTCGGCGCCAAGTGCGGAGAACCGCGCGGTGGTCCGGCGAAGCATTTTGACCTTCGAGGGTACGTACTTCCAGTACGCGGACGGCGTCCCTAATCCGGAGAGGATCGCGCCGGAATCGTATACCCTAGACGCGGCACTGCTCGAACGGCCCGACGTTCGGGAGATCCAGCTGGATCTGTTCCTGGACTACGCGTCGAACGTGAATCTGTATCCCAAGTTTCAGCCGTATTTCCGGGAGTACAAGCCGCCGCTCCTTGCGATTTGGGGAAAAGTGGGGTTCGGATTGTCGCGCTAGTCATACAGGACAACACTTAGCAGAGAGGGATTGATTTGGACGTGGCGGTTGTTCTTGTACAGAATGAAGCCCATGTTCCGGAATTTGTTCATGAAATAATTTACACGGGAACGGGTTGTGCCAATCATCTCTGCCAGCGTCTCCTGGGAAATGTTCGGAAGCATCGTTTGCGTCTGGCCCGGCGAGCCGTAACGTGCCAGCAGCAACAGAGTGCGCGCCAGCCGTTTCTCGCTGGAATTAAAGAGCTGGTCTATCAGATCCTCTTCGACTCGAAGGTTTCTTGACAGCATATGCGCGATGAAACGGTCGGAGAACTCAGACTCCCCGTGAAGTAAGCGTAGCATCTCGCTTTTCCTAATCACGAGCACGGAGGTGGGTGCAATCGCGGTCGCCGTGGCCATGCAAACGGTCTGGCCAGCCAGGCAGCCTTCTCCGAAAAAGTCACCCGGTCCCAGTATGGCCACGACCGCTTCTTTACCGGCTTCATTGACGACGGTGAGCTTCACACCGCCTTGCTGAATATAAAGGACATTCCTCGCAGCGTCGCCCTGCGCGAAGATGCGCTCCTTGTTTCGAAACCTTGCTATCTTTCTTCCGACACCTGCCGAATCGAGAAATCGTTGCACGTCGAACGCAGAACCCCTGAGAGTCGCCTTTTGGGGCCGGCTAGCGGCACGGGCGGAGACACGTGGAACGGCAGTGGGCAACATACGGCAGAATAGCACGGGAACCGAATCTGTCGACTGTTCAATATTGCACAGTGCGGCAAAATCGCCCGCGCCCCGCCGAACCTCTGTGGAGTTTCAACAAGAGCTGTAGATTCTGTGACGTACAGACGCCTTCTAGCCTCGAAGAGCTTTTCGCAGTGATTGGCGCACCTCCAGCCCCCCATCATATTCAATGTAGCCCTTCCTCCGGAATCGATTCATGAACAAATTGACGCGCGAACGCGTGGTGCCGACCATTTCCGACAGAACCTGGTGGCTTATAACGGGAATCTCAGCTACCGCCCGTCCGTTCTTCTCCAAATGCGCTAGCCGGAGAAGCACGCGCGCGAGTCGCTGCTCGGCAGAGGAAGTCAGCAGGTTTGCCACGTGATCCCGGTAGTTCTTGACGCTAGAGAGCAAATAGGCGACCAGGGCATTGGAAGTTTTGTTCTTTTTGCGAAGCATTTGGAGCATTTTCGTTTTCTTGATGGTTCGTATGGAACTGGCGGTCAAAGCAACGGCTGTGGACATGCGAAGTGGATAGCCCGCCAGGCAAAGCTCGCCAAAAAAATCATGCACGCCCAGGATGGCAGTAACCGCGGATGATTGGTTTTTCGTTCGAGTGGTGAGCCGCACGCCGCCTGCCTGAATATAGAAAAGCGTGTAAGCAGGGGTACCTTGTTTGTAGATGTTTTGTTTGTTCCGATACTGCAAGACCTTGCCGCCCAGGCTTGCGCCGGAGCCGAAGCCGGCAACGGAGTCGGACATCTTGTTCGTGCGTTTCATGTGTCGCCCGAAACCTGGCGCGGGGCCTTGGACATTTGTGGCTTCTCCATAGACTGCACGGACTTCCGGTTAGCTGCTTGCGACCGCTCGAGAGCTCTATTGGCCTGTTCCATTGTCCGTTTGGGACACTCGTCGACCGTCAGGTGCTCTTTCTCACTTGGTGGGCGGTGGCGTCACCACGCGCTTGGGCAGCGAGTTGGTAAAACCCAGCAACTCCAAGTGCGCGTCGTCTTGCCTGGTGTTGGCCATCCCCAGAGTCCCTATAAGCTTAGAGTCCCTGTAATGTATATGCTGTGCAATAGTGAACACCCATGTGGTTGCCAGCCGTTGTCCACGGGCTTTTCGTCTTGCACCACGCATTCCGTTCGAGGACTTGCCATCGGGAGGGGCAAGCTTGTGTCTCGGTGCCGCTTGTTTAAGGTAAGTGACAAATGGCTTGCCGTCATTTTAGGATGGCCAGAGACTCCGTGCAGAAACTGCCGTTGCGGCGCAGTTTGGAGGAGGTCACTAGAAAGGAGGCGAAGAATGGCGAAGGCGAAGGAAGCGATGAGCAAGACTTTGTATGGCGTACATCCCGGAGTGGCGATGGTCGAGAAGTGGGTGGCAGAATTGAAAGTGAAGACAGGGAGGTCGCTGGAGGAATGGATCACACTCGCGGCGAAAGAAGGGCCAAAGGAGGAAAAGGCTCGGCGCGCATGGCTGAAGACGAAACACAACCTGGGGACGAACAGCGCGTGGTGGATTTCCGAACGCGTGGATGGGAAGGGCACTGAAGAAGATAGCCCAGAGGCGTATTTGAATACGGCGGCGGTATATGTGGAGGAGCAATACGCAGGAACGAAAGAGAAATTGCGGCCGATTTACGATGAGTTGCTGCGGTTAGGGAAATCGCTGGGGGAGGACGTGAAAGCGTGCCCTTGCAAGACCATGGTCCCTTTGTATCGCGAGCATGTCTTTGCTCAGATTAAGCCGGCGACGAATGCCCGGATTGATCTAGGTTTTGCGCTTGCGCGCCATAAGGGAAAATTGCCGAAGAGGATGATTGATACGGGCGGGTTGGCGAAGAAGGACCGCATTACGCACCGGATTGAATTGAAGTCGGTGGCGGAGATTGACGCGGAAGTGAAGAAGTGGCTGCGGACGGCCTACGAATTGGATGCGCAATGAGCTAGTCGTCTTCGCCAATGAGGATGGCGGCGCCGAGGACGGTGGTCCAGAGGCCGCGTTTGTCGCCGACGGCGGATTGCGTGACGTTCATGGTGCGGACGATCTTGTTGGAGATGCGGTAGACCTCTTTTTTTTCATCGAAGCTCAAATCCGGATCAAATTCCACGTTGAGAGTGGTGGCCAGCATTTCCGCGGCGAGTTCTTCGGCGTATTCGCCAGCGACTTCTTCGGTTTCCCCAAACGAATGATGCTCGGAAAGATAGCCGTACATCAGTTTATCGCTGGGGAGCGCAAGGCCGATGCTGGCGGCAATGAGGCGGTGCGCTTCCTTGGTGGAGTTTTCGCTGATGACGGTGAAAGCCACCTGGCCGGGCTTGATATGCTTCAAGCCTTCGCTGCGGGAGATCAGTTTGCAATTGGGAGGGAAAATCGAGGACACCCGCACGATATTGCACGCGGCGATGCCTGCATTGCGCAGGGCGAGCTCAAAGCTCGAAAGTCTTTCGCGATGTTTACCGACGCCTTTGGTCAGGAAGATCTTCTTAGCGACGAACGCCATGGTGCCGGGTTGTGGCGCCTCCGTGGGTGGAGTAACAGCGGAAAAAATTCCGCTGTGGAAAAATAACAAGAAGGTATTGCAGTGTCAAACGAATTCGGGGCTTTCTTGCGGCAAGAACGAAGCAAGATGAATGGATTGTGACAAGAATCTTTGCGCACGCTCAGGAATCGCCGGCGATGTGCTGAAGCAGTTTGCCGAGAGGTTTGCAGAGCGCGAGAACCTTGCCCAGATCGTCAGCGCTGAAGTCCGGTCCGGCGATGGAGGGATTGGGACCTTTGCGGCTGACCTGGATCACGCCCACGACCTTGTCGCCGGAGAGAATGGGAGCGCTGATCATCTTCTGGATGAGTTCAGAGCTTTCGCCGCCGATTTTCACGCCCTCGAAAACGGTGGCGTGGCGGACGCTGGCAAAATTATTGATGATGTCCGGACGGCTTTCGCGCGCCGTACGCGCGGCGATGGCCGAAGTGCTGGAAAGGGGGATAAAGCCGACCTGTTTGAGGGACACCGGGACGAGGAAGTGGAGGTGGCGCCAGCGCGTGGAGACTCCCAGCAGGGCGATTTCGTCGGGCCTGACACCGAGGTTTTTGGCGATGCGCTCGGCGATCCCCGTCAGGGAGATTTGGGACGTGGCGATGGCGTCCGATTCGAGGGCATTTGCGATGCGTTCCAGCTCTGAAGCAAGGCTGAGGCTCGTGGTCATGGGATATCCGTTGGGCTCGCGAAGGCTGCCAGGCGGGAGGGGCCGGGCGGATACCATCCGTCGTGTTCTCATTTAAGCGAGAAAGGCGGCAAGGCGCAACGGTATTTCGCGAGGTGCGTGTCTGAGAGAGGAACAGGCTCGGCGCTTGCATCGATGTTTTCAACTGCCTATACTGGAAGGGCCGCGAGACTTTAGCGCCCTTCAGCACCTCATGCGGCGGAGAGGGCATGTCCCGAACGGCAACCCGCTCTGAAACCGACTATCTTCTTCGCAAACTGCATTCCTTTACCGGCGTAATCCCCGTGGGTGCCTTCCTGGCGGAACATTTCTGGTCGAACAGCTACGCGCTGGTGAGCAGAGCGCAGTACGACGCGAAATCTCAAGAGTTGCAGACGATTCCGTTCCGCGTGGCGGTGGAGTGGCTGTTTATTTTTCTGCCGATGCTGTATCACGGCGGGTATGGGATTTATATCTGGTTGCGTGGGAAGTCGAATATATCGGCGTACCCGTGGGTGGGGAACTGGCTGTACACCACGCAGCGTTATACCGGTTTGATTGCCTTTGCCTACATCGGGTGGCATTTGTACACGGAACGGTGGTTGACGCACGGAAAGTCGACCTACACGGATGTGGAGGACTTGCTGCAGAATCCGTATGCGCTGGCGTTCATGTTCATTGGGGTGCTGGCGTCGTCGTTTCACCTCGGTGTGGGGATTTGGAATTTTTTGTGTAAATGGGGGTTGGCGGCGACGGTGAAGGCGCAGCGCGCGGCTGGGGCGCTTGGAGCAACCGTTGGATTCGCGTTCAGCGTGATCGGGGTTCTGATTGTTCTGAGTTTTTGGTTGAACTGGCACCCGTTTGACTTCTATTTGAAATGAGACAGCCGAAAATCATTGTAGTGGGCGGTGGTCTGGCTGGCCTGATGGCGACGATTCGCATCGCGGAGGCGGGCGTGTCGGTGGATCTGTTTTCCATTGTACCGGTGAAGCGATCGCATTCGGTTTGCGCGCAGGGCGGGATAAATGCGGCGAAAAACCAGAAGGGCGAAGGCGACACAACCTGGAAACATTTTGACGACACCATTTACGGAGGAGATTTTCTTGCGAATCAGCCGCTGGTGAGGCGAATGTGCGAAGCGGCGCCGGGGATTATTGATTTGTTGGATCGCATGGGCGTGATGTTCAACCGGACACCGGAGGGCTTGCTGGATTACCGGCGGTTCGGGGGCACCATGTATCACCGGACGGCGTTTGCTGGCGCGACGACCGGGCAACAGTTGCTGTACGCGCTGGATGAGCAGGTGCGGCGGCACGAATCGGAAGACCGCGTGAAGAAATACGAAGGGCAGACGTTTTTGTCGGCGGTGATCGACGGAGGCGGGGTTTGCCGCGGCATTTGTGCCATGGACTTGCGGTCGATGGAAGTGAAAACGTATCCGGCGGATGCGGTGATTTTCTGCACGGGCGGGATTGGCGCGATTTTTGGACGCTCCACGAATTCCGTCGTGTGCACGGGTTCGGCGCAGTCTGCGTTGTTTCAGCAGGGAGTGGATTACGCGAACGGCGAGTTCATTCAGGTCCATCCGACGGCCATTCCCGGTGAAGATAAGCTGCGGCTCATGAGCGAATCGGCGCGCGGCGAGGGCGGCCGCGTGTGGGTACCGAAAAATCCTGCGGACACCAGGCCGGCGCGGAGCATACCCGAGGCAGAGCGCTTTTACTTTCTTGAGGACTGGTATCCGAAGTATGGAAATCTTGTCCCGCGGGACATCGCGACACGTGCGATTCATCGCATTGTTTATCAAGAGCGGCTGGGGATAGCAGGGCAGGCCGCGGTCTATCTGGACGTGACGCATATTTCTCGGGAAGTGCTGGACCGGAAACTGGAAGGCATTCTGGAGATTTACGAGAAGTTTCTTGGCGTGGATCCTCGCGAAGAGCCCATGAAAGTTTTTCCGGCAATGCACTACACCATGGGCGGGATGTGGGTGAATTCCGAGGACCAGGCAACAAATGTTCCGGGGATATTTGCGGCAGGCGAATGCGAATACCAGTATCACGGGGCGAACCGGCTGGGAGCTAACTCGCTTGTCTCTTGCATATTCGGCGGAGGATTGGCGGGGCCCGCTGCAGTAAAGTATGCGCGCAGTCTTGAAAAAGGCGCTGAGTCAACAAGCACGGGCGTCTATGAAAACGAGCGCAAGCGGCAGGAGGAGAAAAATCAGGCACTGATTTCGCCGGACGGCACGGAAAATCCGATGACCATCTGGCGTGAGCTCGGTGATGTGATGACTGAGCACGTGACAGTGACGCGGATTAACAAAGATTTGCAGACCGCGGATGTCAAGATTCGAGAACTCCTGGAGCGCTACGGACGAATCAATTTGAGCGACCGGACCAAGTGGTCCAACCAGACGCTGAATTTTGCGCGGGAGCTGGGCAATATGCTTGTGCTTGCGCGCGTGGTAACGCTAGGCGCGCTCGAACGCAATGAATCGCGCGGGGCGCATTACAAGCCCGATTTTCCCGAGCGCGACGACGCAAATTGGTTGAAGACCACACGCGCCAAATGGAGGAATGGGGAAATCCGGTTTGGCTATGAGCCGGTGGACATTTCGCAGATTCCGCCGCGCGCTCGACGCTATGACGCCGCGAAGTAGCGCGAGTTGGGGGATTGTCAGGTAGCCGCGGAATCGGATTTGGGGTTGGAGAGCTTTTCTAGGATTTGCTGAGGGTTCTATGCCTGACGCCAAAGAGGTGATCGTTCGGGTGAAGCGGCAGGTCAGTCCCAAGGGGACGCCTTATTGGGAGGAGTTTGCTCTGCCGTGGCGTCCCGCGATGAACGTAATTATCTGCTTGCGGGACATCGCGGAGAATCCGGTCACGCGTGAGGGCCAGCGGACCACGCCAATCAGCTACGATTCGAATTGCCTCGAAGAGGTTTGCGGCTCTTGCGCCATGCTCATCAACGGAAAGGCGCGCATGGCGTGCTCGGCGCTCGTCGACAAATTGGACCAGCCCATCCGGCTCGAACCCTTTTCAAAATTTCCAGTGGTTCGCGATCTGGCCGTTGACCGGCAGTTCATGTTCGAAAGCCTGAAGCGTGTCAAAAGCTGGATTCCTATCGACGGGACATATGATCTCGGCGAAGGGCCGCGAATGGCTCCTGAGACGCAGGAGAAGGCTTATCCCTTGTCGCGCTGCATTTCCTGCGGAAGTTGCCTCGAGGTTTGTCCCCAGGTGAATGATAACAACAAGTTTATCGGCGCAGCGATCATCAGTCAGGTGCGGCTTTTCAACATGCATCCCACGGGCGCTATGCACGCGAAAGAGCGCATCGCGGCGCTGATGGAACCCGGCGGAATTCAGGACTGCGCGAACGCGCAGAATTGCGTGAAAGCTTGCCCCAAAGACATTCCCTTGACCGAATCCATCGCTGAAATGAACCGGCAAGCGTGGAAACAAGCGCTGGTTGGCTGGCTCGTGGGTTAATTCCCGGCTTGTCCGCGGGTGAGAAGGCCACGCAAGCCGATCGTATTGCCTTCCTGAGCACGAAGCGTACCGATGGCTCACCTAATCCCGCTTGGTCACAATCGTTGGCAAGATTCGGAAACCACCCCTTCCGTACCATCGAATAGGGTAAACTCTCTCTTCATTTTTGATTCTTGGAGGGTGTATATGCAACGCGGCAGCGGTATTTTTCGGGCAAGCGTCCTTTGCGGGGTGATGGCGATTCTCGCGGGACGTTCCTCGGCGGACGACATCGCTGATCGTGCGAAAAAGCTGCATTTCTCGTCCATTGTCCTAGACACGCATGACGATACCACGCAACGCTTCTTCTCGAAGAGCTTCGACATCGGCAAGCGCAATACCGACGGCCACATCGACATCCCGCGTATGCGCGAAGGAGGCATGAACGCGATTTTCTTTTCTATCTGGATTGACGGCAGAATCATGGGGCCGCCGGCGGTGCAAAAGGCGCTGGACCAGATTGACGCGGTGCATGAAAACGTAAACAAGTACTCGAAGGACATGGTGTTTTGCCGCACCGCGGAAGAAGTGCGTCGCGCGCACGCGCAAGGGAAGATCGCGGCTCTGATCGGCGTCGAAGGTGGTCACATGATCGGAAACGACATTCGTGTGCTGCGTATGTTCGGTGATTTGGGAGTGCGCTACATGACGCTCACGCATTTTTACAACGATGAATGGGCGGATTCCTCCACCGCCAAGCCGGAGCACAACGGGTTGACTGATTTTGGCAGGGATATTGTGCGGGAGATGAACCGGCAGGGAATCATGGTGGACATTTCTCATGTATCCGACAAAACGTTCTACGATGCGCTGGAAGTCAGCAAAGCGCCGCTGATAGCCTCGCATTCCTCTTGTCGCGCGCTGTGCAACCATGTGCGCGATATGTCCGACGACATGATCAAGGCGCTGGCCGCGAAAGGCGGGGTCATTCAGATAAACTACGAGAAAAGTTTCATCGATCAAGCCTACAAGGACGCCCAGGACAAGTTTTCCGGCGGTGTGGTAGCCATGATGGACCAGCTCAAAAAAGAGTGCGGCGACAATGAAGACTGCCTGAACAAAAAGATGACCGAGATGACGGACAAAGCCACTGCGGAGGGCAAACTGCCGCACGTGAGTTGGGAAAGAATTATTGACCACATCGATCATGCCGTGAAGCTTGTCGGGGCAGATCACGTGGGTTTGGGTTCCGATTTTGACGGAGCGAGCATGCCCGAAGGCATGGATGACTGTACTCATCTACCGCGAATTACTGAGGCTCTCATGCGCAAGGGCTATAGCGATGACGACATTCGCAAGATTCTCGGCGGGAATTTGTTGCGTGTGATGGAGCAAACTGAGCGTGTCAGCCGCGAGATGGAAGCCGCGCGATAAGAAAATCAATCTAGCGGTAGTATCGAGGGCCCGTCTCAGAGTGGGGATGTGTCTTCTGGCCGGGATGGTGCTGGCGGGTGCGATGGTAGCGGCAACGAGGGCGGACAGCATCACACAACGGGCGCGGCAACTGCATTTCTCTTCGATTGTTATCGACACGCACGACGATACAACCCAGAGATTTCTGGACGGCGAGTTCGATTTGGGTGCGCGCAACGCCCTGGGAAGCATCGATATCCCGCGGATGAAGGTGGGCGGCCTCGGGGCGATCTTCTTTTCGATTTGGATTCCGAGCAAGATTACCGGGCCGGAGGCGGTGAAGCGCGGACGCGCCCAAATTGATGCGGTTCGCGAGCAGATTCGCAGGCATTCGGACGATCTTGTGCTGGCAACCACGGCCGACGGAATTCGCGAAGCTCACAAACAGGGCAGAATCGCTGCACTCATGGGCATCGAGGGCGGCCACTTGATTGCGAGCGACCTTGACGTGCTGCGCACTTATGCTGCGCTTGGCGCGCGGTATATGACACTGACACACAGCGGGAATGCGGAGTGGGCCGATTCCTCGACCGCCAAGCCAGAGCACAACGGCTTGACGGAGTTCGGCAAGGACGTCGTGCGGGAGATGAACCGGCTAGGGATGATTGTGGACATCTCCCATGTCAGCGACAAGACGTTTGCCGACGTTTTAGAAATCAGCAAGGCGCCGGTGTTTGCTTCGCATTCCGATTGCCGCGCCATTTGCGATGCGCCTCGGAATATGAGCGATGACATGATAAGAGCTCTAGCTGCGAAAGGCGGCGTGATCCAAATCAATTATCATGTAGGTTTTCTCAGCCAGGACTTTCGCAATGCGGAGAAAGCACACCCGGAATGGGACAAGGCCATCGCGCTGGAAGTTCAGAAGCGGTGCAGGGATAGAGCAGGTTGCCAGTTGATCGAAGGCGACCGCATCACAAGGGAATACGTATTGCGCGGCGATTTGCCTCGAGTCGAGTGGACCAAGATTATCGAGCACATCGACCACGCGGTGAAGGTCGCGGGCATCGACCACGTTGGACTTGGCTCCGATTTCGATGGAGCGAACATGCCCTTTGGGATGGAGGACGCCACCAAGCTGCCCCAGATCACGAACGCTTTGCTGGAAAAGGGTTATTCCGAGGGTGACGTAAGGAAGATTCTCGGCGAGAATACACTTAGGCTTATGGCCGAAGTCGAGCGCATCAGCCGCGAGCTGAATGCCGCCAAGTGATTGCGAGCCGCGATTCGGAGCAACCTCAGGAAATCAGCTTGGAGAGGGAAGAACAATGCATAAATGTGGATGGATGACGATTACGGGGCTGATGTTGTTTCTAGCAAGTACGTGCAACGAGGCGCGAGCGCAAGCGGCCCAAGCGCAAGCCCCGTCGCAGCCTAATGCCACTGGGAGCACCCACAAATCAGCCGCGGCCAGCCCGTACGACCGAGCGTTGCTTCGGCCTGCTCTCCTTACGGCGAGAGCGCCCGCCACGTACCAGGTGAAATTTACCACGACGAAGGGCGACTTTGTCATTAGCGTCACGCGCGCGTGGGCGCCTCTCGGCGCGGACCGGTTCTACAATCTTGTGCGCCGTCATTTTTATGACAATACGAGTTTCTTTCGCGTGCTGAAGGGATTCGTGGTGCAGTGGGGCATCAGTGCTTATCCTCCTGTTTCGGCGGCATGGTCGCGCGCGCCGATAAAAGATGACCCCGTCGTGCAGAGCAATTTGCGCGGGTCCATCACCTATGCCATGGGTGGGCCGAATACCCGGACGACGCAAGTCTTCGTCAATTTGGTCGACAACAACCGGTTGGACGGCATGGGATTCTCTGCGTTTGGCCAGGTCACCGAGGGGATGGACGTGGTCGAGGCGCTGTATGCGGGCTATGGCGAGGGCGCGCCGGATGGCCAAGGCCCACAACAGGACCTTATCGAAAAGTCGGGCAGGCCCTATCTTGACAAGGGCTTCGACAAGCTCGATTCCATAAAGACTACGACACTGATCCTGCCGCCGGGTGCGACGCCGGCGAAGTCACTTACCGCGCCAAAGGCGGCGCCGACACCGGCCACCCCCAAACCGTAATGGTGCCATGGTCGTCGATTACTTTTTTGAATTGGATGCATCTAAAGTATTGTGATGGTCTTCTTTTGACTTAGAGGGGACTGCGAGGTATTCTCGATCGTCGTGATTACCTGTTGCCAGATTAAGTGTTGTTCGTGCGCACGCAAGGCTGCGTGTTGTATGACACTCATCTCTGGCCAGGGGAGTTTCCGGACTTAGCGGTCATTTAAGATTCAAAGTTCCGAAGCCCACGTTGCCAGAGGTTCAGGCCACGTGGGTTTTTTGTTTTTGGAACAAGCTTCTGGGACAGGTGATGGACCGATGGGCGAAATCAAAGAGACGAAAGCGCAACGTATCGAGCGTTTCAAGTACTCGAAGAATGCCTGGGAGCATTTCGACGAGATCCGCGAGTTTGCGCGCAAGGGCTATGCGGCGATTCCACCGGAGTGGTTCAGCACGTATTTCCGGGCGTGGGGCGTATACACCCAGGGAGATGGCGCAGGAGTCGTCGGCGGCACGGGCGGAGAAGGCAAGAGCACGCCCTACTTCATGGTGCGGATTCGTATCCCCAATGGCCTGTTGCGCAGCGAGCAGGTACTCGCGGTTGCGGACATTGCCGAGCGGCATGCGCGAGGCGTTGCGGATATTACGGTCCGGCAGAACTTCCAGTTGCATTGGGTGACGTTGGAATCATTGCCCGAAGTGCTCGAGACACTCTGGCGCGCGGGCTTGACGACCACCGGTGCTTGTGGAGACGTTGCACGCAACATCACAGGCTGCCCAGTTGCGGGGCTAGACGCGGAAGAAATTGTGGATGCCTCGCCGCTCGCGCTGGCCATCGACCAGGAACTGGGAGGCGCTGCGGCGTTCTATAATCTGCCGCGCAAATTTAAAATCTCCATCACTGGATGCAGGCACTGGTGCTCGTATCCGGAGATCAATGACGTGGCGCTGACAGCTACGACACGCAAGAGGGGCGGCGCAAGCGAGACGGGATTCTCGCTAAGAACTGGCGGGGGTTTATCGACCGATCCGCATATAGCCTTGCGGCTGAATGCTTTCATTCAATGGAACCAAGTCGTCGCCGTGGCGCGCGGCGTAGCGGAAATTTTTCGCGCGAGCGAAACGCTTCGGCAGAGCAGAGACAAGGCCCGCCTGAAATTTCTATTCTTACAACAGGGTTGGACCGCGGAAAGCTTCCTGGAAGAACTGGAGCGGCAGATCGGCTTTTCTCTAGACCCCGCCGAGCTGGAACACGTTCCCGCGGACATTCATCGCGACCACGTCGGTATTCACGAGCAAAAGCAGCCAGGTCTCATCTACGTAGGCGCCTCCGTGCTGCGAGGCCGCATCACGTCGCAACAATTGCGCACGGCGGCGGATCTGGCGGATCGCTACGCGGACGGCCACATTCGTACCACCACCATGCAGAATTTGCTGATCGTCAACGTGCCACAACGAGACGCGGCCACCGTTGCACATCAGCTTGAAGTTGCTGCCCTCGCGGTGAAGGCCTCGGTATTCGCACGCGGAACGGTGGCCTGCACGGGATCCGAATTTTGCAAGCTCGCACTGACGGAAACAAAAGGCTTTGCGCGATGGCTCACGCAAGAACTCGAAGAGCGGCTTCCCGGTTTTCAGGAACAGTTGCGGCTCAACATCACTGGTTGTCCGAATAGTTGCGGCCAGCATTGGATCGCCGACATCGGTATTGAAGGAAAAAAAATCAAGGTAGATGGGCGGATGGTAGACGCCTACTACTTCTGTATCGGCGGAAGCCTCGGCCAAGTTGCTTCGCTGGCCCGGCCGGTTGGCTATCGCTGCGCGGCCTCGGATGTTCCCGATGCCATCGAGCGGTTGCTCGCCCGATTCAACGAGCGCAGAGAAGCAGACGAGAATCTGCGGCTGTTTTTGGCGCGGCATTCAAATGAGGATCTTCGAGCGATTCTTGCGGGCAGTCACGTCGCCCCCGTGGAGCGCGATCTGGCGCTGGGCCCGGTGCCCCAGGGAGTGGAGGGTTGAACATGAGCCTCTTTCCCATCTTCGTGAAGCTCGAGGGCCGGCTGGTTGTTGTCATTGGCGGCGGGAGCGTCGCGGAGGCGAAGATTCCCGGCATGCTGAGCGCCGGTGCACGCGTCCGGCTACTCGCGCCTTCCATCACCCCGCAAATTGCCCAATGGGTGCGGTTCGGAAAAATTGACTGGCTGCCAAAGGAATTTGAAGCGGCGGATCTGAACGGAGCATTTCTCGTGATCGCGGCGACTTCCGCGCCGGGCGTGAATGAAGCCGTTTTTCGCGAGGCGGAGGCTCGCGGACTTTTCTGCAACGCGGTCGATGACATCGAGCACTGCCATTTTTACTACGGAGCCGTGGTGCAGCGCGGAGATTTGCAGATCGCGATCTCTACAAACGGCAAGAGCCCGGCGCTCGCGCAACGCCTGAGGAAGCAACTCGAACTGGAGATAGGGCCGGAGTATGAGGCGTGGCTCGAATGGCTCGGCGCGGCGCGCGAAGCGCTGCGTGCACGCGGCCCGAGTTCAGAAAGTACGAAGAAATTGCTGCATGAGCTGGCGAGCCGGCCGATGTTCCAGGAATTTCTTCGGCAAGCCAATCGGCGACCGGGCCATCGAGGAGCGGCGTGATGGGCAGGGTGTATCTCGTCGGAGCGGGACTTGGCGATCCCGAATTGCTGACGCTCAAGGCCGCGCGCCTTTTGGAACAGGCGGACGTCGTGCTGCATGACTCGCTGGTGAGCCGCGAAGTGCTGGCAAGAATCCCGACCCGCGCGGAGGTGATCGACGTCGGCAAACGCTGCGGCAGAAAGTTACTTACGCAAGACGAAATCAACGCGCTGCTTGTGAGCTACGCCGCCTCCCACCAGGTGGTGGTGCGATTGAAAGGCGGTGATCCGTCGATTTTTGGGCGCGCAGGAGAAGAACTCGAAGCCCTGCGCAAGGCCAGAGTGGAATTTGAAGTCGTCCCGGGCGTAACAGCGGCTTTGGGTGCGGCGGCGGCAGCGGGCATCTCCCTAACCGATCGTCGCGTCGCCTCCCAGGTATTGCTTTCGACTTTTTCTCGCGGCCTCGATGCCAACGCAATGGACTGGGGCTGCCTCACGCCTGCCACCACACTCGTTCTCTATATGCCCGGCCCTGATTACGCGGAGGTCGCGCGGCGTCTCGCAGAAGCGGGCCTTCCGGCCGATTTGCCGTGCGTCATCGTTTCCGGAGCGTCGAGCTCGCAACAGCGGGTGCTTTGGAGCAGCGTTGGCGCGCTTTCCGCCGAAGAAAAGCTGCCTGCTCCGGCGCTGATGATTGTTGGACGCGTTGCTTCGCAGCAGATTCGCGGGATTGACGAGGCGTTCTGGCGCATCCAGCCGAACCCGCCCGCGGCCCGCCCGGTTTCCGTAAGTTAGTCAGGAGAACGCCACATGAATACAGAAGAAAGCGAAGTGCAGGTAAAGAAGCCATGGCGTCTATCGCTGGATAGCTGGGCAGTGGTAATCGCATTGCTCGCCGCGCTGCTCGTTCGCGCTGGGGCGTTCAAACATATCCCGTGGTGATCGACACGCTGGCAAAACACAAAGAGGGCAAGGAGAAAACATGGCCGACGGAGTCGCAGTTCCCCAGGTACAGCCGTGGCAGCCGGCGCTCCGCTTTCTTCGAGTCATTCCGGGCGTGCTTTTGCTCGCAGCCATCGGTTACGCGGGCAAATTGCTCGAGCAAAACCTGGGCGCGTACGCAAAGGCGCACCACTGGGTCTTTCCCAACATCGAATATGTGCTTTGGGCCATCCTTTTGGGGCTGCTCATTTCCAACACCATCGGCGTTCCGGAGATCTTTCGCACCGGCGTCGCGACGTATGAATTTTGGCTGAAAGCCGGCATCGTGCTGCTGGGCTCCCGCTTCCTGCTCGGGGATATTCTGAAACTCGGCGGCGTCAGTCTGCTTCTCGTAGCCATCGAAATTACGGGAGCCATGGCCTTCATGACCTTCCTCGGCCGAGTCTTCCATCTCAAGCCGAAATTGATCACGCTTCTCGCCGTCGGTTCTGCCGTTTGCGGGGTCAGCGCCATCATCGCCACTAAAGGCGCCATCGACGCCGACGATGAAGACTCCTCTTTCTCTATTGCTGCGATTCTCGCGCTCGGCGCATTGGCGCTCTTCACTTTTCCTTTGATCGGTCACGCCTTACACCTGGGCGACCGCGCCTACGGCATTTGGGCTGGCCTCGCGGTGGATAACACTGCAGAAGCCACCGCTGCGGGCGCGCTTTACTCCGACGCCGCGGGAAAGTTGGCTGTCCTCGTGAAATCCACGCGCAACGCCATGATCGGCTTCGTGGTCCTGGCTTATGCGATCTATTGGGCCAGCCAGGGCCAAGCCAAAGCGGTGGGCAACAAAGCCGCGTTTCTCTGGCAGAAATTCCCAAAGTTCGTTCTGGGTTTCCTGCTCATTTCCGTTCTCGCCACGTATCAGTTCTTCAGCAAGGATCAGGTGGGCACGATCGCCAACCTCTCGCGCTGGGCCTTTCTGCTTACTTTCGCCGGCGTCGGCCTGCGGACGAATTTCCGCGACATGCGCAAACAAGGCTTGCGGCCCTTCGCCGTGGGGGCTATCGGCGAAGTCGTGATCGCGGTATTTACATTAGGTTTGGTCGTTGCAGCCGAAAAACTCTTCGGCTTTTAACAGGCCAGGGGCCAACACAAAAGGCGGCGCGGAAAAGTCGGTCGGCCCGCCAAGCGATTCCCGCGCTCCTGATTTTTCTGCTCTTACAATCCGAGGACGTTCACCAACTCCCGCACGGACGCCGAGGATTTCTCGAGCGCCGCGTTTTCTTCTGCGGTCAGCTTGATCTGGATAATCTCCTCAGCGCCGCCTGCACCCAGCTTCACCGGGACGCCGACAAAAAGCCCTTTGATCCCATACTCACCGTCCAGGTACACGGCGCAAGGCAAAATCTTCTTCTTGTCTTTCAAAATGGCTTCCACCATCTCCACCGCCGCTGCAGACGGCGCATAATAGGCAGAGCCCGTCTTCAAAAGATTGACAATCTCTGCGCCGCCCTTGCGAGTACGTTCCACGATCGCGTCGATCCGTTCTTTCGGCAGCAAATCGGGGAGGGGAATTCCGGCAACGGTCGAATAACGCGGCAGTGGCACCATGTCATCGCCGTGCCCGCCGAGCACAAACGAGTGCACATTCTCCACGCTGACTTTGCATTCCGTGGCCACAAACGAGCTCATGCGCGCCGAGTCCAGCACTCCGGCCATTCCCAGCACGCGGTTTTTTGGAAAGCCGCTCACCTTGAACGCGGCTTGCGCCATGGCGTCCAGCGGATTGGTCACCACGATGATGATGCAGTTCGGCGAGTGCTTGACGATCTGCTCGACCACCGCCTTCACCACGTCGTAATTGGCCTTCAACAAGTCATCGCGGCTCATCCCCGGTTTGCGCGGAAAACCTGCCGTGATCACTACGACGTCGCTGGCCGCGGTAGCGCTGTAGTCCCCGGTGGCCGTCGAGACGCCCGTGGCGCGCGAATCGGTCCGCGTAATCGGGCCCGACTCCAGCATGTCGAGTGCCTTGCCCGCTGGCGGTCCATCCAGAATATCCGTCAACACTACATCCGCCAGCTCGAGGTCGACAATCCGCTGCGCCGTCGTTGACCCCACAAAACCGCCGCCCACCACCGTTACTTTTTTTCTGCTCATCCGTCTCCTCGTGTTAGTTGGAATGTCTCTGCGCGGTCTCAGCGTGCTGTGGGTCTCCGCATTATCCTTGATCTTCAGATTTGGTAACTAGCGCGCCAAGGCCGCAGTCGTCATGTTCTCAATAATCGCGGTCGCAAATGCCGCGGTTCCGACCTTCGTCGCGCCCGGCATGAGCCGTTCTAGATCATACGTTACGCGTTTCTGCTGGATCGTCCGCGCAATGCCATCCTCGATCAACTGAGCCGCTTCTTTCCATCCCAGGAACTCAAACATCATCGCGCCAGACAGCATCAGAGAACTCGGATTGATCACGTCCTTATCCGCGTATTTCGGAGCCGTGCCGTGGGTAGCCTCAAAGACTCCGAAACCATCGCCGATGTTCGATCCCGGGGCCATCCCCAACCCACCGATCTGAGCCGCACAAGCATCGGAAAGATAATCCCCGTTGAGATTCGGAGTCGCCAGCACACTATATTCATCGGCACGCAGCAGCACTTGCTGAAAGACGGAATCCGCGATGCGATCGTTGATCATCAACTTCTTCTTCCACTGCCCCTTACCGTGCGTCGCGTAAATCGCGTCGAGCGTCTGTTGCACTTCGTCGCAAATGGCCTTCGTCAACGCTTCGGTTGCCTGCTCAAGCCCCGGCTCGATCATCGCCGCGTTCTGCTCGACGCGCAGCCCCGGATTCTTATCCAAGTTGTCGAGAATCCAGCTCTCGCGCTCGGTAACTGTTTCCGCCCGGAATTCCTCGCGCGCCAGGTCATAGCCCCAATCGCGAAACGCCCCCTCGGTGAATTTCTGAATGTTCCCCTTGTGCACGAGCGTCACGCTTTTTCTGCCGTGCGTCAGCGCGTACTTGATGGCCCGCCGAACCAACCGCTTTGTGCCCGTGGGCGAAATCGGCTTGATTCCCACGCCGGAATCCCAGCGGATCTGCTTTTTGCCGTCCTTGAGCATTTCGTGATTCAAAAAATCGAGCAACTTCTTCACTTCCGGCGTACCGGACTTCCATTCGATGCCGATGTAAACGTCTTCCGTGTTCTCGCGGAAGATAACGATATCCATCTTCTCCGGGCTTTTGACGGGGGAGGGAACTCCGGCGAAATAGCGCACCGGACGCTCGCAAGAATACAGATCTAAGAGTTGCCGCAACGCCACGTTCAGCGATCGAATCCCGCCGCCCACCGGCGTCGTCAGCGGCCCTTTGATGGCCACGCGAAAATCGCGAATGGCGTCGACGGTTTCATCCGGCAGCCATTCTTTGTACGCATTGAACGCCTTCTCCCCCGCAAAGACCTCAAACCACGCGACGCTGCGCTTCCCGCCGTAAGCATGCTCCACGGCAGCGTCAAAAACTCGCCGCGAAGCTTTCCAAATGTCGCGGCCCGTGCCGTCTCCCTCGATAAATGGAATGATCGGCGTGTCGGGAACCTGCAGTTCACCACCGCTGTAGCCGATGGTCTTGCCCCCAACAGGAATAGCCTGGCCGTTATATGAACTCTTCATGAATGCACATCCTTCCTGGACTCTTGAGCGGTTCCTGTTGAAATGCCGTGCAGCCGTTCGCCGAGTTTGCTGATTCACACATGCTGGCGCGAACCTAAAAACATACCATAAGCCGCGTGAACTCCGAAATGTACAACCGTAGCTGGCATTCGCGAGTATGCTCACAAGAACACGGGTGTGCGCGTCTTGAAACGCCCGGCGTGGTATATACTCGCACCGCGAAGTTGCGCCGAGGTTTGCAATTCACGCGAAGGAGACCGACCGATGATGCTTGATTGGAATGAATATCACAAAGAGCTGGGCGCCAGGATTGGCGAGTTGGCAAAACTCAGCCCGGACACTGTCGGTGGATATCAAAAGCTGAGTGCCGCCAACTCCAAGACCGGCAAGCTGGACGAAAAGACTCGACAGCTCATTTCACTGGCAGTGGCCGTCACGACCCGTTGCGACGGTTGCATTGTCGTACATTCCGAAGCTGCTTTAAAAGCAGGAGCAACGAAAGAGGAGATATCGGAAGCTCTCGGCGTGGCCGTGGCGATGAACGCCGGCGCCGCTCTCGTTTATTCGACACGCGTGCTGGATGCTGTCGCCGCAAAGACGGCGCAAGCGCACGGCGCCTGATCTTCGCGCCGCGCGTTCCGTCGCATCGCTATTTCTTTTTCTTTGCTTTCGCAGTCTTCGAAGCCTTCGGAGATTTTGGCGAAATAACGTCGCCGGTGCGGGTCCTGCTGGCTTCGATAGCGCCTTTTGTGGCGACGACGTTCTTGGTCAGGTCCACGGTAAACGCATCCAGGCTGGTCGTTTTGTTTGTAGTTTCATCGACGCCCAGCGATTCACATAGAATTGAACTCTTATCGACTGTCAACAGCAGGAAACCATACATGGTGTTGTTATAGACATTGAGTGTTAATTGATTGCCTTTGCCATCGTTGCCGGGAATTCCGGGCTGCGGATTCACGCCGTTCTTCCCCGTGCGCGGTGCGCTGAGGTTCAAGTACCCGCCGTTGCCCGCCACTACATAGGCTATTTGCCGGCCGTCAGCCTTCATGGTGCGCGTATATCGCTCGTAAAGGTGGGCGTTCCCGGAAAGCATGATATCCGGCCAGATCTTGGCGGTTGTGCAGGCTTGGTCGATTTGCGCCAGCATATCCGGGCTCGGGAAATGCGATTTGCTTATCGTGAATGGCGGATGATGCGTGGCAATGATCAGCGCAAATGGAGCGGCACCCTTCTGCGCGCGTTGCGCCGCCGCTGCCGCCAAGTGGCTCTCGAGAAAGGTCAATTGCGCCGGTCCGGTATTCGGATCACTGATGACTCCCGTGGCCTCCGCCGCATTTGAATAAAGCCCGACAATCTTCAAAAACGGCGCGTTCAGAGTGAAATACGCGCCCGGCTGCGTCATTGTGGTTCGCGCAAAACCTATTGCCGAAGGGTCCTTGGTTGGCGCGTTCGAGCAGAAATTGTTGAAGAAAGGCTCAAGCGAGTACTTGACCGGCTCGCCCTTGAAAAGCACCCCGTCGTGATTTCCAGGTATGGCGAGGATGGGCCCTTGGTAGTCCCGATAAGGATCGTAAAACTGATCGTAATAATACCGTTCCTGTCCGAAGTAATAGACCACATCCCCGAGATGGTAGAAAAACGCAGGGCGCCCATTTGCGAATACTTCCGTACCGATGTCGGCGGACATGGCGTCGGCCACGGCAAACTGGTGTGAAGGCTCCTTGACACCGCCCGTGTCGCCCACGGAGTGAAACACGATTTTGCCGGCGTTTTGAATTGCCTGAATGGATTCTGAACTTGGCACGTCGCTCAGCGCCATGACCGGTGGCGTCTTCCGCGGTTGGGGAATGGCCTCATGGCCTGGATTTCCGTCACGCCGGAATCTGCAAAAACGTCTTTTGGGTCAAACTCGTTGTAATTATCGGGAGAGGGTTGAGGATTTGCAAAGGTAAAACCGGGGCTGGCCATTGTGTTTCCCTCCGAGTGTAGGTCCCGAGGCCAGGTACGGGTGGAGACAACCTACCACACTGCAGACGTCGACACTATGAAAACCCAGCAGCGCCGCGAAGTCCAGAAACAAAAATCATCCGTGACACGAGCCATGGGCGTTTTTGTCATCGGCAGGCAATAAATTCGTCGCCACGCTCAACGCCCCAGTTCCTGCGGGGGCACCCTCTAGAACATATTCCAGAGGTACTGGTTGTAAACCTCGTGGTGGTACTGTACTTCGGGCGCCTTCACAAATGTGCCCAGGGCTCGGGGGCAGCGATCGGCAGCAGCTCGTTTCAGGTCGGCGTAGCGTCCCTTGACGTCCGCACCGAAGAGCTTTGTTGTCCACTCAGCCTTCTCGAAGTTTTCCAGTGCCGTGTATATATTGTCCGGCAGGTAGCGTTCCGCCGAACGCAGATTCTTTATTTTCGCAGTTTCACCATCCAACCCGGTCTTGAAAATCGAGTACATGACCATGTAGGGATTTGCATCGGGAGCGACGGCGCGCACTTCCGTGCGCATACTGCGTTCATTGCCGATAGGGATGCGCACCATCGCGCCGCGATCTGTTGGAGAAGCCTTGAGCTGGTTAGGCGCCTCGAAGTGCGGGTCCAAGCGCCGAAAGGCATTGACGCTGGAATTGAGTAGCAGGCAGATATCGTTTCCATGGGTAAGAATGCGGTCCACGAACTCCCAGCCCATCTTGCTCAACTGCTCTTCACCCTTCGGCTCCCAAAACAGGTTCTTGGCATCCTTGCTGACAGACACGTTGGTGTGCATGCCGTTGCCGTTCACACCGACAACCGGCTTCGGCAAAAAGCAGGCCGTCGACCCCATGTTGGTCGCCACCTGCCGGCAGATTAGTTTGTAAAGCTGGATCTGGTCCGCGGCCTGCACCACTTCGCCATAGCCATAGTTGATCTCGAACTGCGACGGGGCGACTTCCGGGTGATCTTTCTCGTTCTGAAAACCCATGGCGCGTTGCACTTCGGCCGTCGTATCGATAAATGTCCGCAGCGGATCTCCGGGAAGAGAATGGTAATAGCCCCCGGTGTTGACATACTCGAACTTTGCGGTCTCGTGATAATGCCGCTCCGCGTCGGGGCCCCGAAAGAGAAAGCCTTCGATCTCGTTTGCAGCGTTGAGGGTGTAGCCTTTCTTCTCGTGGAGCTGGTCGGCGTAGCCCTTCAGGACGCCGCGAATATCGCCCGCATACGGAGAGCCATCCTTATCGATGACATGGCCGAAGACCAGCACCTTGCCGGAGCCCAAAACATCGGACGGCCCCCAGTAGAACGCGCCCCAATCCATGGCCAAGCGCAGGTCGCTCTCGCGCTGCGCGGTGAACCCACGAATCGAGGAGCCGTCAAAAGTCAGATTATCCCAGCTCTTGATCAAAAACTTCTTGTCGTAGTCCAGCATGTGCAAGCGGCCTTCAAGATCGCTGAAGAGCACCGTGACGGCCTTGATGCGCTTCTCGTCCGTCAGGTACTTGATCCGCTCTTCCTGAATTTTGTGCGCGGCGACGCGGTTCTTGCGCTGCTCTTTGGCCTTCAGGTTCAACTCTTCGAGCTCGTCATAGGAAAGAGCAAGGAAATTACGCAGTTCGTTCGACATGAATCTCCTCGAAATAAGATGAGTTCGGGTGT
>Ga0210394_10001222_pt1 | contig 42661 bp, 43 predicted proteins | sample IncBWC12MmetaG_FD_160121 | JGI IMG/M metagenome (GOLD analysis project Ga0210394, IMG submission 160121) | Forest soil microbial communities from Barre Woods Harvard Forest LTER site, Petersham, Massachusetts, United States - Inc-BW-C-12-M | ecosystem: Environmental > Terrestrial > Soil >...
TTCCCATGATCGCGCTGGGATGGGTCACGAATATTTTCCAGCGTGGCGCGGCTTCGATGGGACGGCTGAATTACATATTGCACGCCAAGGCTCGCATTGCAGATTCCGCCGGCGCGGTCGAGGTGCGCGGCGGGAACGGAGCTGGCGCTGGACGCAATGGAGATTCGGCGCAAGCGGTGGCGGCGGTGCCGGAATCGGCGGTGCGCGGCGAAATCGAATTCCGGCATTTGACGTTTACCTATCCGACGGCGCGGAACGAAGATGGAACCGGCGGCGGGCCGGTGCTGCGCGATATCAGCCTGCAGGTGCCCGCGGGCTCGACTCTGGCGATCGTCGGGCCGACCGGGAGCGGCAAATCCACGCTCGCGGCATTGATTGCGCGGCTGTGGGATGCGCCGCCGGGAACCCTGTTCCTGGATGGCCGCTCAATTCGCGATTATCCGCTGGCGGAGGTGCGGCGCGCGATCGGCTACGTGCCGCAGGATACATTTCTTTTCAGCGACACTTTGCGCGAGAACATCGCGTTTGGAGTGAACACCGCGCTGGAGGAACATATCCTGGAAGCCGCGGAAATTGCCAGCATTTCCGGCGAGATTCAGGGCTTCCCCCAGCGCTACGACACCATGGTCGGCGAGCGCGGGATCACGCTTTCTGGCGGACAAAAGCAGCGCACGTCTCTCGCGCGAGCGATATTGCGCCAGCCGAAAATCCTGATTCTAGATGATGCGCTTTCCAGCGTGGATACGGATACCGAGGAGCAGATTCTGCGGCGCTTGCGCGATGTGATGCGGGCGCGCACCTCCATTTTGATATCGCATCGCGTATCTACCGTGAAAAACGCGGATCAGATTGTGGTGTTGCGCGACGGGCGCATCATGGAACGCGGGACGCACGAAGAACTGCTGGCGCTGGGCGGATATTACGCCGACCTGAACCAGAAACAGATGCTGGAAGAAGAGCTGGAACGCGAATGAGCGATTTCCGCGAAGAAGAGAAGCTAGGGAAACTTTACGATTCGCAGCTGACGCGGCGGTTGATGGAGTATTTGCGTCCCTACCGGCTGCAAGTCGTGCTGGCGGTTTCATTCACGCTGGGAATTACGGCGCTGGAAATTCTGGGCCCTTTTCTTTTTAGCGTGGGGATTGATCGGTACATCATTCCTGGCTTCGACGGCAAGATCCCGCGTGCGGCGGCGGTTTTAGGGTTGGTATGGGTCGCGGCCGCGTACTGCGGTTCGATCCTGGCGAGTTTTGGGCTGCAGTACGTGCAGGTGCGGATCATGCAGTGGGTGGGGCAGGAAACGATGTACGACCTGCGCAAGGAAATTTTCGAGCATCTGCAGCGTTTGCCGATGAGTTTCTTCGATCACAGCCCGATCGGGCGGCTGGTGACGCGCTCGACAACCGATGTGGATGCCCTGAATGATCTGTTCGCATCGGGCGTGGTGGCGATGCTGAACGATTTCGTGCTGCTGTTCGCCCTGGCGGCGTTTTTATTCAGGTGGCACCCGATGCTGGCGCTGGCGACGTTCTCGCCGTTGCCGTTCATGATTTTGCTCACCTATTTTTTCCGGAATCGCGTGCGCGACGCCAACCGGCGCATTCGCACGGCGATCGCGCGGATCAACGCGTTTCTGCAAGAACATGTTAGCGGGATGGCCGTGGTGCAGCTCTTCAATCGCGAGCAGAAATCGCGCGCGAAATTCGCGGAGTTGAACCACACGCACATGGTGGCTTACAAGGATGCGATTGATGCGTTCGCGTTTTTTTATCCGGGCGTGGAATTTCTGAGTTTCGCGGGCATCGCGCTGCTTTCCTGGCTTGGCGGAGTGAGCGTGATCGCGGGGACGATACAAATCGGCGTGCTGGCGGCGTTCATGATGTACGCGCAGCGATTTTTCCGGCCGATTCAGGATTTGAGCGAAAAATTCAACATTTTGCAGAGCGCCATGGCGGCTTCGGAGCGCATTTTCAGGCTATTGGATGAGCCGGTGACGATTTTTTCGCCTGCGAAGATACATGCGCTGCCCGCGCCGCGCGGCGAAATCGAATTCCGCAAGGTGTGGTTTGCGTATCACGGCGGGGCGACGCCGAAAGAAGAGGATTGGGTGCTGCGGGATGTTTCCTTCCGCGTGGAACCGGGGCAGACGCTGGCGATCGTGGGCCACACCGGCGCGGGGAAAACGACGATTATTCAGTTGCTGCTGCGGTTCTACGATATACAGCGCGGCGAGATTTTGCTGGATGGCGTGGATATACGCGAGCTGGATGTGCAGGACCTGCGGCGGCTTTTTGGAATTGTGCTGCAGGACCCGTTCCTTTTCACCGGCACGCTGGAAACGAATGTGAAGCTCGGAACAACGACCATTGACCGGGCGGGAACCGAGCGCGCGCTGCGCGAAGTGGGCCTGGGCGCGTTTCTCGATTCGCAGCCTGGGGGCGTGGCAACGCCCGTAACCGAGCGCGGCGCGACTCTTTCGGTGGGACAGCGGCAACTGGTGAGCTTCGCACGCGCACTGGCGCACGATCCGAAATTTTTGATTCTCGATGAAGCTACGTCCAGCGTGGACACCAAGACCGAGCTAATGATTCGCGAAGCGCTGGACCGCCTGCTGAAGGGGCGCACGGCGGTGGTGATCGCGCATCGCCTGAGCACGATTCAGCACGCGGACCGCATTCTTGTGTTTCATAAGGGCCGGCTGCGCGAACAGGGGTCGCATCAGGAATTGCTCGCGCTGCACGGCATTTACTATCGCCTCTACCAGCTCCAGTATAAGGAGCAGGAATTGATCGCTTCTCTCCCCAGTGGGAATGCGCCAGGATTTTCGCAGCCGCTGCCTGCCGATGACTGACAGTCGTGAAACGGATTTTGCCCTCGCTGTGAGGAGCCTGCGTAACAACCTTAAAATCGGCGGCACAGCGGCTAGAGCCGCGCGAATTTGCCCGGCTTATGCCGCGGCTCAAGCCACGACCCGTAAAGATTACCGAGTTCCTGCGCAGACCCCAGAGCATTCGCTTTTGAGGTTGAGAATCACGAAGCCAAAGCTCCGGCTCCCTGAAAATTATTGGTTAGGCGGACGCGAGCTGGCCCGATGAGTGAGCGCCAGGTTCTGATCTCGGCGGGCGAAGCTTCGAGTGATATGTACGCGGCGCGGCTGGCGACGGCGCTGCGGGCACGGACCGGGGCGAAGTTTTTTGGCATGGGTGGTCCGCGGATGCGCGAAGCGGGCGTGGAACTGATCGCGGACTATCACGAAGTGGCCGTGGTGGGCATCGCCGAAGTGCTGCACAAAATTCCGACGGTGATCGGAGTGCAGAATCGCATCGCGCGCGAGGCGGCAGAGCGCGGCGCGGCACTGGCAATTCTGGTCGATTCGCCGGGTACGCATCTGGGCGTGGCGCGGCGGCTGAAGAAGCGCAATATTCCTGTCGGGTATTTCATCGGGCCGCAGGTGTGGGCGTGGCGTGCCGGGCGTGTGCGCGTGGTGCAGCGCCTGGTGCAACGCATGGTCGTGATTTTCCCGTTCGAAGAGAAAATCTACCGGGACGCGGGCGTGCCGGTGGATTTTGTGGGTCATCCGCTGGTAGATACGGTACGGGCCACGATGTCGCGCGCGGAATTTGCGGCGCAGCAGGGGCTGGATGCCGGGCGCCCGATTGTGACGATCCTGCCCGGCAGCCGTCCGAACGAGATCGCGCAGAATTATGCGCGGGTGATCGCCGCCTGTGAGCGCATCGCTCGGACGGGGAACGTGCAATTTGTGCACGCCGCAGCGCACGGACTGAGCGCAGAATTTTTCGCACGCTATGCGCAGCCGAGCATTCCGCTCAAGCGGGTGGAGAACGCGACGTACAACGCGCTGGCGGCGGCCGATTGCGCGATTGTTGCGAGCGGCACGGCTACGGTGGAGGCGGCGCTGCTGGCCACGCCGATGGTGGTGGTGTACAGGGTTGCACCGGTCACTGCAGCTATTCTGCGGCACATGCTTCGCACGCCATTTATCGGCATGGTGAATTTGATCGCGGGCAGGCGGGTGGCGCCGGAGTTAATTCAGGACGATTTCACGGCGGAGTCGGTCGCCAGCGAAGTGCGGCGGCTGCTGGATTCGCCCGCTGCGCGCGCGGAGGCGAAGGCGGGATTGGCGGAAGTGCGCGCGAAACTCGGTCCGGGAGGGGCGATTGAGCGCGCTGCGGACATTTTTGCCCGGATGATGTAACCTTTTACGAGCGGGCAACGGGATTTCGGTATTTTGTATCTGAATTGATTGGGGTCGTCCCTTTACGAGCGAGGTACGTTTCTTGTTCACATTCTTGCCCAAGTTCGAGCGGCTTCCTGCTGCGTTTTCCGTCTTGCTGGCAGTGCTGATTGCGTCCGTTGCCTGCGGCAACACCGCATTCGCGCAGGCTCCGCAGGGATTTCCCTTCCGCGCGACATACTACGAAGTGGAAGTGCTGCTGCATCCCGAGGACCAGACTATTTCCGCGCAAGCCAAGGTGGAACTGATCGCACAGCAGCCCGCGCGTACGGTGGTAGTGGAACTGCATCAGGATCTGCGGGTGAATTCGGTGAAGCTGCTGAACGGTGGCACTCTCGAATTTGCACGCGATAATCGATCGCCGTTGTTGCTCACCATCGGTTTGCCGGACGTCGTAGCGCCGGGAAAGACCGTCACGCTGGTGTTCGATTACACGGGACCGATTTCCAGCGAAGAGGACAGCCCGACGCGCGGCGTGCGTTTCGCTTCCGTGGATAAGACCGGAGCGTATCTCCTGCTGCCGGCGCGGTGGTTTCCGCTGACGAACTATCCCAGCAATCGTTATACGGGGAAATTCAAGATTGATGTTCCCGACACCTTTGCGGTGGCGGGCACCGGCAAGGCCGACCCTCCGACGATGTCGCCCGGGATCGGCAAGGGCGCGCCGGGGCAGGCGTCTTATGTTTTTCATTGCGATCATGCCGCGCCGGTGGGCACCTTCGTCGCGGGAAATTTGCAACTGGCGCCGGTGCAATCGGAGGGCTTCAACGTTTCGGTGTTCACGCCGCCCGCGCAGGCGACGACGGCGAGCTCCTACGCGACGTCGCTCGCGCACATCTTCAGTTATTTTTCCGACGCTTTCGGTCCGCTGGAAACAAGAGAGAACGATCCCGCGCTGACCATTGCGCAATTGCCGGACGGGACCGTGCCGGGATTCGCCGCGCCGGGACTGATGCTGATCAGCGCGCGGCAATGGGGCACACGAGCGAACGAGCGATTGCTCTCGCAACTGGCGGCGGAACAGTGGTGGGGCGATCGCGTGATGCCTGCGACTGCTTCCGATGTGTGGCTGACGGACGGGCTATCGCGCTATGCGGAGGCGATGTACGCGGAGCAGAGCGACGGCAGCGCGGGGCTGCACAAGGCGCTGGAGGATTTTGCGGTGGGCGCGCTGATGTATGAGGATACCGCGCCGATTTCGCAGGCGGCGCGCTTGCAGACGTTTTCGAACGAATACCGGTCGATTGTGGCGGATAAAGGCGCGCTGGTGTTTCACATGCTGCGCACGGAACTGGGCGACGACGCGTTTACGGCGCTGCTGCGCGAGTTCTACAAGAAATACGAAGGCAAGAACACCAACCTGAACGATTTCGAAAAGGTGGCGTTGACGAAAATTCCGCCGCCGGTGAAAGGGCAGCCACCCGTCAATTTGATTTCGTTTTTTTCGCAGTGGCTGAATTCGACGGGCGTGCCGGAATTCAAGATGGAGTATATCGTCTACCGCACGCAGAAGGGATTCAAGGTGGTCGGCAAGATTCATCAGGATCTGGACACCTTCCGGATGCCGGTGGAAATCCGGGTGGATACGGAAGGCAATCCCGAGATTAAAAAGATCCTGGTGACCGGCACGACGCAGCCTTTTGAGATTGACACGTTTGGCCGTCCGAAGCCAAACGGCATCCTGATTGACCCGAACAACAATCTGCTGAAATCCAGCGCGCGTTTGCGCGTGCACGCGTTGATCGCGCGCGGCGAAGGATTCGCGGAGCTGGGGAAGTATTACGAAGCCATTCAGGAATATCAAAAAGCGCTGGACGCGCAGCCCAGCAATTCGCTGGCGCATTTCCGGATGGGCGAGGCGATGTTCTATCAGAAGAACTACCAGGCTGCGGCGAATGCATTCCGCGCGGCGTTGGGTGGAGATGCGGATCCGAAGTGGACCGAAGTATGGAGCCACATTTACATCGCGAAGATTTATGATCTGCTGGGGCAGCGCGAGCGCGCGGTGAATGAATATAGTTTGGCGCAGCATCTGGGCGACGACACTGCCGGAGCGCAGCAGGAAGTGGCGCGCTACATCCAGAAACCTTATACCGGCGACGATTCCACTCCGGCGGGCGGCGCAGCTGCTTCGGCGGCTCCCACGACGCCTACATCAGCCCCAGCCGCGAGTGCGCCGGCGGCCGATCCCAGCAAGCCGACGCTCAAACGACCCTCGCCGGGCACGCAGTAGAAGACGGGCGCTCACTCGCTCGCTTGTGACGCGAGACCGCAGTCCACGATTTTAAAATGTATTTGGGATTGTTTACAGGGGGTCGAGGCCGGACAAGCTCGGCTGGTCGAGGCCTTTGTGCTGGATGAGAACTTGAAATGTTTCACCCATGCCCTCGGGATAAATGAGCGTCTTGAAAAGCAGCCGGGCGCGGGTTTGCTGACTTTCGCTCATGGCGGAGGATTGCAGGTCAGCGAACTCGCTGTGTCGCGCGAGGGCCAGCAAGAAATTTGATTGCGACGTGAATCCCGTGCGCCGCAGCCCGACAAGGCTGCCATGGCGTTCCAGGGCCGTAAAATTGACGTGGGCGGTCAGATCCTGCTCGCCCGGCGCTCGAAAGAAGCTCTCACTGGCACGATGTTTTTCGTATGCTAACAGCGTCCCGCGCATGTGGCGATGGTCGTAGAGTTCCTCTGCTTTGCGGCCGTAGTCAATCGTGAGCGCGAAACCGCGGCCCAGCCTTGCGCCAACTTCTGCGATCCGCGCGCAGGCTTCTAGGTTTACTTCCGCCAGCTGTCCTTCGTGCAGCGTGATTCCCTGCTCGGTCAGGTATTCGGCGAGCGCGGGAGAGGAGAGCGGGCCGAACTGCTCGCACAAACCGTTGGCGCCTAATCCCACGTATATTTCGCGCAATTCATTGCCTTCGCGCACCAGGCGATGGACCGGCAACGCATCGAAGAATTCATTTGAAAAGATGCAGCCGCAAGGAATTTGCGCGGGCCGATCCCAGGCCATTGCAAGATGCTTGGCGGCGAGGTGTTTTGCGAGCGAGCCCACAGCGGCGGCCGCGGCGCGGCGCGCGGCGGAGCGCTCCACGGCGACGTACTGCAAGGCGCTGTAAAATTCGGGGAACGACTCCGCGGTGAAGTCCAAAATTTGCGCGGCTAACGTGCCCGGACCAGCGCCGAGCTCCACCAGCAGGAATTCCGCGGGCCGGTCGAACTGAAGCCACATTTCCTGAAATTGCCGGGCGAGAAGGCGTCCGAAGACCGGGCTGGCGTCCACACTGGTGAAATAATCGCGGCGCGGAAATTGCTCGGCTCTGGTGTAGTAACCGTATTGCGGATCGTAGAGACAGGCGTCCATGTATTTTGCGAACGTGATGGGACCCCAGGCGTGAATATGCTTGGCGAGGGTTATCGCCAGCGGGGTGGGGCCGCCAGGCGTGTGGTTGGCGGCGCTGCTGGACATCAATTCACCCGCTGCGGATTGCGCGTAAACATTTCAATGATGTAGTCGTGGAGGCAGTCGTAAAGCTGTTTCTGAAATGTCCAGGGAAACTGGGTGTGCTCGATTTCGCGCGGCCGCAACAAGAAAGTGTAGTCATGGATTTCTGTGTTCTTGGGCTTGTAGCGGATTTCGACTTCGACGCCTTCTTCCGCGGGCCGCGCGGCGAAGTCGAACAGAGGATGTTCGTAGCGGACTAGTTCTGTCTGAACTTTTTCCAGCAGGACCTGGGTCATGGGCTTGGCCTACACTTTCGATTCGAGTTCGGAGCGAACGCTGGTGAATGCCACGAGCGCGTCCTGATCGAAAAGAACGAAATAGATTTTCTGGAGCGACGTTGGGCCTTCGAGGTGCTTGGCGGCTTCGCGCAGCATGATTTCCGCGCATTCGCGCATGGGAAAACCCGCGATGCCAGTGCCCACGGCCGGAAACGCGATCGTCTTCAGTTCTTTCTGCGCGGCGATGCGCAGGGCGTGCGCAGTGGAACTGCGCAGCGATTGCGCGGAGGTCTTCCCGCCTAATTGCATGCTCGCAGCGTGGATTACATAGCGCGCTTTCAGATTTCCGCCGGAGGTGAGAGCCGCACCGCCGACGGGCACGGGGCCAATCTCGTCGCATTCTTTCTGAATTTGCGGGCCGCCGCTACGGCGAATCGCTCCGGCCACGCCGCCGCCGAGTTGCAAATCGTTGTTCGCGGCGTTGACGATCGCGTCGGTATCCATGGCGACCAGATCGCCCTGCAGGATTTCGATGCGGTCCGCGAGATTTAGTTTGGGTGGCATAGCTGTGAACGCTGGAAGCTGCTGCAGCGCTGCCGCGGGAGCGCCGCGCGATTATTTCCTGGTGCCGTCACCATTATAATCATACACGCCGCGGCCGGATTTGCGACCCAGGCGTCCGGCGTGCACATACTGTAAGAGCAACGGGCACGGACGGTATTTGTCGCCGAGCGTTTTGTGCAGATATTCCAGAATATTCAGGCGCACGTCGAGGCCCACCAGATCCACCAACTCAAACGGGCCCATCGGATGATGGAGGCCGAGCTTCAGGGCTTTGTCTATGTCCTCGGCGGAAGCGATGCCTTCCTGGAGCAGGTAGAAGGCTTCGTTGCCGATCAGGGCGTTGATGCGGCTGGTAATGAACCCTGGCGATTCGCGAATCACGACGACTTCTTTGCCCATGCGGCGGCCGACTGTGGCGCACGCCTGGACGGTGGCCTCGGAAGTATCCAGCGCGCGCACGATTTCTAGCAGCTTCATTTTTGGCACGGGATTGAAGAAATGCATTCCGATGCAATCCGCGGCGCGAAAGGTGATGGCTGCTAGTTCGGTGATGGAAAGCGACGAGGTGTTGCTGGCGAGAATTGCGCCAGGGCGGGCGAATTTGTCGAAGATGGTGAACATTTCCAACTTTACCTCCATTTCTTCCGGGACGGCTTCGATGAGCAGGTCCGTTTCCCGGCAGACGTCTTCGACGGAGCGCGAGGTGGAGAGATTCGCGAGAGCGTTTGCCATTTGTTCCGGCGTTACCCTGCCGCGGGCGACGCCTTCTTCGAGCGCTTGGCGGATGTAGGCGAGGCCTTGCCCGAGCATGTCTGGTGAGACATCTTCCAGAACCGTGCGGTAGCCGCCAAAAGCGGCGGCGTAGGCGATGCCGCGACCCATCGTGCCGGCGCCTATCACGCCAATTGATTTCACTTCCATTTTCTTGTGCTGCTCCTAAGCCTGCGCGGGGAAAAGCCTCGCGGCATTGTCATACAGAATTTTCTGCTGCGCCTGCGGTGAAATCGGCAGGGCGCGAAACTTTTCGATGTTGCCGCGCACGCCGGGGACTCCGGGGCCGGGCCAGTCCGTGCCGAATAGTACTTTGCCGGCGATTTCCTCGATGCGCGGGAACGATTCCATCAGTTTTTGCGGCGGGATGCCGGAGATGTCCATGTACATGTTGGGGTGGCGACGGACGAGGAAGAACGCTTCGTTCATCCACAGCGGGCGCCCGCCGTGCGCAAGAATGACTACCAGGTCGGGGAAATCGACGCCTACATCATCGGCGAGAATGGGTTGGGCGTACACGTTGCGGGCGCCTGGAAAAATCGAGGTGCCGGTGTGAATCATTACGGGCAGGCCCACAGCTTGCGCGCGCTCGTACATCGCGCGCAGCGGACCCAGGCCGTCGCGGTATTCGTTGGGAGCAAAGAGTTGATGTGAGGGGTGGACTTTGAGTCCGCGGATGCCAAGCTTTTTGAGGCGATCCACTTCTGCGGCGGCGTCCGCGATGTATTTCGGATGCACGGAGCCGAATGCGAGCAATCTTTTGGGATTGGCGGAACAGTATTTGGCGATCCAATCGTTCACTTCGGCGGTGAAACCAATTACCTGGGGGCTGACGTAATTGATCAGGCCAGCGCGCTCGATTTCGGCGGAGTCCATAAATTTCAGGAATTCCGCGGGGCTCGCCGCGTACTTCTGCACTTCGTCGTAATCGCGGCGGCCGCGTTTGATCAGTTCCAGCGCGCGAGGATTGACCATTTCGTGCGGGTTGATGTGGATGTGAATGTCGATGATCGGCGGCAAATCCGGGCGCTCCTGACAGATGCAAACGCAGAGTCAACTGCGCCCGCCTAAAGAGCAGGCGGCCGCTACAAAGTCAACTGCTAGGCTGCATGCATTTTCACTTGTGCTGCTACAGGCGGTCAATCTTCTCCTGGTCGAAACCCAGGACGACGCGGCCGCCGGCTACGATCACCGGGCGCCTGATCAAATTGGGCTCACCGACCATCATGCGAATGGCGTCCGCACGGGTGGGAGGATTTTCTTTCATATTTTTCTGGCGGTACAGCTCGTTGCGCGTGTTCAGAAAATCCTTGTGATCGCGGTCGCCCATCAATTTCTCGAGCTCGTCGGCGCTAAGGCGTTCCTTATCAAGATTGCGGAAGTGCAGATCGAAACCGTGTTTTTCCATATAGGCGCGGGCGTTGCGGCACGTGGTGCAGGTGGGTTTCTGCAGGAATTGCGCGGTCTTCCCTTTTCTTTTCGCTGGCGCGGCAAGCTTTTTGGCATTCTTCTTCGTCGCCATATTCCCCTCCCTCTCAGTAGCGTGGCACGCCGGGATCAATTTCGGTGGACCAGCGCTCGATCCCGCCGGACATGGACCGTGCGCCCTCCACACCTTGCGAACGGAGCCACGCAGCAGCGTCCAGGCTGCGCATGCCGTGGTGACAGAAGAGCACGAGCTGCTCGGCACTTTCCAGGCGCGCCAGATTCGCGGGAATTTCGCGCAAAGGAATCAGCACCGAGCCTTCGATGTGCGACGCATCATATTCCCAAGGTTCGCGCACGTCCACGAAGAGCACTTGGTCGTCACGCGCGAGCAGATCCTTCACTTCGCGCGGAGTGATTTCGATATTTGCGAGCAAGTCTTCGGTCATCAGTATCCAAAGTCCGCAGGTGCGGAGAAAGCGTGTACTTTCACGGCCAGGTTTGCCATGCGGCCAGGGCCGAGTTGCTTCCCATAATCGCTGCGATCGGTCGTCTGCACAACCCAGCGCGCGAGCCAGTCCTCAAAATCTTCGAGCCGGCGAGTCTGTTCGTGATACTCGGCAAAAAACGCGTGATCGCGGCCGTAATAGCCCTGGACGGGCGAGGGATGTGCGCCGCCGGGTTCGTGGACTACAGCTGCAACCAGGAACCCGGGCACTACGGTTCGATTGGGATCGGAAGCGATCACACTTGGCTCGACAATTTCTTCCGCTACCAGAATTACCTTGCGCGCGGCGCGGGCCCCGTCCATCGCGACTCCCAGGCTGCCCCAGACGTGCGCGTTTCCCTGCGCGTCGGAACGCTGCACGTGCAAGATGGCGACGTCCGGACGCAGCGCGCGCACCGCTACCAATTTTTCTTCGCTCACGGGCGACGAGAACTCGCGCAGGTTGCCGTTTTTCTTCAGCAGATCGCTTCCGAGCGTCGCGTAGGTGGGCAGGAATGGCACGCCGAGCGCGCCGGCATGCAGCGCGAGCGCCATCGTGAAATTGGAATAATCCACCATTTCCAAGCGCCGCGGGACGCTGCGTTCCACCGCACGCCGGAAACAATAGCCGACGCCGGCCGACACATTTCCGACCCAAGCCGCCATCACGCGCGCAACGCAGCCTGCGCCGATCATCTGGTCGAAGAGAATATCGGAGATGGGCCCGACGAGCGTGAGATCGCGGCGGCTCTGGCGGATCAGTTCGTGGCCAGCCGCGAACGGAATCATCTGCTCGAGCTGCGCGCCGAGAAGGACCATGGAGCCTGAAGGAACATGGCGCGCGATGGCATCGTGCATGGTTAGCAATTTGGATTCAGTGGCCATGTCATCGCGTCCAGAAATGATGGGGATCGAGTTCGCGCATTACGCGCAATTCTTCGTCGCTCGGCGGCGAGGTTTCCATAAGCTCGTCCGCGACACGCAGCGTCCAGCCAGTATTGGCGAGTACTTCTTCGACGCTCACGCCCGGATGCACGGACGCGAGATAGGCTTCGCCATCGTGACCGAAGCGCAGCACAGCGAGCGTGGTGATGATTGCGGATGGGCCGGACGCCGCAGGCAGGCCCTGCACGCGGCGCCAACCTTCACCGGTGCCGAATCCGGGCGAAGTGATGTGCCCGACGCGATCGCACAAGCGCGCGCGGTCGTGCGCGAGCAGCACCACGGTGCGGCGCGCCAGGCAGGCGATGTCACAAGCTCCGCCGGAACCCGGCAGGCGCTGCATTTCCTTGTTGCGAAATCCCCAGGTGGTATTAAGATTGCCGAAGCGGTCCACTTCGGCCGCGCCGAGAAAGCCTACGTCCACGCGGCCCTGTTGCAGCAGGCCCATCACATCGAGCATGGCGCCGCATTGCGTGGCGCCGCGAAGATTCGACGGATCGCCCATGGTATAGAGCAGTTCGGTCGACGGAGTTTCGCGGAGCACGCCGTTTTCGAACAGGCCGACGGCACCGGGCGCGTGCGTGCGGCGCGCGACGAGGAAGGCCAGCATCGGCAGACGCATGCCGACGAAAACGAGTTCGCCATCGGCGATTTCCCGCGCGGCCGCGGCTACCATCAGTTCGCTGAAAGTATAGCCACGGGCGGCGAGGTTGGTTTCCGAACGAGCCATTACGCTTGGGCTCCGTTCCGTTTTAGAAAGCGCCGCAGGCAGCCAGGATATTGTTCAATCGAGTTTTCGCGAATGGCAGCCTAGTCCTCTGAAACACCTTGTTGCGCTCTGTGGAGTTTCTGCTGCTGCGGCAGCGCAGAACGTGCCGCGGAAATTCACCCGCCGGATCGCTTGGGCATCCGTGTCAGCGCCCTTCGAAATTGGGCTTGCGTTTCTCAAAGAATGCGTTCAGGCCTTCCAGAAAATCATGGGATTCGAAGCAATGCCTCTGCAGGCGAATCTCTTCGTCGAGCGCTTCTTCGAGATCCTTGCGATGTTCGCTGATCATGCGATGCTTCACGTCGCGCTGCGCGAGGCCTGCTCCGGTGGCGATGCTTTCCGCGAGTTTCTTGGTTTCTGCTTCCAACTGATCGGCGGGAACCACGCGGCTGACGATTCCCAGGCGCAGGGCGTCGTCCGCCGAGAGCATCTGCCCGGTGTAAAACAATTCCGCGGCGCGCGTTGGTCCCACAATCCGAGGCAAGAAAAAGGTACCGCCGAAATCGGGGAACAGGCCGATCTGCGCGAAGGATTCCGCGAAACGCGCCTGGTCGGACGCGATGCGAATATCGGCTGCGAGGGCCAGGTTCATGCCGCCGCCGGCTGCAGGGCCATTTACAGAGGCGATCACAATTTTCGGCATGGTGGCGATGGCGATGGAGATCTCCTTGCCGGCCGTCACCAGAGCCTCCACTTCGCCAGCCGCTTTGCGTTGACGCGCATCGCGCAGCATTTCCAGGTCGCCGCCGGCGCAGAAGGCGCGGCCCGCACCGGTCAAGACGACGCAGCGGACGGCCTTGTCACCCTGAGCGCGCAGCAACGCGTGGATCAAATCCTGGCCCAGTTGCAGATTCAACGCGTTCAGTTTTTCCGGGCGGTTCAGTCGGATGATGGTGACCGCGCCTGCGCGTTCCTCAAGTACGAGCGGAGCGGCAGCCGGCTGTGTGGTGGTTCCCATACCGTGTCAGTCTCCCTTGTCCTTCAAAGCCTTCAGCAGCGCGGCGAGTTTCTTGAAATAGCGGGTCTTCACGCCGCGCTCCGTGCCGGCGTTCAAGCCGCTGGTGGAGGGCAACACGAAAACCTGCGCGCCGTAGAGCTTTTCCTTTTGCAGGCCGAGCTTGCAGGGGCGGCCCGTGAATTTCTCGTACACCATTTTGCCATTGAAGGCGACGACGCGCGGCTTCAAGTCCTCCAGCTTCTGCGCCAGCAGGACGCGGCCCTCGGCGAATTCCTGACGCTCGATTTCCTCCACGCCGCGCGTAGGACGCTTCACCAGATCGGTCATACCGATGCCGAATTCCAGGATACGGCGGTCGTCTTCGTAGCCGAGCGGCTCGGGAATCACGCCGGATTCGTACATGATCGGCCAAAATTGATTGCCGCGGCCGGCATAGTAGTGGCCCACGCGCGCGGAGCGGTCGCCGGGATTGGCGCCGACCAGAATCATTCTCATACCTTTTCGAAGATAATCCGGCAGTGTACGCATTCAGTCCCTTTGATTTGACGCCCGGGCCGGGTCTTGCCGCAGCGTAAAGTGATGAGCCGATTATCCGCCAGCACTTGCCCAATCCGCAAGCTTAGCGCAGGAAGTGTTGCTTGGAGCAGGACACTGGGAGCCCGTCCTTTGCGGCAGGGGCAAGCAGAATTTGACGGGGCTAAATTGCTGAAATTCGGGGATTTGTCTGTCGCGCGGCACTGCACGCGAACGCCGGAGAGGCAACATGTGCTACCCTAATGTAGAACTTATATGAGCGCTTCCAAATTAAATCCGTTGCAACCGCGCGCGCCGCTGCCCTCTCAGGTCGTGAAGGACGACGAAGGCACGCTCGTCGCCGCCGCTAAGGCGGGTGACATCAATGCTTTTGAGACGCTGGTGGGCCGCTACGAGCGCAAAATCTTCCGCTTGGCGCAAAACATCACACAGAACAAGGAAGACGCCGAAGACGTTATGCAGGAAGCCTTCCTGAAGTCCTACCAGCATCTGGGCGAGTTTCAGGGCAACTCGCGGTTCTACACCTGGCTGGTGCGGATCGCGGTGAACCAGGCGCTGATGAAGCTGCGCAAGCGGCGGCCGAACCAAGTGTCGCTTGACGAAGAGGTGGACACTGGCGAGGATACGATGCCGCGAGAGGTGGAGGACTGGGGTCCTTCGCCTGAGGAACGCTACAAGCAATCCGAATTGGGTCAGATACTGAACAGCACAATTGCGGAACTTGAGCCGCCTTTCAGAATCGTTTTTCAACTTCGCGACATCGAAGAATTGTCAACCGAGGAGACGGCGGAGGCGCTGGGACTATCCATTCCAGCAGTCAAGTCACGGTTGCTGCGCGCGCGGCTGAAGCTGCGGCAGAAATTGAACCGTTACTTTCGACAGGGTGGGAATTCGTGAATTGCAAGAGCATCGTCAGGGAAATTTCAAACTATCTGGAAGAAGCGCTGGACCCTTCTCTGAAATCCTCCATCGAAAAACATTTGGAGAATTGCGAGGATTGCCGTGTGGTGGTAGACACGACGCGGCAAACCATTCAGATCTTCTGCAACTCCGAGCCTGCCCCGCTGCCGGAAGATACGCGTGTGCGGCTGCGCGACGCGCTTTTCAAGCATTTGAATAAACTACGCACTGGACCGCGCGCCTAAAGGCCATCCTACGAATTATTTGCAACGATCGAAGGGCCCGGCTGCACGGGCTAAAGACTTTGTCTGAGAAACCTAAAATCGGTGGTTCGGCGGCTGAAGCCGCTTTGATTTCACGGCGGTCACGGCAGGGCTGAAGCCGTGCCCTGACGAAGAGCAGCAGTTCTCACACACACTCTGAAGCCCCGGCCTTCCGGTTTAGGCATTCACGAGATCACTGCTACACGCCGCGCGCTTCTCCTTGACGAGCTTCTTTCTCCCACAGCGGAACATGCCGACCCATACCCCGTTCCCGCGCCAACTCGTAAATCTTCCCCGCGACGACCACGTCTTCGATTGCGATGCCATTGGATTTGAAGAGCGTGATTTGCTGGGGGTTGCTGCGACCGGGGCTTTTTCCCGCGACGATTTCGGCCAGTTCGGTGACGCTGGCCCAGCGTCGCTTGTCCTCACCATACATCTGAATGAGGTCGCCGGCCTCGATTTTCGACTGCTCGCGGGAATCAGCGACGATGATGTCGCAGCGGCGGATGGCTTCGCCATCAAGCTCGTGCTTCTGAGGGAAATTGGCGCCGATGGCGTTGACGTGCATTCCGGGGGCGAGCCAGCTGCCGTCGAGAACGGGATCGGTGGACGTTGTGGATGTGACGACGATATCGGCGCCGCGGACGGCCTCCTGCGCGGACGCCACGGCAACGACCGGGAGGCCGAGCTGTGCGGTCATTTCTTTTGCGAAGTGTTCGCGATGCTCGGGTTTGCGACTGAAGGCGCGAACCCCGGTGATGGTGCGCACCAGCGACAGGGCCTCCAGCTGCGTGCGCGACTGCAAGCCCGTTCCGATGATACCGATCTTGGCGGCGTCAGCGCGCGCCAGCAGACGTGTGGCGACTCCGCTGGCCGCACCGGTGCGCACTTGGCCAAGATAATCTGCTTCAATCAACGCGAGCAACTCGCCCGAATCCACATGGAAGAGCGGAACCAGGAAACGCAGACCTACGCCCGAGCTGGTGTAAATCTTCATACCCATGTAACCGCTGATGGCATCCGCGGCAGCCATGTAATGAAGATAACTTTTACCAGGAATGTGCAGGCGCTGGCGGGAGTGCAGAAGCGCCGCGCCATCGCCGAGGCGGCGAAAGGAGTCTTCCACCGCGGCGAGCGCCATCGGCATCGTGAGGATTTGCTTCACGTCCGCTTCCGAGAGCAGTAGGGCCATGAGATACACCTCGTTATTTCGGACCTGCCATCATAGCGCGCGCAGGGGGAATGTCAGAAGGTGATGCGGTAGCGCAGGACACGCGATTCCGGCGCGTCCAGAACCAGTAATTCGCCGTGCGGGCTGACCGCGAGCGCCGGGGCTTTGCGAGAGGCTTGGCCGAGTTCCGGAGCAAGATCCTGATCTAATTTACCCGCGCCATCGGCGGTGCTGGCGACGTGCAGCATGCGTCCATCGGAATCCATTACGAAGACGCAATTATTCCAGACCGCGAAGCCGGCATTGGGATTCCAGGTGATCCCCGTGGCGCCGGCGGTGATCTCCGTGATCAGGTGGCCTTCGCGTGTGAGCTTCATGACGCCGCCCGAGGGCGTTCCCAAGTACAAAAAATTATCGGGACCTTCCACGAGCGGGCCGAAATGTTGCGTGCCCGGGAAGGTTTCGCGCGGCTCCCAAGTTTGCACCAGACGCAAAAGCGGCGTGTAGCTGAACACTTTCCCGGCATGCTGGTCGAACACGTGAATCAATCCGTCATCGCCCACAGCGGCGCTCAGCACATTTCCGGCGACCGGGCGCGTGCGCAGGCGCAGTTCACGGTAGCGATCGCCATTGGGCATAAAAATGAAAACGCTATTGCGGACGGGGTCGGTGACGTAGAGCGCGCCGCCGCGGTCCACTGCAATGGATTGTGGATGATTCAATCCGTCTTCCTGAAAGGAGAGCAGCGGCTTCCCTTCCGGCGCAAATTTGGAAATGAAGGCGCTGCCGGAATCCACGATGAATACGTCGCCCAGGAAATTCGTGGCTATACCCGACGGCTGTTGCAATTGGCCTGGGCCGTTGCCGGGCGCGCCCCACTGGCCGATATATTTCAGGGTGGGCGTCGCGGGCGCCGGAGGCAGAGGCTCGGACGTGGCTGGCGAGCAGCCGGAGATCGCGACCGAACCATACAGAAGCAAGGCAACGATGAAAGTCATCGCACGATTCGCCATGCCACAAATTTATCGCAATCGGCGGCGGACGCGGGTTCAAATGATGGAGGATGAAACGCGGTGATTAATGGGTGCGCTTGCGAGGTTTCGGTGCGTTGCCGACTTTCACGCGACGAACGATGGTCTGATGCATTTGATAGGTGCGGCGTTCCGGCTCACCGTTGCTGGAATCCAGAAATGAAAACGTGATGTCAACTTCAGGCCCGGCGGACTGCAACCGTTGGATGGGCAGTTTGCCGCAGACATTGCTTTCGACGAATGCGGTCTCGTAGCGGTCCTTCTGCTTGCCCCAGGTGTATACGCGAAGGGAAGTGAAATCGCAACGCTGGCCCTCGGGGCCGTGCGTGCCGAGGAGCAAATATTGCGTCATGAGTTTGCCGGAGGCGGATAGGACGCGGTTCAGCTCACTCCAGGCGACGATGCGCATTCCGGCCGAAGTGGCATAGTCCGGCAAAGGAGACGGAACATCGAGTTCCACGAAGCGGCCTAACAGCCATCCGGCCAATACGGCTTGATCGGTGAGATGCGCCCGGACGAGCCACCAGTCCTCTTTTTTTGGCTCGGGCTTGTCGTCTGATTTGCGGGCGTTCGATTTGTGGGCGCCCGGTTTCGCGGCCTCGGGTGCACTGGCCTCCGCGGATTCCTCTTCAGCGTTCGCAGTGGCGCTGGCGTTCGCGGCGGGCGCGACGAGCTCGGGCTGGCGCGCCATCATTTCGACGGGAATATCTTTATTCAATTGCCGGACGCGTGGCGAATCGCGCCCCGGTTCGATGCGCAGATTGCTGAGAACCCTGGTGTGGCCGCGCGCGACCACTGGCATGGTGGCCGACTTCGTTTCCAGGTCTTTCAAAGTTTGCCAGAGATCCGCCGACAACAAATCCCCCTCGCCGATCCAGCCAATGACGCCGGCAGAGGTACGGACTTTCACCTGATTCTGAAATCTCTGCAGGACTTCCAGGCGATCACCGAAACCGACCGTCGCGACCGGTTCGCGTACCTGCGCCGAAGTGCTGAAGACAGTAACCGTGCCGCTGCCGGCATAGGCAGTTTCCAGCGGCGGAGCGGAATGATGAAAGCGCACGTAAAGCGCTACCACCAGAACCAGAAGCAGCGCAGATCCCAACAGAACTTTCCGAATCACGGACGAACTCCCAAACTAATGCTCGCGGCGCGCACGGCGTAGACACGATTGCTTCCAGCATTTATTCGTTTTGCTCGCGGCATCATATGAAGTAGGCGATTAAGGATTCTACACTAACCGTGCGGCGCAACCCTGCAAGGGACGTGCGGACGGTTTCCATGAGCCGAGAGCCGGAGACTTTTTCGATTCTGATACAATGCGGGGCGCGCGGCGAGGTCAACGGATGGTGCCCGCGGGAGGGATGCAATGCAGAGCCTGGAAAAACTGAAACCGCTGGCGCTTTTGCTGCTGCGCGTGGGATTGGGAATTATTCTGGTGTTTCATGGCTATCCGAAGCTGTTTACGCACACACACGAAGCCATGCAGGGTTTCGAACACATGGGATTCCCCACTTATTTTGTCTACATCGCTGGAGTGGTGGAGTTTTTCGGCGGATGCCTGTTAATCCTGGGATTGTTCACGCGGATAGCGGGATTGCTCGTTGCGGGGGAAATGGCCGTGGCGCTTGTGAAGGTGCACGGATTGTTTTCGAATCCAGCGAAGGTGGACAACTACCAATTTCCACTGGCCGTGGCGGTGGGCGCATTTACGCTGGCGGCGCTGGGCGCGGGATTGGTTTCCATTGACCAGGCGATTTACGGCGACCGGCGCGGATCTTTTTCGCGCCGAGCGAAAGGCAAAGAGCGCGATTAGGCGGCGCGCGCGGCCGCAGGACCCAACGATTTCCCGGAAGGCCTAGGCTGTTTGCGCTGAGCCGTGTCCGGGCGCGGACGGGGCAGAAGGTTGAGCCACCGCGTCTACCGGCAGGGGTGGAGGCGCTTGCGGCATAACCAACCAGGCGACGAAGTATCCGAGCAGCGCCGGAACCAGCGGCACCGGGAAGATAATGAGCAACACCCAGATCAGGCGGACAATCGTGGAATCCACGTCCAGATATTCGGCGATGCCGCCGCAAACGCCGCCCAGCCTGCAATCGGTGGAAGAACGCATCAGACGTTTCTGGGGGCGCGGCGCGCAGTAAGGCGCGGTGTTCTGCCGGGCGCCGCAGTAGTAACAGAAATTCGAATACTCGGCGATTTCCTTGTGGCAATGCTGGCAATTCATGAGTTTACCCTCCCGAGCGGTTCCTGCTCGAGCTTCACCCGCCTACTTTAGTATACGAACGGGGTGAAGGAAAGGTTTCATGGGGCAGCGGCGGTGTCAGTAGGCCATCAGCTCGCGGATGGCATGAGCGATGTCTTCGGTTTGCGGCAGGATCGCATCTTCGAGCCTGGGTTGATAGGCGACGAAAGTGTCGGTAGCGGCCACACGGCGCACGGGAGCATCGAGCTGGTCGAATAATTCATCGGCAATGCGCGCAGCGATTTCCGCACCGTAGCCCCAGGAGCGCGTGTCTTCGTACGCCACCAGGACGCGATTGGTCTTACGGACCGTTGCGGCGATGGCTTCCCAGTCGTAGGGGCTGAGCGAGCGCAGGTCCAGAATTTCAGCGGAGATTCCGTTGCGCGCAAGTTCCGCGGCAGCTACTTCCGCGCGATGCACAACCGCGCCGTAGGTGATGACGCTGACGTCCGTGCCTTCGCGCACCATGCGCGCTTTGCCGAAGGGAACGGTGAAATCCGGTCCGGGATATTCCGAGCGGTTGTAAGGCTGGCGGTACAGATGCTTGTGCTCGAGGAACAGCACGGGATCATCCGAGCGAATCGCCGTGCGCAGGAGGCCGCATACGTCCAGCGCAGTCGAAGGCATCACCACGCGCAGGCCGGGGATATGGGTGAAAGTTACTTCGCCGCACTGGCTGTGATAAATCGCGCCGCCCGTGAGATAGCCGCCAATGGCGACGCGGATCACGACCGGCGATTTGAAATGTCCCGCGGAACGCCAGCGAATGGTGGCCATTTCGTTGCGGAGTTGCATCATGGCCGGCCAGATGTAATCGAAGAATTGAATTTCAGGAACCGGTTTCAGGCCGCGAATGGCCATGCCGATGGAACGGCCGACGATATTCGCTTCGGCCAGCGGCGAATTGAAAACGCGCTGCGAGCCAAACTTGCGCTGCAAGCCGGCGGTGGCTTTGAAGACCCCGCCCTTCCCTTTTACCGTGGCCAAACTTTCTTCGCGGCTGCAATCGGCGACGTCTTCGCCGAAGACAACAATGCGTTCATCGCGCTTCATTTCGTCCAGCAGAGTGACGGAGACCATTTCTACCATCGTTTTCGGATGGCCTTCTTTTTTCGGAGTGGCTTCGAAATCGCGGGAGGCAGGATCCACGTCGGGCGAGTAAACCCACTTGTAAATCGAATCCGGAGACGGGAGTTCGGCGGCTAGCGCGCGATCGGTGGCTTCGATGATTTCGCGGTCCACTTCGGCTTCCAGGGATTCAATTTCGCTTTCCTCCAGGATGCCTTCGCGCACCAGGAACATGGCGAACTTGGGGAGTGGGTCACGCTGCGCTTCGGCGGAGCGCTCAGGCTCGCACTTGTAGAGCTTTTCGTCGTCGGAAAGCGAGTGCGAATACGGCCGGATGACATGCGCGTGAACGAGCGCCGGACCTTTGCGGGCGCGGCAATGGTCCGCGGCGCGGCGCAGGGCGGCGTAACTTTCCAGCGGCTCTGTACCGTCGCATTCCTCGACATACAGGTTCGGATAATTCCTGACAAGTTTGGAGATGCTGCCGCCGGGAGTCTGTACCTCGACAGGTACAGAAATGGCATAGCCGTTGTCTTCGATGAGATAGAGAACCGGGAGAAGTTTGCCGCAGGCGGTGTTCAGGGATTCGTAAAATTCGCCCTCGCTGGTCGTGCCGTCGCCGGCGGAAACGTATGTGATCTCGTCGTGGTGAAAGCAGACGGTGGCGCCCATGGGAGCCTTGCGCGCCTGGTCGAAGGCCTTGGGGAACTTTTCGTAATAATACGAGCATTCCGCGGCGCCGATGGCCTGCAAAAATTGCGTGCCCGTGGGCGAAGAGCGCGTGACTACGTTCAAATCACGATTGCCCCAGTGTGAAGGCATCTGGCGGCCGCCGGAGGCGGGATCGGCTTTCGCGCCCACGCCTTGCAATAGCATCTCGTAGGGCGTGACACCGAGCATGAGCATCAAAGCGCGATCGCGATAATGCGGAAAGAACCAATCGTAGGCTGGTTTCAGAACCAACCCAGCGGCGGCGAGGACGGCTTCATGACCAGCGCCGCTGATCTGGAAGAAAAGGCGATTCTGGCGTTTCAGCTGGATCTCGCGGTCGTCGAGACGCCGGGAGAGAAACATGGTGCGATAGACGCGGACGAGCGTTTCGCGCTCAAGGCCCTGATATTTCGCTGCGTCGTAGTTCGCTATTTTCGCTTTTGTCTGGGTCGGCATCGGGCACTCTCGCCTTAGAGGCTCGCCGCGGGAATTAGGTACAGGCCATTATAGCGAAATGCGCGGCGCGGGGAGAAAAAACGCACGCCGAAATCCCTCCTGGATTACTGGGAAACTAGCCAGGCATCACGTGGCCGTTAGGACAGGGAGTCAAAGAGCTCCGCGGTTTCGCTGAATCCGGGCTGGCCCTGGCGAATAATTTCCGTTTTCGCCGATTTAAACGGCTCTTCGGTGGGGATGCGATCGAGCCAGCGCTGGAGCGAGAGCTTTTCGTGGTCGGAAAAATCCAGCCGGACGAGAACCCGCACGTTGGTGCTGGGCTCTTCGGCGTCCGACTTGGTTGCGGACTTTTTTCTGGACGCCCCTGGCTTTCCGGCTGCTTTCGCGGACTCCTGCGCATCGTCGGCTTCCTCGCGCTCGAATTTCAGGAGCATCTTCTTGCCGAGCCGGAATCCCTGCGTCCAGCCTTCCACTTTGTGGCGGGCTTGCTGCGCTACTTCTTCGTTGGTGCCAAAATCGAAAATCAGGAAGTCGTGAGCCATGGTTCATGTATAGCAAAATTTGGTGGGGGATGGCTAGGGGTGGGCGGTTGTTGGTGTGGAAAGGCAAAGCAGATTCAAAGGCATGGCAAATGCAAAGGCACGACAGCGGAACGCGGAGGAACACAGCTAAAGTCAAAGGCGGAGATAGAAAAAGGAAATGGAAGATTGGAGCGGTGGCCCGAATCGGAAGGTCCAAAGGCTCAACCGATGAGCACAAAGGCACAGCTGCGGAGAATTCGTTCTCGGGCGAACCGCTTGGCGCATGGCGCGCTGCTTGCGCTGCGGAAGACTTCGGCGGCGATGGAAATTATGGCGCAAGACTGGGGTTGCGCAGGCGGTGGCTGCGTGATAGCCTCAGCGAATAAAAGGCGAAGGATGGCTGACGGGCGGGAGCTTGGCAATTTCGGGAGGAAGTGCTGATGGCGGCGTCGCAACGGGGGTTGGCCGGGGGCCTGGCGGTCCGGGCGAGCACGACCTTGGAAACGGTGCAGGAGGCACTGGGAGCGCTGGTCGCGCGTTATCGCGCGGACGAAGTGCTGACGGCCGTGCGGCATATTCCCTCGCGCGAGGCGCAGTTCCGCGCGATGCCTGCCTGGGTGCGACCGGAGCTGGCTGCGGCTTATCACGCCAAGGGGATCGAAAGGCTTTACACCCATCAGGCCGCTGCTGCGGAATTGGCGCACGCCGGAAAGAATTTCGTAGTGGTGACGCCGACAGCTTCGGGCAAGACGCTGTGTTACAACCTGCCGGTGCTGAACGCGGTGCTCGAGAGCGCGGACACACGCGCGCTGTACCTCTTCCCCACCAAGGCGCTGGCACAGGATCAACTGGCGGAGCTGCACGACCTGGCGAAGCGCCTGGATGATTGCTTTGGCGTGTTCACCTACGACGGCGATACGCCGAGCGACGCGCGGCGGGCGATACGCGAGCGCGGCCATGTGATCTTGACGAACCCGGACATGCTGCACACGGGGATTTTGCCGCACCACACCAAGTGGACGCGCGTGTTCGAGAATCTGCGCTACATCGTGCTGGATGAATTGCACACGTATCGCGGAGTCTTCGGCAGCCATCTGGCGAATGTGCTGCGGCGGCTCGCGCGCATCGCGGAGTTTTACGGCTCGAGGCCGCAATTCATATGCTGCTCGGCGACGATTGCGAATCCCGGCGAGCTGGCGGCGCAACTAATCGCCCAGCCCGTTCAGGTGGTGGAGGAAAACGGCGCGCCGGCGGCGGAGAAGCTATTCGTTTTTTATAACCCGCCGATGGTGAATCGGAATTTGGGAATTCGCCGCAGCTATTTGAATGAGACGACGCGCGTGGCGAAGGAGCTGCTGGCGCGCAAGCTGCAAACCATCGTGTTTGCGAACAGTCGATTGCACACGGAAGTGCTGCTCACTTATTTGCAGCAAGCCAACCGGCCGGGTCCGGGAGAAGCCGAGCCGGTTCGCGGATATCGCGGCGGTTACCTGCCCGGGGAGCGCCGCGACATTGAACGCGGCTTGCGCGACGGACGGATTCGCGGCGTGATTGCGACCAGCGCGCTGGAATTGGGAATTGATATCGGTTCACTAGACGCAAGCGTGATGGCGGGATATGCGGGATCGATCGCATCTACGTGGCAGCGCGCGGGGCGGGCGGGTCGACGGAGCGGCACATCGTGCGCGGTGATGGTGGCTTCGTCGGCGCCGCTGGATCAATTCATCGTGCAGCATCCGGATTATTTCTTCGGACGCTCGCCCGAGCACGCCTACGTGCAGCCGGACAATCTGGAAATTCTGGTGAACCATTTGAAGTGCGCGGCGTTCGAGTTGCCACTTGCTCCCGCAGAACGCTTCGGCGATGTGGACCTGCCCGGCCTCTGCGAGCGGATGAGTGAGGCGGGATTCCTGCATCGCAGTGGCGGAAACTGGCATTGGGTGCAGGAGGCTTATCCGGCGGATACGGTGAGCTTGCGTTCGGTGACGTCTGACAATTTCGTGATTATTGATACCACCGGCGGCGTGAATGGAGACGAAGACGGCGAGCCGGAGGTGATTGGCGAAGTGGATTTTTCCTCGGCGCTGACGACCGTGCATCCCAAGGCAATTTATTTGCACCAGGGCCAGCAATATCACGTGGAACGGCTGGATTTCGAGCAGCGCAAGGCCTACGTGAAAAGCGTGAACGTGGATTACTACACGGATGCGATTCGTTATACGCAGGTGCGCGCGCTGGAAATTGCGGAGGCCGTGCGGATCGCGGGGCCGGCGGCACGGGCGCATGGCGATGTGCTGGTGCGGTCGCAGGTGGTGGGATTCAAGAAGATCAAATTTTTCACGAATGAAAATATCGGCGCGGGTAAGCTGGAGCTGCCCGAAAACGAGATGCACACGACGGCGTTTTGGATCACGCTGGAACGCAGGCTGCTGGCCGAACTGCCGTACGCGCTGTCTGATCGGCAGAATGGAATCTTGGGGTTGCTTTACGCGATGGCTTCCATGGCCACTTTGCTGCTGATGTGCGACGGACGAGATCTGGGGACCGCGGTGGGAGAGCGGCCGGCGGGCCCAGGCGTCGAACCGGAGTGGCAGGAATTCGCTGCCATGCCGAATCATCCATTAGAGATGAAGGAATTCTTCGAGCCGAATTTGTATTTGTACGATGCGTATCCTGGTGGGATCGGTTTCAGCGAGCCGTTGTTTCGGGTGCACGATATTTTGCTGCGGCGGACGCGGGAGCTGATTTTAGGCTGTCCTTGCGAGCAAGGGTGCCCTTCGTGCGTCGGGCCCGCCGGCGAAAAATGCGAGAAAACCAAGGAAGCGGCGCTGGCGATTTTGGATCGGTTGTGTGCTTGATCCGGACTGCAAAACTGTTTAGCGCAGAGACGCAGCTCATGCACAAAAAACCTGTGCGGCGCGGGCCGGAGAGATCCTTCGGCCGGCTTGAAGCAAGGGCGCCGGCCTCAGGATGACGATGTTCGTCGCATCGCGAGAGGACGCAGAGTGAACCGGGAGATTGATCAGGCATGAGCGCGCGGGACCGACTGGCGTCTTTGGCGGCGCTGCAGCCAGCACGGAAGTGCCGGGTTGCTCCGGAAACTGCCGCGAGCGGCGCGCGTGGATGTTCACCTGCGCTGCCCGAAGGAGCGGAGCGGCTCACCGAAATGCTGCGGGCGAAATCGCTGAGCAATCAATTTGGCGAGCACCTAGCAGTACGCAAATGGTTTTCGGAGGCTATCGGGTGCGCACCGCCGGAAGGCTGCGTAAACGCCGAGGCGCTGCGGCTGCTCGCACCGGGAGCATGCGCGGAGGCGAGCGATCCGCGTCAATGGCTTTTTCTGGACACGGAAACGACGGGTCTGATGGGCGGGACGGGGACGTATCCGTTCATGGTAGGAATTGCTTGGTGGGACGCGGGCGGTCTGGAAGTCGAGCAGTTCTTCATGCGCGAACTGAGCGAAGAGCACGCACTGCTGTTGACGCTGGCCGAGCGCATGGCCGAGCGCCCGGTACTGGTGACGTTCAATGGGAAATCGTTTGATTGGCCGCTGCTGGAAACGCGTTATCGCATGACGCGTAAGATCCGGCCGGCGGCGCCGCGCGCGCATTTGGATTTTTTGCATCCGGCGCGAAATTTGTGGCGCGTGCGCCTGGGATCGGTACGGCTGGCGGAACTGGAAAAGCATGTGCTGGGATGGAATCGTGGCGCGGACCTGATTTCGGAGATGATTCCGCAATTCTATTTCGATTATTTGCGCGGCGGGTCGCCCGAGCCGTTGCTGCAGATCTTTCTGCACAATCAAATGGACCTGCGGGGCCTGGCGGGGCTGGCCAGCCGGATTGTCGCGGTGCTCGCTGATCCGCAGACAGATGGCACGGACGGGTTGGAATTGTTCGGAGTTTCGCGCATTTGCGAACGGCGGGGCGAAACGGCGCGCGCCAGGAAGCATTACGCGCAGTCGCTGGATGCCGTGTTGCCCGCAGAAGCGGATCGGGCTGCGCGGCGATCTCTGGCGCGATTGGCGAAGCGCGAAGGCGATTTGCCGCTGGCGCTGAGACTTTGGGAGAGCATCCTAGGCGGATCGCGCGAGGGTTTGGAGGCTTACAGACAGCTGGCGATTCATTACGAACGCCAGGCTCGCGAGCCGCAACGCGCGGCTGTGCTGGTGCGCAGGGCCCTGGCGGAGTTGCCTCCACCAGACCGGAGCAGCGGGCTAAGCGCAGCTTTGCTACGGCGTTACCGGAGCGATTTTGAGCGCCGGCTGCGGCGACTGAACGGGCGAGCGATTGTCGCGCGGAGCACCGATGGGAGCTTGCTGGGCCCATGAATCCGGAGTCGCGGACGAGAGCTTAGGAATCCAATAGCGCAGGATTCAGTGGACCGGGGCAAAGGAGTTCTCATGGCGGATACGGACAGCGCGGCGGTACGCATGGAACGAAGCTCGGACGTGGAGGCCAAGGAAATGAGCGGAGTAAGCGACCCCTATATTCGTGAACAGCTGGAGAAGCGGCGCAAGGAATTGAATGCTGTGCTCGCATCGCCTGTGGCGGCGGTTCCCTCGGCCACGCTGATGGAGCTGCTGGGCGAAGTAGACTCCGCCTTGCATCGGATGGATGACGGAACCTACGGGATTTGCGCGGAGTGCCATGACTCCGTGGAAAAAGACCGGCTGCTGGCCGATCCGCTGGTGCGGCTGTGCCTGGATCATCTGACGAGCGATGAACAACGCGCCCTCGAGCGCGATCTGGAACTGGCGTCGCGTGTGCAGCGCGGGTTGTTGCCGCGTACCGACCTGCGTCACGGGGATTGGCTCGTACACTACCAGTACAAGCCCGCGGGAATGGTGAGCGGCGATTATTGCGATTTAATTCCTCCGGTGGCTGGAGATGGCGAACTGGTTTTCTTGCTCGGCGACGTGGCCGGCAAAGGCGTCGCGGCTTCCCTTCTGATGACCCATTTGCACGCTATGTTCCGCAGCCTCGCGGGCGTGGGCTTGGCGCTCGATAAGATGCTGGAAATGGCCAACAGCGTGTTTTGCCAGAGCACAATCGCGGGGCAATATGCGACGCTGATTTGCGGACGCGCGGGGCAGCGCGGAGACGTCGAAATCGGCAGCGCGGGACATTTGGCGGCGCTGCTCATTGCCAAAGATGGAGTGCGGCAGGTCTGCTCGACCGGCGTGCCGCTGGGCATGTTTTCCAGCAGCCGCTATACGATCCAGCGTGTGCGCATGGAGCGAGGCGACAGCTTGCTGCTGTACACCGACGGAATCTCCGAAGCGGTGAACTCCTCCGGCACGGAATACGGCGCGGCGCGGCTTTCAAATATCGCAGGCGAGCGGCACGGGTGGGTACCGCAGGAACTCGCGGCGGCATGCATGAAGGACGTGCAGAGTTATTCCGGCGGCCGGAAGCAGGCCGACGATCAGACTCTGATGGTGGTTCATCGCGCGGATACTGTGGAGCTTTCACTGAATGATTGAAGCGGCACGCTGAATATGTTTCTCGGCCACTTTGGCATCGCCTTAGCCGCGAAGAAAGCTGCGCCCCGCGCCTCGCTCGGTGTTCTGGTGCTGGCAGCGCAGTTTGCCGACTTGCTGTGGCCCATTTTTCTGCTCTTGGGATGGGAGCAGGTGCGGATTACGCCGGGAATCACGCGGGTCACTCCTCTTGATTTCATTTCGTATCCTTACTCGCATAGTTTGCTGGCGCAACTTCTGTGGGGCGTGGCGCTCGGTGCTGTGTATTTTGCTTTGCGACGCGATGCGCGCGGAGCTGTGGTTGCGGGACTTTGCGTTCCGACGCACTGGATGCTGGATTTTGTGGCGCATCGGCCGGATATGCCGGTGGTTCCGGGCGGTGATCGTTACGGATTGGGTATGTGGAATTCGCTGCCGCTAACTTTGCTCGTGGAGTTTGTGATTTACGGGATTGGAATCGCGGTCTATCTGAAGACGACGCGCGCAAAGGACCGGGTCGGTAAATATGCGCTAGGGTCGCTACTGATTTTTCTGTTTGTGGTGTATCTCAGCGCGACTTTTGGGGCTGCGCCGCCGGATGTGAAGACCATCGCTTACATGGCGCTCGCGATGTGGTTGCTGGTGCCGTGGGCCGCCTGGGCCGATAAGCATCGCGCGGTGAATGCGCCCGAGAGCCGCGCGCTTCGTTCCGCATGAGCCGGCGGGCGCATCCGAGCAGCGGCGCGAAACGATTACGCGCCGGCGTGTCGGGATTCAGCCGGAGCTGACTGCTCTGTGACGGTCTCGGGCGCGGCAGGCGCACTCACCGCCGCGGGAGCGGGTTCCCAACCGATGGCGTGATTGATTTTATCGAAGGTTTCGCGCGTGGCGCTCTCCACGGTGAGGCACTGTGTGGCGACGCAGCGCAGGAATACTCCTCCGGACTCCGACTGGAACTGAAAGAAATTGGGACGGCGAAAGAGTTCGGTGCGCGTCTGGTATTTATGTTCCAGCGCTTCGCTATACTGGCCGAAGAAATGCGCCGTGTCGTCGGGATTATCAAGCGCCAGGCGGAACACCAGCGGAGTGGACTTCGTCTTGGCGTCCTCGAACACCGCGTAACGATCGCCTTTCCATGCAGGGGCCAGCAATTCGGCGCGATTTTCGTCCAGCAACTGTTTCAGAATTTCCTCGACCCCGAATTCTCCCATGGTATTTTCTTCCAGTAACTTCCAATCACCCGGAACCAGGCCTTTCCATTCCGGCAGCGTGAGGGCTTCCGGTTTGACGCCGTGCAGGTACAAATCCGGATGTAGGATCTGTTGCGTGGATACGGGCGGATTCTGAAAAATCAGATGCAGGTCTTGCCAGCCGGTATGCGCCTTCAGAAATTCCTGCGTGAATCCGGTACCGGCGAGATATGGAAACAGGAGCTCGTCGCGAATATAGAGGGGCGCTTTTGCGAGGTTGGGGTCTTTATCCATTTCGCTGAGTGCGCCGGCGCGAATCAGCAAGGTGACGTCCGGAACGTCGCGCACGCTGACTTTTTGGTCGAGCATTTCGTAGTCCACCATGGCGGCCATCGCCGAACCTTCGCTGACGGCGTCGCGGGCGAGTTCGGCGTCGTCATTGGGACGAGCGGCTTTGATCCAGGAATCGATGTGGAAGGATTGATCTTCGAGCGCGTGGGTGAGCTCATGAGACATGACGGTGCGCTGCTCGTCCACCGGAATCCAATCCGCGATGTAGAATTCCTTGGCTTTCGGGTCATACAGACCCGCGACCTGGTCGGTCAAGACATCTAGCATGAAAGAATCGAGCGGAAAACCCTTCGGAATCAGGCCGAAAGCTTCCAGAGTTTTGTCGTCGGCATAGCGCTCGGCGTCCTTCTTGTCCTCTTTATCTTCGCGAATCAGGTAGTCGCGGACTTCCTGCTTGGAGCGGAGGGTTTTCTTGAGGGGCTCCTTGATCGGAAGATCGAGAATTTTGCTCATTTGCGCCAGAACTTCGTCGGCGGCCTTGATGAACTCGGGGCTGGAGGCGGTCTGCGACGAAATTCTTGGCTGAGCGGAGGCCAAGGATTTGAGCGAAACGGATGGCCGCTGAGCGGCAAACGCTATGCCGCACGCCAGCAACAGCGCCAAGCCGATGTATCGCTTGGCTCCGATCCGCCGGTCGATTCGCCTCAGTAATTTCATTCAAGCCTCCGAGAACTTTGGCGCAGGAACAAGAAGAACAGGTTCCGCGAGTTGGATTTCGCACGCCACGGCTTGCTGCGCCACGCTCGGCGTGCATTCTGCGTACGACAGGTTTCTCTGGAACGCATCACGCTCGCGAGGGCACGGTCCCCTTCCAGAACCACACCATGCCGCCGAACCGCTGCTCTAATGTGAGACTCTGCAGCCCGGCGTCGGTGAGCACGCGGCGGAGATGGCCCTCCTCGAAACGGCGATTGCATTGCGCGGAGGTGGCCCAGGCGATGAGCTTCCGCGTGTCGCGCGCGCTAAGGCGTTTTTCGCGGGCGTAGGCCACGATTTTGGTGACGGACATGGACGCATGAGGATCAAGCGATGCCACCAGGCCGGAGGGGCGCGTGACACGCACCATTTCGGAGAGAGTTGCAGCGAGATGTTCGACCCAGTACACCACGCCGGTGGCGTAGCAATAGTCGAAGGACGAATCAGGGAACGGAAGCTTTTCCACGGGCGATAAGTGGAAGCGCACCGAGGTGCGCTCGCGCGTCGCGAGGCGCCTGGCAATTCGCAGCAGGCTGCGGCTGCGGTCCACGGCCGTTACGTCGTAACCACAACGAGCCAGCGCGCGAGCCACATGACCAGGCCCGCAACCAACGTCGAGAACGCTAATCGTGCCATGACCATTGCCGGAAACGGGCAGTTGCAGGGATTGCAGGAACTCGCGCCGCAGATCCGCCTCGGGACCCGTCGCGAGTTTGCGCGCGTAGTAGCCGGCGCCAACCTCGAAAAGCAATCGCTTGATAGGATCGCGCAACCATCCACGCACCGGCGTAGTCACCATAGTTTGATGCTAGCAAACGTGCGCAGGGTTTCCAGAGGTTTGTGCAGGCAGGGCTGAGTAGCTATGCGGCAGTATGGACGAGAGCTTGCTCTGAAACGAGCAGGCCCAGGATCACCCGCATATTGGAGCAGAAAAGATCGCGCAGATACGGCGGCGTGCCGAAAGGAACATACAAGCGGAAAAGCTCTACTTCCAGCCAGCGTTGCGCGATTTCGGCCGACGGTGCCTCCATGCCGGCGAAACACATGCGCAAATCCCATTCCTGCTGTTCGAAATTATTCTCGAGGACCTTCTCGAAAAGTTCCTCGTGGCAGTAGAGCAGAGATTGATGGACGGCGGGCTCGGAGTAAGCGTCCTGAAGAATGGGATGATGATACCGGCCGGTGTAAATGTCGCGCAACATGGCCACGTGGGCGAGCCGGCCCACAGCGGTGGGAATGGCTGCGAGCCACTGGGAGACAAACTCCTCGATGATTCGTTGATTCTGCGCGAAGCGTTCGAGCGATTCCACGCCACTCCCCTCCAAACCTTTGGACCGTCGGGCAGGGATCATCCGGGTTCCGGCAAGCCACAACAAATCCCGCCTGCCCCGCTGTGCCGCAATGAGCGGGATATTACTCTTAGTGAACGCGAGCGTCAACGTCAATGTGGTAAATGGCAGTATAGGGGCGGGGGTTCACGACCCTAAAAGCATTCGAAGGCGAGACCTGAGATGAGCCTGCTGGCGATTGGCTGCGTGACGATCGGGGCTGTTGGCGTGCTCAGGCTGGGGTGGGCGGCGCTGAAGCCGTTGCCGGAGGAAATGGGCGAGTGCCGTCAGGATCGGATGGAAGACCTTCTGGCAGTGCATGCGCAACATTTTCCGCAGTTGCGGCAAGCGCTCGCTGCCTTGGACGACGATTATGTCCGGCGCAAAGCCTCCGGAGAGATTGAGCGGCACTTGCGCGAGGAACGGCGGCGCATCGTCGAGAGCTTTCTGGCAGGACTCGCGGAGGACTTCGGTCGGCTGGAGCGCCTGACGAGAGTAGTGCGGGAAATGTTGCCTCCGGAGCGTTTTATTCACCACTTTCGACGGGCCGGTCGGCGATTCCAATTCCGCGCCAATTATCGGATCGCGTCGCTGCAGATCCACTCGGCCAGACCGCAATCAACGAATCGGCTGGCGCGACTCACCGAGCTGGTTGGGAATCTCTCTGAGCAAGTAGAGGTCAGCATGGCGCGGCTGGTCCCCTCCGCCAGCAGCCAATCCCGGCCGATGGGCCGCAGCTCGCCGGCTGATCCAGATTAAAGGGAAATTGTCTGACGCGAAGCAGCTGGCAGGCAGGGCCCTATACAAAAACCCACTATTGTGCAATGCAGCACGCGGTTACTCGATTCGTCAATTAGGCATTTCCGACTCGTGGGCAGGCCCTATAATGGAGAGACTCTCGGGAGCCCATCGTGGAAACGGAAAAAATTCTGGTAGTGGACGACGAAGAGGCGATTCGCGAAGTCGTTTCGACCCTGCTGGAAGCGCAGGGGTACCGTTGCACCGTTTGTTCCAACGGGCGGATGGCCCTGGACGCTTTTCGCAAGGATACGTTCGATCTGGCTTTGAGCGACATCGTGATGCCCGAAATGGATGGGCTGAAATTGCTGGCCGAGCTTCGCAACGAGGATCCGGACGTGCCCGTAATCATGGTTACGGCGATGCACGACATTTCCATCGCGCTGCAAGCAATTCGCGCGGGCGCCTACGACTACATTCTGAAGCCGTTCGAAAAAGATCAGCTGCATTTGAGCGTGCGGCGCGCGCTGGAGCATCGCCGTCTGGTGATCGAAAATCGCACCTACCAGAGCGACCTGGAACACCTGGTGGCCGAGCGCACCCAACAACTTTCCATCGCCTTGCAGGACCTCGAGCAATCCTACGATTACACGTTGGAGGCGCTGGGCGGCGCGCTCGACGCGAAAGATGCGGAGACCGAAGGCCATTGCCAGCGCGTGACGGCGTTTACGATTACCATCGCGCGGTCCATGGGCGTGGATCCGGGAGCATTGCGGCAGATCGCACGCGGCGCATTTTTGCACGACATCGGGAAGATGGGCGTGCCGGACAGCATTTTGCGCAAGCCCGGACCTTTGACGAACGAAGAGCGCGAAATCATGCGCAAGCACTGCGAGATCGGCTTCTCGGTGCTCGAGCGCATTCCCTTCCTCAAGGAGGCGGCCGAAATCGTTCTGTCGCACCAGGAGTGTTACGACGGTTCGGGTTACCCGCGCAAATTAAAAGGCGAACAGATTCCGCTGGGCGCCAGAATTTTCGCGGTGGCGGATACGCTGGACGCCATGATTTCCGACCGGCCTTATCGCAAGGCGCTGCCGATTTCCGCGGCGCGCGCCGAGATTCTGAAGTACTCCGGAAAGCAATTCGATCCCAGAGTCGTGGAAGTATTTCTCTCGCATCCAGACCGAGTGTGGATGGAGTTGCACGAAAAGATCGGAGATCCGTTCCGCATGACGCAGCTCGAGCGCGCGTGATCGTGCTTGGCGGCCGCACAGTTCAGTTCCACCTCGCAGTCTTGCGTGCCGCGCGGCGCGTAGGTATGATTCCCTCGCTTCGACCACGAGAGAGGTTTTCATGGCCCTGATACCCATCAAGACGGCTTCGATCACCGGATATTGCGACTGCATCTGTGGATGTTACGAGCTCGCGAGCCAGCGCGACGACGAAAACGGCAAGGGGTATTGTCCACGCTGCGCCAAGGAGCATCTGGAAACGAATCGCGGGATTGGCATTCCGCAACCGGTGCCGTCGAAAATGGAAGAAGGCAAGGGACCGGACCTGAAGATTGCAATTCCGGAAACTGCGGATCCGCCGGGTAGGTTGCGTTAAGGCTGGCTGCGGTTCTCGCGGGCCGGCGGGATCGCTGGGTCTTTTGCGGAGTGCAAAGGCACCCTGGATGAACGTAGATGAATACGGATCAAGGCTAAGGCGTTGCAAGTGCTCCCCCCGCGCTGGACATCGCGGGGAGCGGATGGCGGGCGGCGAGCGGAATCGTTCATGAATTTCCCCGACCGCTAGAATATTCCGAGCAAGAGTTTCACTCCCTTCGTAAATTCCTCTTCACGCGTAATCAGGCTGACTACCAGGAATCCATCTGCTGGGAAATCGTAGAGATGGCCCGGATGAACGTACACATTCTTTCGGGCAAGCAGCTCGATGGCCAGATCTTCGTCCGAGCGGGTGGCGGGAACGCGCAGCACCGCGTACCAGCCGCCTTCCACTGCGAGCCGAGCACAGGATTTCTGCGCCGCGAGTTGGCGATCCAGTTCCGCCAGATTTTTCCGGACGCGGGCGAGTAATTGAGTCTGAAACGGCTGGCGCTGTTCGAGTAGCACGGGGATTGCACACTGTACCGGCGCGTTCATCGAAAGATACGTGTCGGCGATGATTTCAAGGCGCGCCAATGCCTGTGATTTCAGCTGCTCGGGTCCGCTCGTGGTGAGCCACGCGGCTTTCATCTGCGGCAGGCCGGAGATTTTAGATAAGCCGCTCAACGTGAAAGTCAGGGCGGCAGAATTGCGCGCGAAAGTGAATGGCGCATGGTCTGCTGGCAGCGCGAAATCCAGAAACACTTCGTCGGCGACGATCGCTAGATTGCGAGACGAGCAAAGCTCGTTCAGTTTTTGCAGCTCATGGGGCTTGGTGAAATGCCCGGTCGGATTGTTGGGGTGGACTACAATTACCCCGCGCGCACGTGACGTGATGCCCTGCTGCAAGGCGGGGAAGTTGATCTGCCAGCCGTAATCGTAGTCGAGCGGATAGCGCACGAGGTTTACGTCTTGCATGTCGGCGAGGAACGCGAACAGAGGATAGCTGGGTTCGGGAATTAGGATCTGGTCGCCGGGATTGCAGAGCATTCGAAAGACGAATGAGTATGCTTCGCTCGTGCTGGTGGTAAGGATGATGCTGTCAGGCGGGACCTCTGCGCCGTGTGTGGCGTAGTATGCGGCGACCGCTTGCCGAGCGATCGGCAGTCCTCGCGGGTTCGGATCGTAGGCAAGACTGGCTGGATTCGCGAGAGCTTGCAGGATGGCGCCGCGATCGTACGCAAATCCGCATTCGGTGGGATTCGACGCGGTGAGATCAAGCAGCGGCTTCCCCGACGCGCGATGCTTGGCAAGAGCTTCGCTCAGAGGATTGGCTTTCAGATTCCAATTGGTGCGATCGGCAAACAATTCGTCCGTGCCCCCGGTGTGACTGACGAATTATAGGGAAAGAAAGAGCAAGGAACAGCGAAATCCGCGACCCGCTTCGGGTGCAAAATTACATCGCCGTTACAAGCAAAAAGCGGAACGCGGCTATAATCATGGTGCGTAGTTTGCAGAACTCAAAAGGAGATGGTCGATGAAAAGGATCGTCACTGCCGTCGTCGGGCTTCTGCTGCTGCTGGTGCTGGCAGGTCAATTTCCCGCCGCGGCGCAGGAAGATGCCATTGCCAAGACGAACTTGAAAGTGGGAGACGTGGCGCCGGATTTCACTCTGCTGGCGAATGATTGGAAGCCGGTGAAGCTGAGTGATTTCCGCGGCAAGAAAAACGTCATCCTGGCTTTTTACGTTCTCGCGTTTACCGGTGGCTGAACCAAGGAATTACAGGCCTATCAGGCTGATATGGCCAAGCTGGAAGCAAGCGACACCGTGGTACTGGGAATCAGCATCGACAGCCCCGCAGCAAACGCCGCATTCGCGAAACAAATTGCCGTGACGTTTCCGCTCCTCAGCGACATGAATCGCAAAGTCCTCACCGCGTACGGAATCTTGAAGCCCTACGATGTGCAAGGGGACAAATACGAGTGGGCGCAACGAACCACCATCGTGGTAGACAAGGAAGGAAAAATTCAGCATGTGGAGCAGGGAGATGGCGCAGTCGATCCGAACAGCGCTGTGGCCATCTGCACCGATTTGCACAAACCCAAAAGCAAGTAGACCCAACGCCTGGCGGCAATGGCGTGGCGGAGCGGTATCAGAACCAGGTTCCGCCATTGCCGCCGGGCCGGACGGTGCTGGATCAGCGCGCGACGTTGCGGCGGTGGTAAATCAGGGCGAAGATCCCTACGAACAGACTGAGGGTGGGTAGGAGCAGCACCAAAATGCCGTGGCGCAATGCTGCACCGCCTTGCGCGCCGGAGGCTGCCGCGCCCTGGTAGCACATCGCGCAACTTTGTGCGGAGACGTAGGGGATGGGCAGCGCAATCAGAGCCGCGCAGCAAGCCAGCAACAGCGCCGCACGAAATAAGATGTTCTTCTTCAATTCATTCCCCCGCGTTGCTTACGCCCGCACGATACGGCAATGCGTCCAGCCGGCGAGCTTGTCTGGCACATCCCAGAAGCGCGCTAATGTGGCCGCAGGTGCGTCAGACGAATACTATCCGGAAAAAACATGATCAGCATCATGCAAATGCAAAACACCATGGCGGGGATCAGCAACAGAAACAGCCCCAGACGCTCAAAACGCATGTGCATGAAATAGGAAATGATCAGCGCCGCCTTGATGATCGAGAGGCCGACCAATATCGTGATCATTAGATGGACTTCCAGGCGCAGGTAGGCCAGGAAGACTTCCACGATCGTGAGCAACAGCAGCCAAACCCAAACGGTGGCAAACAGCTTGGTGGTCCCTACGGCGTGCTCGTGCGTGAGCTCGGCGGTGTGTCCGTGTGCGCTCATCGGTTCGCTCGCTCCTTGTTACTTCGGGTTCACACTCAACAAATACACCATCGGAAAAATAAACATCCAGACCAGGTCCACGAAGTGCCAGTACAAGCCGCTGACTTCGACGTGTTCGGCCGTGTACTTCCCTTTGCCGAATCCCCAGGCAATGATCGCCAGATAAACCACGCCGATCGTGACGTGCAGCATGTGCAGTCCGGTGAGGCCGAAGAACGTGCCGCCGAAAAGCGGGGCAGCCGGATTGAAGGGGTTGGACCACGGCGTGACGCCCTCGCCCAGGAGGGTGACCCATTCCGTCGCATGAATCGCGACGAAGGCAATGCCACAAAGGATGGTGGCGATCAGGTAGCGCACGGTTTTTTTGCGATCGCCATTGAACGCGGCATTCACGCCCAGAACCATCGTCAAGCTGCTGGAAAGCAGCACGAACGTCATCAATGACGATTTGGCGATGGCTGGCCAAATTTCAAAAGGACGCGGCCAGTCAGGCGTCTCCAGACGAACGTATGCGTAACTAATGAGCAGGGCCGAAAACGTGAGCGAATCCGAAATGATAAACAGCCACATGCCCAATTTTTTCGAATTGATTGCGAAGGGAGACGCACCGCCGGACCACCGCGATGCGACTATGCCTTCGTATTCCGTGTCACTCACGCTTCACCTTCCCAGGTCGAGGAGTAGAAACAAGAAGACCCATAGCCCATCCATGAAATGCCAGTACATGGAGACAACTTCGATTGCCGTCCCGCGCGCGACTTTGCGGGTGGCGCGGAATTGCACGTACAGCAGAGCCAGGATTCCACCCAACAAGTGCAAGCCGTGCGCGCCGGTGAAAACATAGAAAAAGCTGCTGCTCGGATTGGTGGCCAGGAAAATTCCCTGCGCGGCGAGCTCTCGCCACGCGATGATCTGGCCGGCGACGAAAAGAATGCCGAGAATCGTGGTGGTGGCCCACCAGTGGCGGAACCCTTCCTCGTCTTTCGCGCTGAAGCGATTGTGCGCGCGCCCGAGCGTGAGGCTGCTGGCAATCAGAACCAAAGTGTTGAGCCACAGAATGCGCGGAACCTGCAAGGGGATCCAGGCGCTGTTAGGCATGTCCTTGCGCACGATGTAGGCGCTGACAAAGGCCATGAAGAACATGAGTATGCCCGCGAGCGCTATGAACATTCCGGTGATGTAAGCGCGCTGAGGAACCCCGGTGGCGCCGGAAGAGTCGCTGTTGTCGCCGCCGTCTCCGCCGTTCCCTCCATCGCCGGAGGAATCTCCGCCGCCCGGGCCCTTACCCGAATGAATCAGCTCGATTTCTTCTGTGACGATTGTGCTTGGCATTGCATTACTCCGATGGGGATTGCGGCCCGGGCAGAGCTTCGCGCTCGGCCGGAGAGCGCATCCACATCATTTTACGCGCGCTGCCTGCGTCGGCTCCAGGCTTTGCGGGATGAAGTCATCCGCCGCGCCGGGAACGCTGAATTCATAGGGCCCGCGATAGACGCTGGGATAGTGGCCGCCGAAATTGTCAAGGGGCGGCGGCGAATCGGTGATCCATTCCAGAGTCGTCGCGTTCCAGGGATTTTTGGAAGCCTTTGGCCCGAATTTCAAGCTATAGAAAAAGTTGAACAGAAAGAAAAGCTGCGCGGCGCCGGTGATGAAGGCGGCGATGGTCATGAATTCGTGCACGGGTTGCAGGTGCGCGAGGAAGCCGACGGCCGAAGCATCCGCATAGCGGCGGATGCCGCCGGCGATTCCGATGAAGTGCATAGGCATGAAGATGCAGTACGCACCGACGAAAGTGAACCAGAAGTGAATCTTGCCCAGCGGCTCGTTCATCATGCGGCCGAACATTTTCGGGAACCAGAAATACGTGGCGGCGAAAATACCGAAGATAGCTGCCACACCCATCACCAGATGGAAGTGCGCGACGACGTAATAAGTGGCGTGCAGCATGTTATCCACCGCCGGCTGCGCGAGAAACAGTCCGGAGAGGCCGCCGGAAACGAACAGCGACACGAAACCGAGGGCGAAGAGCATTGGCGTCTTGAATTGAATCTTGCCGCCCCAGAGAGTGCCGAGCCAGTTGAAGGTCTTAATAGCCGAGGGCACGCCGATCGACATCGTCAGCACGGAAAACGCGAAGCCGGAATAGGGGCTCATGCCGCTGACAAACATGTGATGGCCCCAGACCATGAATCCCAGAAAGCCGATGGCGCAGATCGCGTAGGCCATCGCGCGATAGCCGTAAACGGGCTTGCGCGCGAAAGTGGAAAGCACGTGCGAGGCGACCCCCATGCCGGGGAGAATGGCGATGTAAACCTCGGGGTGCCCGAAAAACCAGAAAAGATGCTGCCAGAGCAGCGGTGAGCCGCCGCTGTGCGGTTGCAGTTGATCGTTGACCACCAGGCCCGCGGGAATAAAAAAGCTCGTGCCCGCGGAACGATCCAGCAAAAGCAAAATTCCACCGGCGAGCAACACGCCGAACGCAAGCAAGCCCAAAATCGCGGTGACGAACCAGCCCCACACGGTGAGCGGCATGCGCAGCAGGCTCATGCCCGGGGCGCGCAGATCAATTGTGGTTGCGATGAAATTCAGCGCGCCGAGCAGCGAGGCGAGGCAGAAGAGCGAGATGCTGACGATCCAAAGCGTCTGGCCCAAACCCTCACCGGGTCCGGTGATTTCGCCGAGGCCGCTCAGCGGAGTGTAGCCCGTCCAACCGCTGATGGGCGCGCCGCCGGGAACGACGAACGCAGCGATGATGGAAACGAAGGCCAGAAACGTGACCCAGAAGGAAAGCATGTTCAAGCGGGGGAAGGCCATGTCCGGCGCGCCGATCTGAATGGGCAGAAAATAATTTCCGAAGCCGCCCTGCGGCGCGGTGGTCAGAACGAAGAAGACCATGATGGTGCCGTGCATGGTGACCAGCGCGAGGTATTGCTCCTGCGACATCTGGCCGCCGCTGACGAACGGCAAGGTCGCGTTAGGCCATACCAGGTGAAAGCGCATCAGCAGCGAAAGCACGATCCCGATGACCACCGCCGTCAGCGCCAGCAGGAAATACTGGATGCCGATGACTTTGTGGTCCACGCTGAAAATATATTTCCGGATGAAACCGCTGGGCTCTGCCATCGGCGCGTGCACAGTTGATCCACCGGGGTGCGCGTGCGAACTCATGCGTGGCCTCCTGGAAATTGGGTCCGGTTCACTGGGTGGTCGATCGAACGAATCATGGGTTGGGTCATGATGGATAGGATCACTGGCCTGCCGCCTGCTGCTTGAGGAATGCTTCGTAGTCTGCGTCGGAGACGACGTTCAGGTAACTATGCATGCGTGAGTGGCCCAGCCCGCAGAGCTGCGTGCAAACCACTTCGTATTGCCCAATCGTATTCGCAGTGAAGTGGAGCGGAATGACCATGCCGGGCATGGCATCCTGCTGAATGCGCAGCTCGCGGACGTAAAAATTGTGAATCACGTCTTGCGAGCGGATCAGCAGATTGACTTCGTGATTCACGGGAACCGTGAGCGTGGGAACTACGATGTCGTCCTTGCCCGCGGGATCGTTCGCGTCAATCCCCAGCGGATTTCCGGTGGAAGCGCTGATCTGTTTGGGGTCGAGCTTGCCGAATTTTCCATCGGGACCGGGGTAGCGGAAATTGAAAACGAACTGGTTGCCGGTGACTTCCACCTGAATCGCATCGGGAGCCGGCGGAGTGAAGCGGACTTCCGCCCAGGCTTTGTGGCCCATCAGTCCAAGTCCGAGAAAAAGGACGATGGTGGCGGTGGTCCAGATGGCTTCCAGGGTGTTGCTGCCGCGCGTGAAACGCGCTTTCTGGCCGTGGTCGCGAAACTTGAAGACGGCGAAGGCCAGGCCCAGCTGCGAAAGGACGAAAACCGTGCCGGTAACCGCGAGAGTGAGATCATATTGATGATCGATCTCTGCACCCACGGAAGTGATGGGAGCCGGCCGGATGGCCCAGGGCAAGTTGGAAGCGAAAACGTAAACGGTGACGCCTACGAGGATTACCAGTATCAACGACAGAAGGGCCGGTGTTGCCACAGAACCGCTGTTGCGCTTCCTGATCCGCATCGCTCTTGCTCTCCTGACAACGTTGGCAAAAAAGCGTTCGATAGGACCGCAGGACCAATTTCAAAACAGCACATCATATACAACGCGGCATGAATATCAAGAAGGATTGTGCAGGGTGCATAGATTATGGGCGAGAAGAAATTCGTGCCAGAGGTATGAGTATCGCCCGAGACTGCAACGCGCGGGCCCGGATTTTGGTGCGGTCGAGTGGATTCGAACCACCACGGTATTGCTACCGCCAGCCCCTCAAGCTGGTGCGTCTGCCAATTCCGCCACGACCGCATTCTGAAGAGGACGAAAAGAAGTATATCAGAAGCGGCGAATTCTTAGGAGCCGGGTTCCACAGCCGCGTGGCGACGCTTTGCGGTCGAAGCTGCGCGCAGTTCCTCCGCGCGGGAGAAAATCCTGGGGATGTCTTGGCGGCTTACGTAACGAATATGAAATTCGCCGGGGAGCGCGACCCCGTCTGGCTGGTCGACGACTTTGGTTTCCGCAACGGGGAAAAACTTATCGAGCATGCGATTCACGCCTAGATTCCGCGTGCGAGTTTGATGGATGAGGCGGGTGATCGGCGCGACATCGAAATACGCTTTGATCCGGTGAGGATATAAGGCGGTTGAAAGACCCTTCGCGCGCAGGTCCGGCACGATGATGTGCCAATGGGAATAGTTCACGTCGTCGGTACGGCGAACGAACAAAGTATAGCCGACGAGCCGTTCATCCAGCGTGATCGCAAGAGATATGGTGGGTTGAGCAGGGTCGCCGGTGCGTATGGCGGTCGAGAACCGCTTGCGGATGTCGTCCTCGGAGCCGAGCTTTTGGCGATCGATTCCCAGCAACGCGAAGTATTCTTCGGTGCTTGTGAGCCAGTAGTCAACGATGGCGGGAAGATCAGCAGATGTGAGGTCCCGCAAACCGGCGACGCCGTGGGGAGTTTCCACCGCCGCGAAAATTGCCATGCGTACCTCGCCACGCGCTTGACGATGCAAGCGACCCTTCGAACTATATCCGGATGCGCCCGTGATGGCAGATCCAAATTGGCGTACATCACGCGAACCAAATGAGTGGATGTCGCAAGCGCAATATCATTACTTCAGCGGCCGAACAGTATGCGGAAAAGCGTGCGAGAACTTTGTAGCGGCGGTCCCCAGACCGCCATCGGTGATGGCGGCGCGACCGATGGCGCACCAAAGTGAGCCGCTACCACAGCCAAGTCCGAGGCGCCCAGCTAACGCTGGCCGCTACAAAGTCAGAACCCGGGCCTGCGATCTACAAAGACGGTGCGGTTGCGACACAGACTCGGCCAGACTGACGCTGATTCGTTATTTCGGGGGTTGCTGTTGGCTCGGCGTCGCTGGCTTCTGAGCCGGAGCGGGCTGTTGAGTCGGTTGTTGGGTTGGCTGGATCGGAATCTGAATTGGCGCAGTCTGAGCCGGCTTCGCGGGCGCCGCGCCGGATTTCTGGGTCTGTTCCAAAATCGAGCCGGTCGTGGCCACATCGCTGGGGGCGCGCTTTACGGAGAGTGTGAGCGACGTCATCATGAAAACGATGGCGCACCAGGTGGTTGCATGGGAAAGAAACG
>Ga0210394_10001223_pt1 | contig 42659 bp, 55 predicted proteins | sample IncBWC12MmetaG_FD_160121 | JGI IMG/M metagenome (GOLD analysis project Ga0210394, IMG submission 160121) | Forest soil microbial communities from Barre Woods Harvard Forest LTER site, Petersham, Massachusetts, United States - Inc-BW-C-12-M | ecosystem: Environmental > Terrestrial > Soil >...
AGGGGGGTCGAACACGATCGAAAATATCCAACTCTTGTGTCCTCGCTGCAATTTGGCGAAAGCGAGCAAGCTGCCTGGCGGGCGTGGGAGAGGGGTCTAAGCGCCGTTGAGGGGTGTGTTTTTGCTCGTGCGCTAGTGCACTCGCAAATATCACGGATTTTGGGGGAAGTCAACTGTGGATAACTTGCGCGCTGCAAAGCAACAAATGATCTCGAGGCGTGGCTTTCTGGCGACGCTCGGTGCGGCGGTGATTGAAGCGCCGGCGATCGAGGTCCTCGCGCGTCGACGGTCACCACCAGAAAACCGTGTGGCAATAACGGACTCAGCGGGCATGGGCTCTCGCACAGCGATTCTCCATCGCCCAGGACCCCGCCCGGAGCACTCCGGCGGAGGAGCGTGACAGTGGGTAATTTGGGGCCTGCGAGTCCGACCACCGCCGGAGCCGGTTAGTGATTGAGAAAGCGAAACGCGGGTTCGCAGTGATGTCGCCGGCGAAGCGCCGAGCCATCGCCGCGCTCGGTGGGGCCGCGGTGCCGGCGGCGCGGCGAGGCTTCAGCAACAGGAAAGTCGCGCGCCGCGCGGGTAAACTCGGCGGCAAGCAGGTCCACAAGAAGGAGCGCGACCGTGCCCAGGCCAATCAAGCCGACTGACAACGACTACGAGCCGAAGCAACTGCTGTCGAAGGCGGAGTTGAAGCGGTTCAACCCGAAAGATCAGTCACATATTGCAATCCTCGAGGCGCGGCAGCAAGATCGCGAGCGTCGACTGGCCCAGGGCGAGAAGTTGCCCGAGCGGCCCGACGATCGACCGACCACCAGGCGGTTCGGACCACATGGAGCGTGACGCGATGGAGCAGCACTTTGGCTTCGGACCCGCGCTCCGGCTGCTCCGCGAGGGCAAGCAGCTCCGCCGCGCCGGCTGGAACGGCAAGGGGATGTGGATCGACATCCAGATGCCGACCACCAGCTCGAAAATGACCTTGCCGTACATATACCTACGCACGGTGACCGGCGATCTGGTCCCATGGTTGGCGTCGCAGACTGACTTGCTCGAGGAAGATTGGGAGCTCGCGAAGTAGTAGGACGCTCGTCGGCCGGGGGGTCAGACGGAGTCATATATATGAGTAAGGCCGTAGCCAAGACGAACATCCCCGCCGAGACCAACTGGGAAGAACTCAAGGCCCACATCCGCGCCGGCGAGGACCTCATCGAAGGCAACCTGGAGCATGAGGCGATCCTGTTCGCCCGCTGGCTCCATACCAAGCGCATGTCCGACAACCTCGCCGCTGGCACCGACCCCTCACCACCGCTTGATCCGGTCACGGGGCTGCCGGCAACGCAGCTCCACCCGGTCACCAGCGCGCCAGTGCCGGGTAGCGGCAAGGCCGCACCTGCTCCGCTGACCGGTCAAGCGCGCACGGCGGGGTGAAGTTCCCGCTCGACCAGTTCCTCGGGTTCTGTCGCGCGCTGAAAATCGACTCGAAAGAGCGCGGCGTCATATCGCTCGGGGAGTCGATGCTCGGCACCCAGAAATGGGTGCTCGAGCGCATCGTCCGTGGACTCGAGGAGGATGTCCACGAGTTTGATATTTTGAAGTGCCGGCAGGCTGGCATCTCGACGTTCTGCCTGGCGCTCGATCTCTTTTGGCTGTTCAAACACAACGGCATCTCGGGGATGCTCGCCGTCCATGAGGACACCGCGCGTGACCAGTTTCGCACCACTCTCGAGCTTTACTACAGCTCGCTGCCCGACCTGTGGAAGCGTCCTATCCGCGATCACAATCGGAACCAGCTTGTCCTTACCACCGGGACAAAGCTGTTCTATCGAGTTGCAGGAGTTAAGAAATCTGGTAAGGGATCTCTCGGCCGCTCATCTGCGCTTAGTTTCCTCCACGCCACCGAGATGTCCTCCTGGGGTGATAAGGAAGCATTCGCCGCACTCAGGGCCGCGCTAGCCCAGAAGAACCCCCGCCGCCTGTACATCTGGGAGTCGACGGCCCGCGGGTTCGAGAACCTGTTCTACGACCAGTGGTGCGAGGCCAAGGATGCGGCGTCGGTGGTGCCGATCTTCGTCTCGTGGTGGGCTAACGACCTGTACCGGTTGCCGCGGCGCGAGTCGCTCTACCAGCTCTACTGGGGCAAGGCCGGCCGCGCCAATGCGCAGGAGCAGGTGTGGTCGCGCGAGGTCAAGAAGCTCTACGGCCGCGAGATTGACGACGAGCAGCTCGCCTGGTGGCGCTGGCTGTGCGCCGAGCAGCAGCCAGATCCCTCCATCCGCCTCCAGGAGTATCCGTGGACCGAAAACCAGGCATTCCAGTCGACCGGGTCGCAGTTCTTCAGCTCGACGGAACTATCACGCTTGTACCTCGAGGTGGCCGGCCATCCAAACCCGGAATACTTCCGCCTGACCTTCAAGGACAACTTCCACGAGACCCAGGTGCTGGCGTCGAACGCCAAGAACTCGAGCCTGAAGGTGTGGAAAAACCCCGAGAAGCACGGGTTCTACGTACTGGGAGCGGACCCAGCATACGGTTCAAGCGAAAGCTCTGACGGGTTCTGCATATCCGTGTGGCGCGCGTGGGCCGATCACGCCGAACAAGTCGCGGAGTTCATCGACTATGGAATCACAACTGCCCAGTTTGCTTGGGCCATTGCGTACCTGTGCGGAGCCTATGGGCCGTGCACCTTCAACCTCGAGGTATCGGGACCAGGTCACGCTGTGCTTAACGAAATTCAAAACATGCGGAAGGAAAGGGTGTTTGGTCTTGCTCGCGCCCGACCAGTCCTGCGCGATGTACTCGGGTCTATGCGTGATTTCCTCTGGCGGAAGTACGACGCCATCTACGGCACTCCCGCCGCTATCCACACCCAAACCACCTTCCAGGTGAAAGAGCGGCTGATGAACACCTTCCGCGACTACGTCGAGCGGAAGATGGTGGTGCCGTACTCGCGCGAGCTGGTGTCCGAGATGACCAGCATCGAGCGGCTCGCCGGCCAGGCTCCGGGCGCTCCCGACCACCGCAAGGACGATCGCGTCATCGCCGCGGCACTCGCGATCCTCGCCTGGAACGACCAGGTGCGCCCAAAACTCATGGCGCAGGGACTCATCTTCAAGAACGCACAGCAGGAAGCGGCCGAGCTCGCCGCACAGAACAACGGCGTCGCAGTCGCCGGCCCGCGCATGGTCAGGACCTACATGAAGTCGCTGGGGATACTCTATAACAAGCCGGATGTTGGACTGGGGAACGTCAAAACAGCTCTCCCCCGGAGACTTGGACAAAGGGTGTCGCGCACATGAGCTACCAGATATGCGACGAGGATGAGACACCACTGCCGCTCGTGGAATTCTGCCGCTGGCTGCGCTGCTACGTGGCCTCGGAAGGCATCGCCAACGGCATGTCGACCTTCCACTGGAATGAGATCCAGCACCACGCCTCGGAACTCGGCGTGAAGGTCGACATCGACGGCCTGCTCAGCCTGAGACACCCGCTATGACCATGTCAACGAAGCCGGGCGATGACGACGAGAATGCCTGGAACGACCGGCACTTCCAGCACGTCTACCTGTGGCTCACGCTGAACCCAAACAGCCCGTACGTGTCCTCGCCAGCGATGCTGCTGACCGCGATGGGCATCGACAAGGTGTACTGGAGTTCGTTTCGGACCGGGTTCAACCGCGCCGACCTGCACCGCTACCGGTTCTCGGTGCGGGTCAGCCTCACGTCGCGATTCAAACGGGTTTTGAACGGCGAGTACACGCCGATCGTGCTGCGCAGGGACAAGAACAACCGGATCACGAAGTATGAGATCAAACCGGCCGAAAATCCACAGCCGCTGCCGTGCCCGGCGTTCTACAGGGGGTCAATCAAGATAACAAACAAGGGGCTGATCTGCACCTTGCGGCGTTCCGAAGCCACCATGGCACCGAAGCACGACCCGGAAGGCCGGAATCGCTTGCTAAACGCATTCCAAGGGTGATAAGGGGTCAAAAATGGGCATTTTGAAGGAATTTTGCTGCAAGGCACACGGTCCTTTTGAGGCGATTGTGGCCCAGGATGAGACCCCGGATTGCCCTGTTGGATGCTCAAAAAGCCGCGTAAAACGCGAAATTCGCACCGCTCCGGCCGCCCGCAGCGCCGTGATGGGCACGCTCGACACCCAGATGCGCGGGCTGGCCCACGATTTCGGCCTCTCCGACCTCAAAGTCGGCCGCGACGACGGCAAGTCGGTGATGGACAACCTCCGCAAAGGCGAGACCTTCGCCCCACACTGGGTCGGCGTGCCCGGACACCTCGCTCCCGGCTGGATCGGCCGCGGCGAGAAGCCGGCCGCGATCAATCCGTCCGCCCTCTATGGCACGAAGGACGCAAACCTGCTCTCCGAACTCACCGTGCCGACCAGCCTGCCGACAAAAGTGGTCGGGCGTGACACCACCGACATCAACACCGTGAGCGCACCGTGAAACTTCCGCCGTTCAACGAGCGCTACGAGTTCTACGTCGAGGTGATGGGCAAGTGCACCGCGACGCGCGACGAGCGGCTGCGGCTCTATACCGTGTGGCGCAACTTCTTCCTATTCGGGGCCGGGCCGGAAACTACCGAAAACGTCGTCAACAAAATTTGGTCGCACCTGGACCAACTCACGTCACTGATGTACTCCGGAGAGACGACCCGGTTCTCGATTGACCTCTCGCCGAGCGCATCGGACCTCCACAAGACTCAGATCTCGCCGCTGATCCGCTCGCTCAACGACGACTGGCACCTCGCCAACGCCGACATCGTGTTCGGCATCGCGCTCAAGTGGGCGTTCGTCTACGGCAGTATGTTCGTGAAGCTGCGCGTCAACCAGGGCCAGATCGAGCCGCACGTCGTCGAGCCGTTCGACATCGGCGTGCTGCGCGAGGACATCCACGGGCTGTGGCGGCAGGAGGCGTTCTGCCACTCTTATTATATGAGCCGCTCGCAGTTCGTCTACGAGATGGAGCAGATCCCGCACCCTCGGCTCAACCAGATCCTCAAGGAGATCGTCTCGGTTCCGCGGCCATCGCAGGTCGCTACCACCGCCACGCTCGACAAGATCGTCACCAGCGCGTCGCAACCGCTAGTCGTCGGCAACGTCAACTTCGACCTGCTGTCGCCCAACAAGTACCAGCCGAAGGTGACGGAAGATCTGCTGCAGATGCACGAGCTGTACGTATTCGACGACGAGGAGAAGGATTTCCGCATCGTCACGATAGCTGAGCCAGGCGTCGTCGTTTTCGAGCGCCCCATCAAGGAGGTATTCATCCCCGGCGAGCAGCCAATCGTGCAGATTTGCCCGAATCCGGCTCACGATTATTTCTGGGGTTACTCCGAGGTCGACCGGCTGATCCCGCTGCAGAAAATGCGCAACGAGCGCATGACTCAGATCAAGCACCTGCTGAACCTTCAGGCCAACCCACCATCGTTCGGCTCCGGGTTCCAGGGGACGATGGACGAGATCGCCGACACCCTCGACTCCCCGAGCGGCGTCGTCATGGCCGACATGCCGGGTGCCAAGCTCGAGAAGCTGACACCCGAGATCCCCGAGGATCTTTATAAGGAGATTCGCGAACTCGACTCGATGTTCGAGGAGATGTCCGGCATTTCCAATGTCATGCAGGGCAAGGGCGAGATGGGCGTTCGGTCCAAGGGCCACGCCGAGCAGCTCGCGCGCCTCGGCGCATCGCGCGCCAAGCAACGCGCACTCATCATCGAGGACAGCCTCGAGAAAATCGCGATGCTGTTCATGCAGTTGAAACAGGCGTACGACAAGAGCCGGCTCCAGACGGAGACCGGTATCCAGTTTGTCGCCGACCAGTTCACCGACAAGTACATCGTCAAGGTTGACGCTCATTCCAACTCCCCGATCTTCATGGAGGATCAGCGAGCGCTCGCGTTCGACCTGTTCAAGAACAAAGTCATCAGCCGCGAGTCGCTGCTCGATCTACTCGACGTACCCATGAAAGAACTGCTAAAACACAGGTTGAAGGAAATCGAGGCCGCTGAAAAGGCGCAGCAACAGCAGGAGCAGCAGGCGCATTCCGCCGAGCTCGCTGCCAAGCACGCCAGCAAAGTCAGCCCAATCAGGGGGGGCGGATGATGCTAGGTATAGAGGACCGATTGTACAGTCGTGTGGAGGTTTCTGAGTCAGATTGTTGGATCTGGCAAGGATGCGTGGCGTACGGTGGTTACGGACAAATAAGATTCCGTGGCAAAGACACACTGGTCCACCGCGTATCGTGGATCATTGCCAATGGCGAAATCCCGGCCGGGATGCAGGTGTGCCACCGGTGCGACGTTCGTCGGTGCGTAAACCCTCAGCACCTGTTCTTGGGCACACAGGCAGACAACATCCACGACATGGTCGCCAAACGGCGCAATAACAACCAGTTCGGGAAGCTGCCGCCGGATACTTGTTCGAGAGGCCACGTTGGGCACTACTACTCGTGGAGCGGCAATAAGGCCGGGTATCGAGGCGTGTGTCGTATATGCCGTCTTGCGAACGAGCAACGTCGGCAGCGAGGCTTGACTCTAGCATCGGCCGAAGCGTAGAAAGAGGTGTCCATGAAACGCGGCAAGCACCGATCAAAGAGGAAGATGCGTAGGTAACTGCGCGTCCCGGCCTGGGGGCTGGTGAGTCAGTAGGAGAGCCACAATGGCACGCAGGGGCAGACGCCGCCATAAGCGGAAATAATTGCGGTCGGTCGAAGCACTCCGAGTGCTCCGGTCCTAACCGTACAGAACCGGCCGCCAGCTCCTAACTGGCGGCTTTTTATGAGTCCACTAGAACGATTCAAGGAGAAATTCGCTCCGGCACCCGATGGGTGTTGGTTATGGATTAAGTGTGTAAACAGCAACGGGTACGGTGTTTTTGATAGGAACCAGATGGCGCACCGCGCTGCTTACGAATTCTTTGTCGGACCCATCCCTCAAGGGATGAATGTACTGCACAACTGCGACGTTCGGCTGTGCGTCAATCCTGACCACCTTCGGCTGGGAACTCAAAAAGAAAATCTTGCTGAAGCCCGAGCCAAAGGCAGAATGGCTCCTGGTGCTCACCAACGAGCCAAGACTCATTGCCCGTACGGTCACGAGTACACCCCAGAAAACACCCGAATCAATAACTGTGGGCGGGTCTGTAGGACCTGCGAGCGTAACTATCGGATTAGAAAGGCCGCCTGACCCTTGACTCGCGCATTCCGCGGGTAGTATTAGGCGAGGGGTGTCAGTTCCCCCTCAGATAATGCAAGCCCTTGGCGGCGCAGGCGGCCCGAAACCACCTGGCCCACCCGGCGCAGCCCCTGGTGGTGCCCCGCCGATGCCCGGACCCGGCGGCGGGCCGATGATGGCTCCGGCTCCCAAGGAAGGGAACATGGCCGGTGCCAAAGCAGACGTGCAGGTCTGCATCAAAAAGCTCACCCAGGCGCTGCAGACCTTCCAGCCGACCACCGACGATGGCAAGGCCATCATGAAGGCCATCGGCGCGCTGACGAAAGCGTTCGGCGAGACGGAAGGCAAGGACAAGGAACTCGTGCCCGCTGAGATCATGCAGGCACTCGCCGGCGTCGCAGGACCCGGCAAGCCGCCGCCGGGACTCCCCGCGCCGGCCGGACCCGCAGCACCACCAGCTCCAATGTGAGGACCTAAGTCATGGCAGGTACAGGCGTATTCGACCCTTCTGGCAGTCTGCGTATCCGCGATCCGCAGGACAACGCGAGCCCCAACGACAAGATCCGCAACCCACCGCGGTACATGGAGTTCGGCGGGCTCAAGAGCCAAGGCGTCCGCGGCTTCATGGTGAACGATATGCGTCTGCGCTCGCCGGGTGCGTCGCAGACGAAAGTCCCAGTCTCGCGTAACCGGAACTTCTAGCCATGGCTATCAAGTCGCTCGAGGACATGACGCCCGAGCAGCAGACGCAGGCGGCGCAACTGTTCCAGTTCGTCAAGGCCAATCCCGACATCGAGAAATCGCTGCGCCGGGAGGCCAAGAAGAAAAACCCGAACATGGCCGCGCCGGACATCGAACTCGAGCAAGCGCTCGAAAACCAGAAGAAAGAGTTCGAGGAAAAGCTCGCGGCGGAACGCAAGGAACGCCTCGACGGCCTGCAGGCCGAGCGCCGCCGCGAAGCGCACGACAAGATCAAAGCCGCCGGCCTCGACCCAGAAAAGGTCGAGAAGGTGATGGTCGACGAGAACATCGGCAACTACGACACGGCGATCAACTACCTGAGCGCGCAGGCCAAACTCGCACCCGGTACTTCGCGTTCGTTTACGCCACACACGATGCCGGATACCAAGGAACTCTGGGCGGACCGCAACAAGTTCGCCAAGACCCAGGCGTTCCAGGCGATCAACGAAGTCATTGCCGGAAGGAAAGCCGGATAGCTGGATTCATGTGCTGCGGGGGCAGTGCGGCATGAAGATCACAATCAGGAGTTAAGCCATGCCAGTTTTCGGTACCGGTATCGTCCCCGCCGCAGGCCCGATCGCCACAGAACTCACGTACGTCACCCGGCGCGCGTTCATCCCGAAGATGGTCGTGCAGATCTACCAGGCATCGCCGGTCATCGCGGCGCTCCTCGGCAATGCACAGACCGCTTCCGGTGGCGTCTCGAGCGTGTCGGTCCCGGTCCAGGGCCAGCCGTTCGTCAACAGCCAGTGGACGGACTACTCCGGCTCGTTCAACCAGCCGCAGGCCCAGCAGGGCGCGTTCCTCGGCGAGTTCAACCTAAAGGCGATCGTCACTCCGATCCCGTTCCTCGGCATGGAAGGCGCGGTCCAGATGGACCACGCGATCATCCCGCTCATCGAAGCGCGCATGAACGACGCGACCAACTCGATGGTCGACGCCTTCGCCAACGCCCTCTACAACAACGTCACCAACGGGCAGCAGCTCGTGGGTTTGAACGGCGCGGTTGACGACGGCACGAACCTCGTCACCTACGGCAACATCAACCGCACGGCGTATCCGTGGTGGCAGTCGAAGCTCTACAGCGCCGGCTCGGTCCAGTTGACCCGCAAGCTCGTGCTGCAGTACATCGCCGGCTGCCAGAAGTACGGCTCTGAAATGCCGACCTTCGGTGTCATCGGCATCGGGACGTGGCTTGGACTCGCCAACGACTTCGTCGGCCAGGAGTCCTACCAGATCCAGCCAGGCAAGGGATTCGACTCTGATGCTGATCGTCCGCGGTCAGCGTTCCGCGCGCTCGACGTGGGCGGCGTGCCGATCTACGCCGACCCGTACTGCCCGGAAGGCACGATGTACCTGCTCAACAGCAACTATTGCAACCTGTACGTCCACGAGCAGGCTGCGTTCGCCTTCACTGGCTTCGAGTCGCTGCTCTCGAACTACCAACTCGGCTATATCGGGGCAGTTCTGACCATTGCGGAACTCGTGCTCACAAAGCCAAAGACGGCCGTGAAGGTCACCTCCATCACAGCGGTCACCATCTAGGAGCACGGCAATGGCAGACCTCAAGATTGCAGTTCCTGGCCTCGACTACGTGTCGGAGCTGACGACCACTCAGTTCGTGATCCCGGCGGGCGCATCCGGCGCGTTCGCGGTGTCCAACAACATCGCGACCATCACGACCAACGCGGCACACGGCCTGACGTACTCGCCAGCGGCCGGCACGCTCGCCAACTACTTCATCCAGTTCGCGACCGCGGCTACGGGCATCACCGGCGTCGGCGTGCTGCTCAACAACTTCTTCCGCATCCTGTCGATCCCGACCACGACGACGTTCACCATCTACACGACCGTCACCGCGGCGACCCTCACATCGACGACCTGGAACTGCGTGTTCATGGGCACGCTCCAGACCTCGCTCCTGACCACGATCGCGCTGCAGCCGGCCGGCGCATACCCGCTACTCGGGACCGTGCAGGAACTCAACTGCACGTTCGGTGCGAACCTGCTCGCGCAGTACAACCCTGACAACACGATGACCGCGCAGGACCCGACCACCGGTGCGACGCTGGCAACTGCGCCGACGATGCGTACCCTGCTAGCCGCCTCCTCGAGCGGCCAGATCCGCCTCGGCCCGCAGGACATCCTGATCGCGTCCGGCACCACCGCGACCAGCCGCGTCTCGATCATCGAGTAATCCATGAACACGATCGACCTGTCGCAGTACATCCGCATCGTCAACCGCACCGGCTCGATCATCAAGGCGCGCTACGATAGCGTCGACTACGTGTTCGTGCCGGACGAGCCGACCGATGTCCATGAGCTCGCCGCGGCCCACATCTTCGGCTACGGGGTCGACGACAAGATCCCTGCGTTCCACCGCCTCGGCTGGCTCAACCACATGTCGCTCGAGATGTGCATAGAGCGCGTCAAGGACATCGACTTCGACGACGTTCCTGCGCCCGCCGTGGACATCGCGCCCGGCAAAAAGCGCAAAAAGACTGGCAGTCCAACCCCCCTGGCCGATGCCGGTGCGGAGGGCGGGGACGGGGGTGGCCCGTCCCCTCCTGATGCTGCCAAGGGTCGCCGTGCCGAGGGGGACCTGATGTGAGGAGGATGAGTGCTCACCTTCTACAACACTCAGGTCCGCAGGTTACTGCACGATCCTAACGGTCAGTATTGGACAGACGCTGAGCTAACGGACTACATCAACGAGTCTCGCAACCGCGTCTGCAAGGACACGCGCTGCCTGCGGCAGCAGATCCTGTCGCAGACGCTGACGAGCGGCGTCGAGCAGTACGCGATCTCGGCGCTCACCTTGCCGGCCGGGCTCACCGGCTACCAGCCCATCGACGTGATGGGCATCAACTTCTATTTTGGCAACACGCGCGTCAAGCTCGCGTACCTGCCGTGGACGCGCTTCGACGTGCAGTTCCGCTACTGGCAGAACATGCAGTCGCGGCCGGTGTGCTTCACCCGCCAGGGTGCGCTCACCATCTATATCGGCCCGACGCCCGACCAGAACTACGTCAGCGACTGGGACTGCTCGTTCATCCCGCCACCGCTGACCAACGACTCGACGCCGGAGCCGATCCCGGAGCCGTTCACGACGCCGATCAAATATCACGCCGCCTACCTCGCCAAGTTCCGCGAGCAGGCGATCGGCGAGGCCAAGCTGTTCGAGGGACAGTACATGCGGCAGGTGTTCACCGAGGCGCGCGCCTTCCAGCAGCGGATCATCCCGGACCCGTACGCCAAGTGACATGCCCACAAAGCAAAAAGAGATCGCAGACAAGGGCGAGCAGGAGATACGGACCAAAATCTTCCGCGAGTTCAAGGGTGTAAACACCAAAGCCGCGCGCGTTTCGATCCCGCCGGACACCTTCTACGACCTCGTGAACCTGATGCCGATCGGCCACTCGAACCTGCACACGGTTCCCGGCCTGTCAGCCTCGCTCGTCAACTACGGTGCCGACACGATCTACTGGGCCGAATACGCGAACATCAACTCGACCGACTACATCATCTCGTTCGCGACGACCGGCAAGATCTTCGCCTACAACATCACCGGCAACAGCTCGTCACAGATCAACGTCGGGCACCTTTTCTCTGGCGCGGGCTCGAGGATGGACCAGTGGAAGAACACCAACATCCTGTTCGTCGACTCGACGGCTGGTTACTGGACGTGGGACGGCTCGACCTTCAACAACACCAACCTGACCGGCGGCATCATCCCCGGCAGCTTCGGTACGGTGGTTGACATAGCGGTTTTTTCCAACCGCGTGTGGCTGTATACGAACCGCCTGCTTTATATCAGCGGACTCAACGACTTCACTGCGACCGTCAGCACCGGTGGCTTCCTAGTCGCGAACGGCGCGCTGATCCAGAACATCACCGACCCGCAGGCGCGCGGCGAGTGCGTGCGGCTCATCGGCGCAAACGGCTACCTGTACATGCTGTTCAAGTCCTCGATCTTCGTCGTCAGCGATGTCTACATCCCGACCGGAGCCTCGCCGCCGACGCCGGTGTTCACGATCCTGAACGTGCAGGCAAACATCGGCTGCGACCAGGCCCCGTCTATCTTCCCGGTCAACCGCGACCTGATGTTCGCCAACAAGTACGGCCTGTGGGCGCTGCGCGGCGTCACCGCCGACCGCATGTCGGAGGACATCGACGGCACGATCCAGTACCTCGACACGACCAAAACGATCTCGGGCGGCACCGCGACGGTCAAGAACATCCAGTGCGCCGGCTTCCTCATCAACCAGTTGAACGACCCGGTCATCGGCACGCGCACCGTGGTCGCGCTCAACTTCGACAAGAAGTGGTGGTTCGCAAACCTCGGCGCGTTCACGTTCATCCTGCAGGCCATCAGCAACGGCATCCCGTGCCTGTTCGGGTTCATCGGCAACCAGCTCTACCAGTTGTTCTCGACAGGTGCGACCCCGCCGGCTGCCTCGTGGCAGACCGCGCTGTGGCCGATGGAGGACCAGCTCTCCGACAAGGAAGTGCAGCGCGTCGGCTTCGAGATCACGACCGCGACACCTGGCTCGTTGACGTTCAACGTTGACACACCCACGACCAGCAATCCGGTCAACATCACCAACTCGCTGGGAGAGATCGTGTTCACCGGTGCCAGCGGGCTGGCGATCCAGTTCCAGACCGGTGCGGTAAACCTCAACTTCATCAGCGGCACCTACGGGTTGATCCTGACGGACGGCCAAGGGGCCTATGCCAAATATGTGGGTGTGTCCGGGATGTCCGGCGCGGGTGCCGACTTCGAGTTGAACTCATTCGAGCTGGACTATTACCTACGGAAGCGGTGGTGACCTATGGCTGGTAGTTACGCGGTCGGAACCGTATTCGCTGGTGAGTCTGGGAACCAGCCCTCGAGCCAGCTCGACAACAACTTCAACCAGGCGCAGGTCGCGCTCAACACGCTGCAGACCTTCGGCAACTACTACGTCGACACGGGCGCTGCGAACGTCATCACGATCACGGTCAGCTCGCCGCAGCTCGTCGCCATCGCCGCGGGACTTCCGTTGCAGATCAAAGTGCTGCACTCGGTCACCGGCGCGACCACCATCAACATCAACGCGCTGGTAGCGCAGGCACTCGTCAACCAGGATGGCAGCGCGATCGTCAGCGGCCAGTGCCCGGCCGGCTCGATCATCTCGATCCAGTACGACGGCACAAACTTCCAACTCCTGACACCGTTCCCGGGACTCTGGGGCGGAATTATGACCGCGCAGGCGTTCACGCCGACCGGGAATCTCAGCGGCACGTCTCCGGGTATGTACCTGAACGGCGGGCTCTTGTGGCTCACCGGGCAGTATGGCAGTGGCACCGGCCTCACGTTCTCAACGGGCGGTAACATCGTCAGTGGTACGCCGACCGGCGGCACAACGATGGTGTTGCAGGCGCACGCCGGAGCCAACGCGCTGCAATTCTGGGACGAGCTTGGGAACGTACAGGATGCTGGCTATCGAGGTATCCCGCAGAACATTCAGAACGGCAACTACACCACGGTCCTCGCGGATCGAGGCAAGCACCTCTACCACACCAGCGGTTCGGCCCACACCTGGACGATCGACTCGAACGCGAACGTAGCCTACCCGATCGGTACGGCGCTGAGCTTTATCAACGATGGCACCGGCGCAGTCACCATCGCAATCACGGCCGACACACTGGTCTTTTCATCTGCTGGCACGACCGGTTCCAGGACCCTCAACCAGTACGCGATGGCGACTGCGGTCAAAGTCACCTCAACCCGCTGGTTCATCAGCGGATCTGGTCTGCTATGAGCGGAATGCAGCAAATGGAGATCGCTGGTGGGTCGGCAGGGATCGTCCACACCTATGGCGACAATACCGGCGGTACGGAAACTGTCCCGAGTGGCTCATCGACGGTTGTCATCGAAGCGTATGCGGGCGGCGGCGCTGGTGGCATCGCCTCGGGAGGAGCGACCGCGGGTGCAGGTGGTTCCTACGGCAAGAAAACGCTGTCGGTCTCCGGGGGGCAGACCTTCGTCTACGGTGTTGGCCTGCACGCTCCGGGGTTGCCACTATCGGATGGTTCAACGGGTGGCAATGGTGGACCTAGCGCCACCGTGGATACAGGCACAGGCCCTGCAATCGCCCTTCACGCGACTGGCGGAGCGGGAGGGCCTGGGTTCAGCAGCTCGGCGGCGGGTGGCACCTGCACGGGCGGCGATACCAATACCGGCGGATTCTCTGTGACCGGCGGCGTTGGTACGGGCGGCGCTGGCGGTGGGCCATTGGGCGGCGCTGGCGGTAGCCCCAGCAATCAAGGCAGTCCTTTCGGCGGAGGCGGCGGCGCAGGGCAAAGCAGTGCCTACAACAGCGGCGCTGGTGGGGTTGGCAAAGTGACCTTCACCTACTCGTGATCCTCATCCAAATCCTGCTGTGGATACCGATGCTGGTCATCACCGCGATCCTGTCGCTGCTTGGATTGCCGATCGTCGGCATCCTTGCGTTGAATCACGAGTGGACAAAAACGAAGTCGGTACTGGGGAAGGACATCTGGACGTGGCCGAAGCCGTTCTGGTTGTGGAGCAACGACGAGGACGGTGTCGACCCGGCGGCGGTTCCAACTGCCGCGGGAGCTTTCAAATGGTCAGCGATGAGAAACAAAGTCTCGAACCTCCGGTTCGTGAAGCCGTTCTACCTGGAGATCGACCGGGCCAAGCTGCAAGGCAAGGGCAACAACCGCAACCTCTACCTTCCGATACCTGCCTCTGCCACGGGCACTCAATGGTCCTTCGCCTGGCAGGGCGTCTACGCGGGCTACTGGGTGGTCTGGAGCAACGGGATGCAATTCCGCATTGGATGGGACGTGGTCCCGGCCGACGCTGACCCAGTGACCTACGACAAGGCGCTCAACCTGCGCCTCACCTACTGCCCCTGGACTTTGCAATTTAACAAGTGGAGCACCACGTAATGGCAATGATTATCAACCTTCTGATCTGGGCGGTCATCCTCGGAGTCGCCTTCGCGATCATCAAATACTTCATCATGCCGGCCGTCCCGGCACCGGCGGCGGTGTTCGTGTGGGCGATCATCGGCATCATCATGCTCATCGCGCTGCTGTACTTCTTTTCCAGCGGGCACAGCTTCTATGGGCCTAGTGCGTCGCTGAAGTTCGGATGATCGTCACCCCCTTCGGCGACCTCGAGTACCGCGATTTCGGTGCGCTGATGTCGTGGGCCGATGCCCATGACGATCGGCACCGCGCGCAACGGCATGTGCTGGGCCTCAAGGGCACGCCGATCTCGGGGTTCCCGATCGTGGGTCCGATCGACAAGGAGTGGTTCGGGCGGCACATCTTCATGCACCTGGCGCTGATCAGGTTCGTGCCCCCACAAACGACGGTTTGTCAATTAGACCTTGAGCGACTGTGGGAGGACGAGGGCGACTTCTACCGCTGGCACGACCTCCACAACGACATCCACGCCTGGCAGGACCAGGCGCTCGGGCTCGTGTGATGGGGCTGCGTGGCTCAGGAATAGCAGCCGGCGACAGCCCCTACGGTGGCGATACCGCGCTGGTGCCCCACACCGGCGGGCTCGATCTGATGCAGGGGATGACGCCCGCCGCGGTCCAGCAGGCAGCCGCGGCCGATCCCATCAAGCCTGGCGAGACGCTCGACCAGTACACCCAGCGGCTCAGCTCCACGATGATGGCGCAGGGCGGCAACACGATGGGGCTGGGGTCGTTCTCGCAGAACTGGAACAACGGCCTCAAGCAGATGCTGGGCCAGATGCTGGCGATGGGCGGCGGCGCGGCGATCCCAGCGATAGCACCAGCCTTGGGCGGCGCTCTCGGCATCGGCGCGGCGGGCGGCGGCGCGGTGGCCGGGGCTGGGTGCGGGGCTGCTGAGTCCGGGTTGGCAGGCACCTCGGTCGGCAAGGGGGCGCTGACCGGCGCGGTGGGCGGAGCGTTCACAGGCGGGCTCGGCAAGGACATCAGCGGCGCGGTCACGGATACGCTCACGCCAGCCGATCCGACCGCCTCCTATTTCGGCGACATCGGCGGCAGCGCCGACGTTAACCCGCCGTGGTACGCGACGACCGCAGGGGGCGCTGCGTCCGGTGCGGCAAAGGGCGGCCTCACGTCTCTCGCTACCGGCGGCAATCTGGTCACTGGGCTTGAGACAGGGGCTGCCGGCGGGGGAGTAAACGCTGGGGTGAAGGATCTGACTGGCGGCACCGCGGCGCAACCATTCGCGCCAGAAATCGGTGGCGTCGCCACTAGCCTCGCCAAGACCGCGATCACCGGCGGTGGCACCAGCACCGCGAACGTAGGGCCATCGACACCCGGACCATCAGGCTCCGGCACCGGACCCAGCACCACGCCAGCCGTACCGACAGCCGCCACGCATTCTAGTAGTGTAGGAAGCGGCACGGGTGCCGGGGCTGGACCTGATACCTCGACGAAATCAACAGCAGGGCAAGGTATGCCTCCAGCAGCACCAGTCGGGAACACCGACCCGACCAACGTAACAGCCAACACCCTGCCTGTCCCCGGCGCACCGCCCGCTGGACCTGGTGTAGCGACGCCGCCAACTGCGGTCAATCCAGCGCTGCTCCCGGGACCTGCTGGTGGCGCTCCGACCGCCCCGATCACCGCTCCCGGCGTCTCCAAGGACGCCACCCAGCCAGGGGCCACACCGACCGCCCCACCCGCTGCCACTCCAGACCCGACCGGGACCTCTAGCGGAATCCCGAGCTGGCTCAGCAGTTTGTTCCCCGGCGGCGCGGCCAACATCCCGCCGGCGCTCATGGCCGCGCTCGGGATCTACGAGGCGAGCAGCCAGAAGGCCCAGAACCAGACTGAGGCCAACACCCTCTCCGCGCTCGGTACGCCGCTAGTCAACGCCAGCAACACGGCGCTGACTCAGGCCCAGATGGGGACGCTCAACCCGCAGCAGTCGGCGCTCCAGCAGTCCCAGCTCTCTCAGGGCAAGACCTTGACCGGGCAGGCCGGGCCGCTCCTCGACATCGCCAACACCGGGTTCGCGCAGTTCCAGGCCGGCGCTCTTCCAGCTTGGCAACAGGCCGAGCTCGACCAGCAGAAGGCCGCGGCGACCGCCCAGCTCAAGCAGTCCTTGGGATCGCAGGTCGACTCGAGCGCGCTCGCCGCCCAGCAGACGCAGATCGACCAGCAATACGACATCGCCAAGGGTCAGTTGATGATCCAGAACCTGAACCAAAGCGAGCAAGCGTTCACGATGGGCATCAACACCCAGAACATGGGGTACGCGGACATCCAGGCCGGCTACCAAACCGGCGTCAACGCGATCCAGCAGTCGTACAACAACGCCATCAGCCTCGCGACCTCCGGGTTCGGGCCGATCGAGCAGGCGATCCAGTTGCTGATTCAGGGTGACTCGCAGCTCAGCTCGAGCCTGATGGAGATGTTCGGGCTCATCGGCATGGGGTTCGCCGAGGCGCAGGCGAAGAACAAGGGCACGACGCCCGGAGCGACGCCGACGCCGCCCGCCGCGGCACCGCCCGGGGCACCGGGAGCGCCCGGAGCGCCTGGAGTCGGCCCGCCGAACAGCCCGCTCAACCCGCCAGGAGGCAGCGGGACGACGATCGGCGGACCTTGGCCGACCCAGTTCCAGAGCAACGACCCCAACGCGCCGAACTACCAGCCATCCAACCCACAGGTGCCGACGCTCACCAGTGGCACGCCGCTCGACCCGAGTCAGCAGGTGCCTGGAACGTCGGTGCAGCAGAATCCGCCCGGCGGTAACGTGCCGGGGACCTCCGTGAGCAACATCAACCCGATGACCGGGCAGCCGTACACGATGGGCGGCGGTACGCCTCCAGGTACGCTGCAGCCTGACCCGACTCAGCCGGTGACCGACCCCGGCCTGCCGCCGCCTGACGTGTTCCAGGGACCGATCGACACCGGAAGTCCGTGGGACCCGGGGAGCAACACGACATGAACAGCGTAGATCCGTTCGACGATCCGATGCCCCCGCCGGACGACTACTTCAAGGTCAACGGCCGCAATCCGCTCGCGGGACTTCCTGGCAAGGGCGACTACTTCGGCCTGACGCTCGACCCGCAACACAAGGATTTGTTGACCAAGCTTGAAGGCACGCCCGGCGCACCGGCGTCCGAGACCGAGGGCCCGCCGCAAATCCCGCTCGTCGGCGATACCGGCGTGCAGTCGGTTGAGCATGGTGAGCCGCGCGAGGATGACCCTGAGTCGCTCATCAAAAAGGCCCTCAACTACGATCCAGACAAGGACCCCGACTACATCAAAGCGCGCGAATCTCGGGATAAGCACCGTGCCGAGGAGGAGAAGCGGGTTGCCAAACAGGCCGAGATGGACGACCTCATCGCGAAGGCTCCTGGCCCGCCGGAACCGCCTGTTCTCAAAAAAGCAGCCCCTGAACTGCGCGACTTTGCGGTCAAGGGGATGCCGTGGCTGATGATCCTGACGGCGCTCGGCGGCAAGGTTGGCAAGTTGTCCGGCCAAAACATGATCGGCGCGATGACCGGTATGTTGAAGGGCGCGCAGGCCGGCCAGCAGAAGATGTTCGACGAGGCGTACAAGCGTTGGCAGGACAACTGGGCGCGGCAACAGGAGGACTGGAAAAACAAACTGGCCTTCTATAACGCCCAGATGGGCTGGCGGAAGGGTCAAGTCGACGCCGAGCAGCGCTCAATCGAGGCGTACCACGTCATGGCCGGCGAGGACAAGGAGGACATGACCCTAGCAGTCGGCAAGCACGGCGCGATGGACAAGGCGATGCTGGCACTCCGCGCGCAGAACCTGCGTATCGAGGCTACCCGTGAGCGCATCCACGAGATGCAGGAGAAGCGCGTCGACGCCGAAACCAAACTGTGGGGTGACAAGACGACCAACTGGGCGCGCGTCGTGGCCGCGAACCGTGATATCGACGTGGCGATGGAAGTGCTGCCGAAGATCATCGCCGCATACAAGAACACCGATGAGGGTCGCAACACCACCGTTCCACCGCCGCTCAGCAAGATTCTCACGGCGCTGAAGGACGATAAAAATGTCGGTATTTTCGTAGGCGCGATGCGCGCTGCTGAGCCGCTCCTCACGATGATCGACACAGCCCAGAGCGGTGCGCGCAGCAACATGCTGCTACAGGCGATGATTCAAAACACGATCACGACGGACTTTTGGACAGCCCCGATGTCGCAGATCGTCTACTCAACGCAAGCGGCGCAGGGTATCCTCAGAACCGCGATGAACGAGCAGCGCGACGTTCTCAACGTCTACAAGCAGCGAGCTGAATCGTCGCGGCGCGACTTGGGAATGGCTGATTGGCAGCTCCCCGAGCTTGAGGGCGTCAACATCCAGCCGCACAACGTCCCAGGGATGCCGGCGTACCGGGATTCCCCATCGACCGAGGGGCCAGGAGGCACGGAAAAAAAGGCTGATACGGTCGTGAAGTACGACGACAAGGGTAACCGGCTGTGAGCATCCGCGCCGAGGCCCCCGGCCTGCCGCCGATGGAGTTCCCTGACGGGACCGACCAGGCGGTCATCGACAAGACTATCAAACGCGAGCTTGCAACCAAAACCGCGCGAGACAAACCAACCGCGGAGAACTGGGAGACGCGCAAGGCCGCCGATCGCGCGAGCATGGGCCAGTTTGCCAGCCGCACAGGAAAGGCGGCCGGCAAGGCGCTCACGGCCGTATCGAACGTCCCCGGCGAACTGTGGGAGGGCATGAAGCACCCTATCGACTACTACTCCCGAATGGCGGGCAAGGCTGCCGATGTTGGCACGACTGCCATCGCGGCGGTCGAGGATCTCCCAGGTACGGCCAAAAAGCTACGGGAATTCATCGACAACTTCGACGTTGGCCAGGCTGGCGATCTTGCGGGAACGGCAATAGTAGGCGGCGCTGTTGGAAAGGCTGCAGGCGCTGCGGCTGAGATGGTTGCCCCGACCGAAGCCACGCTCGCCAAGCGCGCGTTGGAGGAACATCAGCGGACGCTGCCTGAAACGGCCAGGAACCACAAGTTCGCGGCCACTAATGCCGGTCTCCCAGCGTCTGACGAGTTCGGTCACACGACCCCTGGCAATGATCTTGAGAGCACCACCGTCAAAGTTGGCCGCGGGACTTACGCTAGCGTGCGCGATGCACGCAAAGCCAGCGCTGACCCGCTATACACCAGATTCAACGCGCGGATGCAGGATTTGGAAGCACATGGCCGCGACTTCCCGATCGAGACACCGGGGGCCGACCTGCTCGTTGAGTTAGGCGGCATCGAAACCGGTGAAGGCGAAGTTAGCACCGCGTTTACGCCGGAGGAGCGCGCACTCGCCAAGGAAGCGCGTACCGCGCTGAGTGGTTACGATCCTGAAAATCCCGCCAAATTTCCGGTCACCGGCGAGGTGGTAGACAGGATCTTGCGGAAGTACCGCGCCATGCAGGCTGGTGCCGGCGAGACAGGGTTCAACAAGGTGGTCTCCGATCGGGCGCGCGGGATCGCCGACCGAATCGAGGGCGCGCTTAGATCATGGGTCGGTGAGGACTACTATCCAAAACAGCACTACAAGGATCTATCCGCGGAAATCGACCAGTGGGGGACGCCGCTCGGCCGCGCGCTCGCCGGCCACAAGGACATCGAGTACCTGCTCGATGTTGAGTCTCCCGGCGAGTTCCAGCAGGTGACCAACAAACTGTTCTCGAGCATGGCGAACGTCACCGAGGGAATCGGGCTGCTCGGACAGGATCAGATGCTCAAACTAGCCGAGCGGTACGTCTCTAATAACTTCCGGTTTAAGAATGCAGAGGCTGCGCGGACATGGCTGGACCGTAATCTGTGGATCAGCAAGTTCCCCAAGCTCGAGCAAAGTGTTTGGGACTACCACAAGGAACTAGCGGCCCGTGAGCGGAGCGCCGCGGAGCTGAAAAAGAACGCCGAGAAGCGCAAGAACCTCGCCAAGCACGCGGCCCAAGGGGCTGCCACGGCGGTCGCCGGTGGAGCTGGTTACGAGACCGGCAAGAAGCTCGGCCTATGGTAGCCAGGGACCCACTCGACGCGGGCGAGAAGCAGCTCGAGGCGCTCGTCAAGGAGGCCAAGAGCTTCGACGACCGCTACAAGGCGTTCACCGCCTGGGTCCGGTTTCAGGAAATGAAGGAGCGCCGCAAGCGCAGCGCTATGGGGCAGGGGTTTGACGAGCCGGGGGGCACAACCGATGGAGACGACCTATGAGTTGATGGCAGTAATCAACGCGGCAACACGTATCGTTGCGGCGCGTATTCTGTCCATGTTATGCCTCGTGATGACGTGCGGATTGGCCTCGTGGGCCATGATCTTGCAGACTATTTTGGGGTCAGTTATCGCGGGTGGGTTTGCAATTTTAGTGTTCCTGCCGTGCCTGTGGGCCGAGCGCAGGAAGGGAGACTGACATGAAGGGCAAACAGCGGTTTCAACAGAGTTCGCTATCGACTCTGCGCTCCCGGCCACCGACTGCGCGCGCCAATCTGGTCGACAGCAACACGCAGATGGTGTTCGCACACTCGCCGAAAAACTGCTTTGGACCGATCGCCAGAGCCAACGTCGGCGGCCACAAGAATGAGGTTGGCTTGGCTGGCAGGGAGAGGAACTTCAAAATCCCGCGCAACATCACTAGGGATTAACTGCCATGTCTATCGTGCAAGCGTTCACGCCGCTTCCTGATTCGGACAACGCTGATGGTGGGTTCGGCGATACCATCGCCATCACGATTGGGGCCGCCAACGTCGCTACTCTGATAACGACCGCTACCCAGTCGTTCACGCAATGGCGGTTCTATAACTCCGGAACGGCGATTGCGTTCGTGTCTCCGGGGCTCACCGCGGCGCTGGCGGTCGCGATCATTCCAACCTCCGGCACTCCGGCCAACGGCTTCCCGATCGCGCCAGGTGAGGACTGCATCCTCACGGTTCCGCCAAACTCATCCTACCTCGGTGTCATCGGCTCAGCGGCCAACGGCACGCTGTACGTGACAGTAGGCGAGGGCGTATGAGCGTCCGGATGAATCCAGGCGTCGGCGGCGCAGGTGGTGCTGGTAGCATCACCGTCAGCGCCGGCGCAGCATCCGCCAATCTTGGCAATCTCGTATTCTCGAATTCCAACGGGGTGTCGTTCGGCCTCAATGGCTCGACCGTCACGGCGAGCGCGGCGGCCGGTGCAGGGGGCGTGGCACTCTCGGCTGGCACGCAATCCGTCAGCACCGGCACAGTAGCCTTCTCTAATTCGAACGGCGTCACTTTCGGGATGTCCGGCTCGAATACCATCACAGCCAGCGTCGCGGCTCAAAGCGTCCAGACCGTTGGTCTCTATGCGGTTAGCAACACAACCCAAAGCAGCACTGGAACGGTCGATGCGAGGTCCTTGAGCTTCGCTGGCGCGGGCGTGGCATCAGTCGGTGTTACCGCCGGAACTGTCGTTGTGTCGGTCGCGGCTGGTGCGCAGACCAACCAGACGATGGGGCTCTATGGCCTCGGAAATACCACCCAGAACAGCTCGACGACCCTAGACGCTCGGAGCCTCTCGTTCGACGGCCTGGGCATCGTCACGGTCGGCTACAGCAATGGGTCGATTCAACTCTCCGCATCGACCGCAGCCCAGACGAACCAGAGCGTCGGCATCTACGCCTCGAGCAACACCACCGGGCAGAGCTCATCGAGCACCTACGACGCGAGGTCGTTGACGATCCAGGGCTACGGCATCATCAGCGTCGGCAACTCGGGCGGCGTCATCCAGATCAGTGCGCCGTCAGCCGTCAACCTCACGCAGTTCTCCGGCGGCATGTCGACCGGCGGCAACACGACAGGCACCACTGGCAACGTCACTGGTCAGGTGATCCTCGCCGGCGGCAACAACATCATGCTCTCGGGCAGCACGAATGCCGGGAGCATGACGATTACGATCTCGGGCCAGGCGCTCAACGTCTCGGCAGCGGGTGGCACCAGCAACAACCTTTCTGGCCTCACGTTCAGCAATCTGAACGGTGTCAGCTTCGGGCTCTCGACCGGTGCCAGTGTTGGCACCCTCACGGCGAGCGTGGCGGCCCAGACCAACCAGACCGCCGGGTTCTACGCGGTCGGCAACACGACGCAGAACTCATCCACGACGCTCGACGCCCGCACGCTGAGCTTCGACGCCCTCGGCGCGATGACGATGGGGTTCTCGAACGGCTCGATCCAGGTGAGCGCGCCGGCGACCTCGAGCCTCGTCGGGGTCGGCGGGATCACCGTGTCGACGGCTGGCAGTACGATCTCGGTCAGCCAGATCGGTATGCCGATGTCGTACTTCGAGCCTTCCGCGAACGGCGTGACGATGTCGCAAAGCAACCTGAACGGCACCGTCTACATCCAGCCGTTCGTCATCTCGGCCCCCATTTCGCTCTATCGCCTGCAGATGCTGGGGCAGGTCACGACGCAGCCACAGACGACGTTCAGCGTTTCAGGCTCGATCTCCGCCGCCGTCGCGTCGAGTGGTACTGGGGTCTGGGGCCAATCAGGAACCGTCCTCCTGATGAGTCGCGCGAGCACGGGCACCGTTGCGCAGAGCACGAACCTCATCTCGTTCTACTCGACAACCTACAGCTACGAGATCGGCCAGTCACTTAGCTTGTCGCAGAGCACCAATGCCTCGAGCGCCACGGTGTCGTGGACCACCTCCGGCGCGATGTCCTACATCGGCAACATCAACTCTACTGGTGGCGTCACGACGACCTCGTTCGGTACGAGCGGCTCGATGTCGTTCTCGAGCACGAGCGCGCTCGGCAGCACATTCAGCTCGTCCACGGTGTTCAGCTTTGCCTCGCAGGTCATGAGCGGGCTGCGGCCGATCCTCGTGCCCGTCAATACCTCGCTCACCCCAGGCGAATACTGGCTCGCGCACATCCAGTCGAGCAGCTCGGCGAGCACCAACTACTCGCTCCAGAACGTCGCCAGCGTCGCGCCTGGGCTGCTCTACTTCACCAGCAACTCGGGCGGCTATGCCGAGATTGGCTCAACCGCCTCGATCGCGGGCAGCAACGTCAAGCAGGGCTGGGGCTCGTACAGTTCAAGCGGCAACACCACGACGACGCTCGCCATGAGCGCGATCTCGGGGATGTCCCAGATGCAGCTCTGGTTCAACATGATGGCGGCGACGAAGTAAGATGTCGGTCTACACGCAAAGCGGGGCAGTGGCGCTGCTCGGCGGAAGCATCATCGTGAGCGCCGGCGGCGGCGTGCCAGACTACTATCCGAGCGGCACGAATCCAGATGGTGTCGTATTTCCAGGCGTGACGACCACCGATCCATTCGCTGCGTACTCGACCTGGTACATGTCCTCGGCAGGAGTCGATCCAACTGTCGGCAGCCATCAAGCGGCTGGGTATGTTTACCTGACCCTGCAGGCCGCCCTGAACGATGTGTTCTACGCCTCCGGACTTGGAGCTAGGCGGCTCGTCATTCGGAGCGGCACCTACACCCAAACGTCACCGGCCGTGTTCCCGAGCTTCAGCGGCGTTGCTGGCACTCCGTACGTGGTGCAGGGTGACCCCGCCTACAACGGTCTGCCGTACTTTGATGGTGGCTGGACGAGCGCGAGTTACGTACGCACCGGCGGCTTCATCTCGTTCAGCGGTACCACGTCCTACGTGACGGTGCGGAAGATCGGGATACGCAACCTCACGGCGAACGCCTTCTCTGGCGACGGCACGGTTACCAACCTGACGATCGAGTATTGCGCCTGCCATGACATCTACTACAACACCGCTGGCGATTCCTCGGTTGCGTTCTTCGGCAGCGCGTTCGATCAGGCAGCGACGTACATCATCGTCCGGTACTGCAATCTCTACACGTTCAACAACTCGTCAGCGCCATTCGGGCCGTTCAACTACAATTGCAACATCTTCGAGACTTACGGCAGCAATAACGTCCAGATTTCCAACAACTACATGGCGTTCAGCAACCGGATGCTGCGGACCAAACTTGCCGACGGAGGCACTGGCGGAACGTCCGGGCACGCGGATAGCTGGACTGTCCAGAACAACATCTTCTCGAATGCCTACTCGGCCTTGCAGCAATCCACGCAGGGCAACAACGCGAACGGACTCAGCAACTGGACGGTCAGTAATAACCTGTTCTATGGGACGTTGAGCGCCTACGGCAATGGCGGCAACGCGATGGGCGGCAAGGGCGAGCTGGTGACAGCCTATTCTCAGGGCACGAACATCAGTTTCACGAACAACACCTTTGCCGAGGATCTGACCAATGCCTTGAACTGGTGCAGTGTCTCGTCAGGTCTCGTATTCAGAGACAACGTGGTGATGTGCAGTTCCGGGACCAGCGCCACCGTCGTTTACACACCAACGACGGCAACCAACTTTGGCGTTGTGTTCTCGCAGATCGACTACAACGCCTACATCAGCACGGGCACGAACCCGTGGCAGACGGATGCGGCACACAACTTCTCGACGTTCGCGCTCTGGCAGAACGCCTATACCGCGACCAGCACGCCGTGCCTCGCGACGACTGGCAACCCGGACGCGCACGGGATCTGGATTCCGAACCTGTCCGCGTCGTATAACACGGAGGTAAAGAACTTCCCGAACTACGCGACGCGGGACTATACATTGGTGGCTGGCTCGCCGCTGCTCACTGCGAGCAGCACGGGTGGCGCGATGGGTTGCAACATGGCAACCGTTGGGCCGGGATGGTTTGCATAGATGGCCTGGACCAACAAGAAAGGGCTCAATCTCAGAGATACGCTTGCGTACGTCAGCGATCCTGGCGGGACGATTGCGATCTATGGCAACCAAGGAGGAAACACTCCCCTCTATTCCTCCTCCTCGTGGACACTCGACAGCGACACCTTCAAAGCCGGAGCTACTTCTGCCGTTGACGGAATGAGGAACAGGAACGCGGGGGTCGATGCGCGGCTGGCGGGTCAATACTTCAACAACAGCAACACGTTCCAGTTGCAACTCGGGACTGCCCCCGGCAATTACAAGATCTGGATTGGGTTCACCAATCAGAATGGCACTGGATACGCGGCTCAAACCATAACCGTTGCCGACGCGAACGGGACCTTGTTCACACTCGGGATTCTCGTCCAGACAGGAAGCCAAGTCGCCGACGCCAATAACACCGTTTATGCGACTGCCGCTGCGTGGGCCGCTACCGCCGACACGTCTGGGACCTCTCAAACAATCACGTCCACGGATACCTCCAACGGCAACGGCGGTCCGCTGATTACTATCAGCTCCTCTGTGAACAGCGCGATGGCGCTGTCGCACCTTGCGGTCCAATACATTCCGGCCACTGGGGCCACCCTTGCCTGGATAACCTGATGAAACCCCAACTCGTCATGAGCGACCTTTCCGGTAAGCACAATGCCGACCTCGAGCAGACGCGCAACCGGCTCATCAAGGGTGGGTCGTGGCGCAAACAGCGCATCGTCGTGCTGGTGCCATCCGCCGACATGATCGCGGCGAAGGTCGCGATGAATTACTGGAACCTCGCGTTCCCGCCGAACAATGGTGTGGTGCGGATTCTCGCGCAGGGGATGGAGGTCGGCGACGCCTACTCGACCGCCATCGAGAACGTCCTCGCCCACCCAGACCTGTCACAGTGGGAATTCCTCCTGACGATGGAGTCCGACAACCTCCCGCCGAGCGACGGGGTCATCAAACTCGTCGAGCGGATGGAAGCGCACCCCGAGTTCGCGTGCATAGGCGGTCTCTACTTCACGAAGGGCGAGGGAGGCGTGGCGCAGATCTGGGGCGATCCAAAAGACCCCATCCTCAACTTCCGCCCGCAGCTTCCGGACCCGGCTGGCGGTCTCGTCGAGTGCTGCGGAACGGGGATGGGGTTTAACCTGTTCCGCATGAAGATTTTTCACGATTCGCGGCTGCGGAAGCCTTGGTTCAAAACCTACAACGGCAAGGATGGGCAGGGAGTTGGCACCCAGGATCTGACGTTCTGGACGGACGCGCGGAAGTATGGCTACCGGTGCGCGATCGACTGCGCCGTGAAGGTCGGCCACTACGATCTCACGGGTGCGTTTGGACCTCCGGATATGGTGTGGTGATGCTCACCGTTTACGAAATCAACGGCAAATTCTACATCCGCGACCACTTGTGGGAGCGGTCCAAGCCAGTCTCACTCCCTGAGATCATCGAGATATTGAAGGAGGCCGAATCCAATGGAGGCTCTACAAGCGATCGCTACCGACCAGTTGCTGAAGCTCGACCTTGGGTGTGGCAAGACGAAGAAGGCCGGGTTTCTGGGCGTTGACCGCCGCCCCTACGAGGGGGTGGATGTAGTAGCGGATCTCCTTGAGCCATGGCCCTGGGGTGATGGGACGGTGGGTGAGATCCACGCGAGCCATGTGATCGAGCATTTCACTGGCCTGCAGCGCGTCCACATCATGAACGAGATGTACCGCGTTCTCGCAAAAGGCGGCACCGCCTTCATCGCCACCCCCTACTGGTGCAGCAACCGCGCGTACGGTGATTTCACCCACCAGTGGCCGCCCGTGAGCGAGATGTGGTTCTACTACCTGCGCCGGGAGTGGCGGCTGGCGAACGCTCCCGACACTGACATCTCGATCAACCCCGAAGGCTTCTCCTGCGACTTCGAGTGCCCAACCTACAGCTACGGTGTCCACCCCCAGATCCTCTCTCGCCACGGCGAGGCCCAGCAATGGGCTCTGACCTTCTACAAAGAGGCCGCGCAGGACCTGATGGCGACCGTCACCAAACTATGACGAGGCTGTCATTTACAAGGACAGCGGCTACCCATCCCCTGGCGTGCTGCTTCTGTACAAACCCGGCAGCGGGACCACCGCTCCTGACAAGTGGATACCTATCAATCTCGATGGCACGATTCGGCCTGCCCATTCAAATCGAGCCAGCTACGTGCTGAGTGCGCTCGCCACCAGGCCGTACGTGGAGGTGGCCGAGCTACTCCAGAAGCTGAAGGCCGAGGCAGATCGCCAAGTAGCGATGCAGCAAGCAGATAAGCCGGGACCTGCGTGAGCACGGTCACAGTCCCGAGCGTGGTGGGCCTGACACTATATCAGGCGTGGGAAGCGCTGTGGGCCGCGGGGCTGGTCGTCACGACTTCTGCGTATTCCTACGATCCGACCGCGCCGTTAACCTCGGTGCTGGCGCAGTCGATTTCGGCAGGCTCGATCGTCCAGCAAGGCTCGAACATCTTTCTGACCCTCAGCTTAGGCGTCGCGCCGGTTGCGGTTCTGGTGACTGTCCCATGAATTTGCTGCTCACTCGAACCATGTACGGCAACAGCTACACCAGCGGGTTGATGATCGTCGGCAAGTCGACGCTCAACTCGATCGAGCAGCCGTGGGCGCTGAACCTGGTCGGACACTCATGCGTGCCGGATGGGACCTACGACCTGATCCCGTACCACTCGCCGAAGCACGACAAGGATACCTGGTGCCTCGAAAACCTCGACCTGGGTATCTCCTCGAAAGCGCTTGAGGGCGAGCGCTCGTACTGTGAGATCCACGCCGCCAACTGGGCTCCGCAACTGGCGGGCTGCATTGCGTTCGGCGTCAACAATCGCCCGATGTTCTACCCGGCTAGCGGGACCGTACAGCCTGCCATCGAGGGCTCGAAAGATGCCGTCGAGGAACTGACCGCTATGCTGGGACCAATGACGACCGGCCACATCCTGACGATCGTGCCGGCGAAGGGGCTGAGCGGGACCTACGGGTACTACTTCACCCCGCCATGAACAAAACCGCCTGGCTCGATTTGTTTGAACTGATCGACGCCTCGCGCATCGTGCCGCGAATCGTGCTGGGCGGCTTTGCGGTCTGGACGATCTACATTTTCGACGTGACTCTGCACTGGTACTTCACCCAGCCGGCGGTTGAGCGGAGTGTGCAAGACGCTGGGATGGTGACCGCGCTTTTGTCGGCGATCACTGGTTTGTTCACCCTGGTCGTCAAGTTCTACGTGAACTCGGGACGGCAGTGGAGCGGGGAGAGCTCCGTGACCACCACCGCAACGAGGTCATCGTCGTAATGCCGTCGCGGCTCATGGTCGAACTGTGCGCGGCAGCAGCCATCCTGCTGCTCGGGACGATCCTGTGGATACACCACAACGGCGTCGAACAGAAGATCGGCGAACACAACATCGAGCAAGCGGACAAGCAGGGAGCTGATCGGCAGAAAAAGCTCGACGACGAACTTCTCAAGAGGGCTAACGATGCACATGCTGTTGAAATTGCTGGCCTTCACCGGCTGTATTCTGGCGGTGGTGAATTTAGTAGCGTGCGCTACACCCTCCCACCCCGTTCCGTACCAAAAGCCGTCTTACCAATGGGTGAATGTCCCACCGGAGGGGTGGTTCAAGCAGACGAAGGACTGTATCGTGACCGCGTCCGCGCCCTTGACATGCTTGCCTACGCCGGAGACAAGCTCGCCGCAGACTGCCGTGAACTCAACTCCGCCACCCACCCAGTAGCGGCGTCGCAGTGAAATGTTCACGCTCGTCGAGGAACCCGATCCGCTTGTCACGTTCACCGTGCGCGCGAGCGTGCTCGAGGAAGCGATCAAAGGCTTGATGGCGGCGACGGTCTACTATCACCGCATGGCCGCGATGGAACCGGAGCACGCCGAGGAATGGAGAGCACAGGGTAACGCCGCAGCCGCCGGGGCCAACGTGTTCGCCAAAGCGCTGGGCCGGTGACTGCCGAGGCCATTGACCCGAACCTGACCGCGCTGCTGAAGATTCACGATCCGTTCTGGTATCGGATACGCAAGACACTGACGCTGCCGGTGGCGATCGGGTTCCTGGGGACGGCCACGGTTGGGTCCGGCGGGGCCATTATGGAATTTGTTCTGTTGCGCCAGGAAGTTGCCAGGGTGACCGCGATCCTGGCGACCGACAACGAGCGCGCGATTGCCGACGCGGCGCTTCACCAGCACGTCGAGGATCTGGATGACCGGGTGACGAAGATGGAGGCGCTGCGGGACTACCAGCAGGGGATCGTCAGCGAGCCGCGAAAGAAGCGGCGATAGCGAGCCCGGTGCCACCCGCATAGCCGAGCCAATCCTTGAGGTTTTCGGAGAACGGCTGCGGCGGCGTCTCCCACAGGTGATCGACGACGAACTCCTTGACCGCTGCGGCTACCAGCATCCCGCCGACCGCCCACGGGCTCGCGTGGAACGTCAGCACCACCGCGTAGGCGAACCAGATATGGGAGTTCGCCGCTACGAATTCTGGGTTCGTCGTGATGCTGGTGGGGAGGTTCATTGCGAGTCTGAGTTAGACGAGCGTCACCAGACAAGTAGGCCACATGCGGCGCATACACCGTCGTCGGCTTCATTCTCGTCTGGGATGGCTCCGCAATCGCAATAGTGCCGCACGGCGGGAATTGAACCCGCGACCTCCCCTCGCGAGGGCGCTCTACCATCGGCTTGCGGCCGGCCGCTTTCAGGATATGGCGGCTGATTCTGAGCTACGTGCGACATTGGATCATTGACCTGTGTTTGGCCCGTCTCAGCGGCCAATCGACGGATCTCTCGAAGATCGCCGAGCAAGCGCTGCGCGTGGCACATACGGCAGACGCGTTTGCGCGGACTCCCGCTTTCGCGGTCCGGCACTTCCGCCGGATGTTTGTGGCAGAGGATGCAAATGCTCATTTCTGACTCCCAGCCGTTTGATCTGCTGGCCCTAGGACGTGCTCCAGCATCGCGCGAGCCTGCGCGGCGGTCAGCAAGTTCGTGCCGACCGGCCACCAGTGCGGATTGTTAGGCGGCGTAAAGTTGACCCCGGCATCCGGTGAGAAGTCGGATGGCAGCCGCCACCCTAGGAACCGCGTCACCATTTCCTCGGTAACTTTCATCTGACTCGGCTCCGGTTGGGGTGTTGCTCCGCGCAGGGCTTCACGGGCGATCTGAATGCACTCGGTTAACATCTGCTGATTGCCCTTGTATGCCTCGGCATACTCCTGCGCCGTCCGCTTAGCCGCGATCCGCTCCAGCGCCGCGCGCAGGCGGTCGCGGTCGGCATTAGCATCGGCCCTGACACACGCTACCCATGCTTCGCGCGTCACGTTGATGTCTCTCAACTCGGCTACGAGCCTCTGTACCTCGGTCCCCAGAGCAGTAGCCGCTGCGTCCATTGCGTCGTAGTCGCTGGCGGGGACAAAAACGGCGGCGTCGCTGCTGGCAATTCCTAGCCGATCCCACGTCGTTTTGTACCGCTTCACGTCAGTCATTGCGAGCAACCGATGTGGGGACGGAACGTCTGTCCTTGGCGGCGAGATACATGCTCTCAAAATCAAAGAACGAGATCACCCACGCGCCGCGTCCGGTGTCCAGAGATACGCCATCGTGAATATCACCGCACCGGCAAATCCCAGGGCAAAAGGTCATTTTGTTGCCACTGCTTAGGCCAGCGGCTTTGATCTGCATGAAATTTGGGTGTTCTTCGGTCACTTCTGACTCTCAGGTGCGCTGGTACTTGCTCGCCACTTCACCAGCTCGTCCACGCTGACGTACGCCACGAACCGCCCCGGTGCGCTGCATACGACGCGGCCGCGGAGCTGGCGGTTATCCACGAGTCCCACGATCTCAGCGTCGGTGGTCGCGGTGAGGCGGGGTTTCACTTCACCCTCGCAACGCGGTGTTCCTTGCCCTTCCTGACGGTCCTGAACTTGCGCTCGAGCACGATCGCAGCGGCGTTCATCGCCGCGCGCTGGTAGGGGCCTATCTTATACATGAACGACTCGCCGATCTTGAGCGCCTTGAGCGCCAGCAGGAACTCGGCCAGTGGCCTCTCGTCCCGGTCCCCGATGGGGTTCGGGATGTTCTCGATTTTGATGTTGGCTGACATTAGAAGATGTCCCCCTCATCTGTTGCGGTCCCAATGGCTCCAGCCGATGACTGCGGCTTCGCCCGCTCGATGACCTTCTGCAAGCCGGTCGGGCGGCGGGTTCCAGGCGGCGGCGGTGGCGGCTGCGGCTTATCCTCGACGACCGCGGGTACGACCTGCTTCGTCTCGACCACCGTGAGCGCCGGCCCAAGGTCGGTATCTTCCTCCGGGTCCCGCAGCGCCTCGGCGATCTTGGGGTCGAGGATCGGCACGCGCTTCTTGATGCGGTGCAAGGCCGACTTCTGCCACATGCGATCTTCCCACATGCGCCACGGTCCGCTGTCGCCAGAGCGGCTGGACTTGCGGATCAGCTCAGCCTGGTCGCGGTTCAGAGTCTCAACGAATGTACGCTCGCCGACTTTGGCGACCGCGTATGCGCCGATCATCGGACCGCGATCCTTGAACGGGTTGGGGCGGTGCTTGACGTGCTGGCCGTTGTCGTCGTTCCAAACCTCGATCTCGTCTTTCTCGTAGACGGACGAGGCGTAGGCGGTGATGCCGGCCTTGCCGAGCTGCTTGATGATGCCCTCCACCATCGGCATCCACTTGACGACGCGGCGCACGCCCTCGTTGTTGTCGCGCACGTTGAAGCACACGAACGCGCCTTCGCGGCCGTCCGGCATCAGCCCATCGGACGCCGCGCGCGCAATCGCGTTATAGAACGACTGCCGATCGGCGTTGAGCACGTCCGGGGTGTGCTGGATCGCGACGATGGTCGTCTGCGTGAACCGATCGAAGTCAACGTCCGGCGGCAGCAGCGACACGATGGTCGACTGCGAGGCGCGGAGGTACTCCGCGACCTGCGTAACGCCGGGGACGGGTCTGTCAGTGCTCATTGCAAACTCCTACGAATCCAGTGTCCGATCGTACTCGCCGCACACGTCAGTCTTTTTGACTTCCGGCCAGAGCGTGATCGTACGGATCTCCATGCCCTTCGGCGACGGTAGTACCAGCGTCTCAATCCTGGGCGGGTAGCGGGAACAAATCATCTGGAGCTCGCTCGAGACGGCGTTGGTAATCATCCGGCTGTGCCGGCAGGTGCCGCAGGAGCGATCCCAGGTCTTGTTCAGGTCGGTCTTTTCCATTACAACTCACCTTGCAACGTCCGCAGCGCCAGCAGCGCGTACAGGTCGGACCCGTCCACCTTGCCCTTTTTGAGTATGATCTTCTCGGCGTGTCTGAGATAGATCAGCGCGTCGTGCGAGCGGCCGTCGCCGTTCATGCGCGGCAGACCAGACTTGGCGTACGGTCCGCGCGTGTATCCCTCAGCCAGCTTGCGCTTCCTATACTCGGCGTTGTAGTCGCGTTTCTTGGCTTTCGCCCGCGCCTCCGCGTCATACTTGGTGCCCCACGTCCCTTGCTTGAGCCGCCGGGCGTAGGTCGCCTTGAACTTGGCTTTCTGCGCTTCCGACCATTTACCAGCCATTACGCGGCTCTCCTGCTTGGGACGGCCTTTGGCTTTCTGCGCTCGATGAGCGTGTCGAGCCTTGCGCCGTACATCGTCAGTTTTCGACGGCGTTCCAGCATCTGGGCCGGGCGCTTCTTCAACCAGTAGTACAGGCCCGACCGGCACAGTTGGCAGATCGTCAGCTTGGACCGCTTGCTGATCTCGTTCACACAGCCCTCTATCGCGCAGTTCATTCCTTTGCTCCATTTTTGCTGGCCTTTTTGGTGACCTTGAAACTCCGGTACGCCTTCCTGTCGTACGCCTCAATGCGCGCGGCAGCAACCGTCCCGGCAGTAATGGTGATAGCGCCGTCGACCAGCACGCGCGACGCATCGCCAATCAAAAGCAGTAACTTGGCCTTGGCCGCATCCTGGCGGTCGCCCGCGCCTTTCTTCAAGAGCGCCGCGTCCATGTACTCGGTGCACAGCGCCTCGATCTCAAGGTTGCCCTGCGCGTCCAACACCTTCGACGGGTCGCCGTACGAATAGATGTGCGCGATCAGGTCGGCGTCCTGCGGAAACACGGCGGGCGGCACCTTGCCGGCCTTGAGATCCTTCCAGAACTGTTTGGTCCTGGCCTCGAACGCCTTGCCCACATCCGCGTCGTAGTCGCGGACCAGCAGCTTGAACTCGTTGCCGCCGACCAGCACGCCGATGGCCGCCCACTTGCGCTCGATGACGTGCAATTGGGCCTGAACCTGAATCTCGATGTGCGCCGGTGCTTCGCGCTCGCCTTCAACCTCTGGCCACTGGCGCTGGAATTGCAGCCAGTCGACCGTTTTGACTTCAAGGATGCCGGGACCGTTGTTCTCGTACATTTCCTGCAACACGCGGCCCTCGGCGGGTTCCCCCTCCTTGACGCCGACAATTTCGTAATCAAACGACGCACCCATGCCGGTGCCATCCTTTGAGACGTACGCATTCAGCTTGCGTACCTTGATGCCGTAGTCATCCGCCATGGCGCGCGCGACGGCTTCCTCCTGGCGGAGTCCCCACTTAGCGCGCTCACCAGCTTCAAAATCCGTATACGTATCTTTTGCCTTCGAGTGGTGCAGCTCGAACGCGGTCATGTAAGGTGACAGCCCGTGGAGCGCGGCCTGCTCGGTGCTCGACACGTACTTGTGCCTGAGCGTCAGCCACTCGTCACGGGACTTGGGGAAGTGAATTGCCATTTACAGCTCCTAGCTTTGCTGTAGAGTAGCGCCCTCTATCAGACACGTCAACAACTATGATCCATCTCAGACAGTATCAGCAAGAGTGCCTCTTAGCGCTTCGCAATGCCTATCGGGCTGGTGCGCGCGCGCCGCTCCTAGTCGCGCCCACGGGCTCCGGCAAAACGGTTCTATTTTGTGAAGTGGTGCGTGGCCGCATCGCCAAGGGTGGGCGGCCGATGATCATTGCCCACCGCTCCGAACTCATCGACCAGATCGACCGCACACTTCGGGAGTTCGGCATAGTTCCCGGGATAATCGCCGGAGATTACCCCGAATCGCCGCACGCTCCGGTGCAGATCGCCAGCGTGTTCACGCTGGTCAAGCGGCTCGAGCGCACCCCCGCGCCGGACCTGATTGTGGTGGACGAGGCACACCACGCGATCCGAAAAACGACATGGGGTCGCATTTTGACCCACTACGAGAAAGCGTGGCTTTTGGGGGTCACCGCGACGCCTACCAGGCTGTCCGGCGAGGGGCTTAACGATTTGTTCGACCACATGATCTTGGGTCCGAGCGTCCGCGAACTACAAGCTATTGGGGCGCTGTGTCCGGTGTCGCTGTATGCACCACCAGGTCCTGACTTGTCCAACGTGCCCATTCGTATGGGCGATTACGCACAATCGGCGTTGGCAGAGGTTATGTCTGGTGGTACGGTTCTCGGCGACGCCGTCGCCCACTATCGCCGCCACGCGCACCAGCTCCCGGCCGTTGCGTTCTGCGTAAGCGTTGAGCACGCCGCCAAGGTCGCCCAGAAATTCCGCGATGGAGGGTATACAAGTGCCAGTCTCGATGGCTCGCTCAAACAACACTTCCGGCGACAAATCGTCGACGACTTCCGAACCGGACGAGTCCAGGTCCTCACCTCCTGCGACCTCATTGCCGAGGGCTTCGACCTCCCTCGACTCACGGTGGGCATTTTACTACGGGGCACTCAGTCAACTGGCCTCTACTTGCAGTGGTGCGGGCGATGCCTTAGACCGTTTGAAGGAAAGACTCGGGCCGTTATCCTCGATCACGCCGGAAATACACTCCGCCATGGCCTACCTACAGATGATCGAGAATGGTCTCTGGAAAGTGTGCCAGTCGCTGATCGACGAGGGCGTAATGAACGGGTGCCCGGAGTTCGAGTCTGCAACCGATGCTTTGCAGCGAGTCCAGCGGGCCGACCTACGTGCGTCAACTGCGGATTTCTATTCGAAGTCGACCGCCCGCACCGGGAGATCGAAGGTGAACTCGAAGAAGTCACCGAATCCAACAAACGAGATCAAACAAAGCGAACCCCCAACGCCGCCCGAGACCTTGCCGGACTCATCCAGCTAGGCCGGATGCGAGGCTACCGGCAGCCCGAAGCCTGGGCACGCCACGTCTGGTCCGCGCGACAGCGGAAGCTGGCCGAGAAGATGCGAGGGGTTCGACATGGGGAGACAGAAAGCTGACGGCATTCGGCTGCGCCGTGAGCACAAGCTGCTCAACGAACTCAGGGTCAAGCACTCCCGCGGCGCGATCCGGCTCTTTCGGAACACGGTCGGGGCGGGATTTGTTGGGCCGCACTACTGGCACGGGGACGGGACCGTCACGGTCATCCGACCGCAGCGCATCACGTTCGGGCTGTGCCCCGGCAGCTCGGACCTGATCGGCTGGCGGTCCAGGCTCATCACCCAGGCCGATGTCGGCACCCGGATCGCCCAATTTGTTGCGATCGAGGGCAAGACCCCCCAGGGACGGACCACGTTCATGCAGGAGGGGTTCATCGCCCAAGCGGCCGAGGCGGGCGCGATCGCCGGGGTGGTGAGGTCCGAGGACGACTTCCTAGCCCTTCTGCGGGCACCGAAGGCACCCCCTGGTGCTGACAAGGGGGGAAAGCCATGAGCGCCGCCGAGATTCCGACGTTCATGCTGCCGCCGGCGGACGCCTCGCTGGACCCGACCGAGTTCGTTCACCAGAAGCACGGGACGCCGAGCGTGATTTTGCCGTACCGCAGCAGGGACGGTCGGCTGTTGTTCGTGGATGCGGTGTACCCCCGGGACGAGTCGCGGAGCCGCCTGAAGCGCATCACCCTGTCGTGGCGCTGGTCGTCGGACCTGTGGATGTGCGAGGGGCCTCCGGGGCAACGGCCTTTGTTCGGACTCGAAACTTTGGACCGCTTCCCCGAAAGGGCAGTGGTGCTGGTCCAGGGACCGCTGAACGCACAACTCGGTGGCGAGTTGTTTGACCAGAATGCCTGCCTCGGCTGGTCGGACGGGATTTTTCCGTGGGGACGGACGGACTACGAGCCGTTGACGGGACGGCGCGTACTCATCTGGCCGACGCATGGGGACGCGGGGTTGCTCGCGGCGCTCGACATCGGCAAGTACCTGACCACGCTCGGGTGCCAGGTCGCCATTGTCGATACGCAGGGCAAACCGGAGGGTTGGGACCTGATGGCGGCAGTCGGGGACGAGTCGTCCCCGCTCGCGATTAAGACGTGGCTTAAGGAGCACCAGCGTCCGCTCGGGTTCCCCGTAGAACAACCGAAAGACGAGCCGCTGGAACTCGATGATCCGCCTCACGAAAGTCAGGTCGAGCTGTGGGAGATGTTGAAGCTCACGCGGATCGGCAAGGCCGAGCCCTACGCCAACATGGCGAACGCGGGACAAATCCTCGCGCACCTCTACCCCCAGGACACGCTGCACTACGACCCTTTCCTCAACCGCACCCGGATCGTGACGGGACGGGGGGTGGTTAACCTTGCGGATCATGTGGTTGGGGGGATGCAGCGCACGATGCAGCGGCGGTTCGGGATTCCCCGGATGCAGCGCACGTCGGTCATCGACGCGGTGGTGCTGCACGCGCGGCACCATCGGCACAACTCCTTGCAGTTCTGGCTCAACAAATTGATGTGGGATGGCCAGGCCAGGCTCGAGGTCCTCCTCGAGCTGGGTTTTGGGGCAACAAATACCGTCTATCACCGGGCCGTCTCGAGGTGCTTTGTTCTGGGTATGGTCGCGCGCGCCCTGCGCCCCGGCTGTCAGGTGGACACATTGCCGATTTTCGAGGGTCCTCAAGGGGTTGGGAAGTCGATGGCATTGAAAGCCCTTGGCGGCGAGTTCTATGCCGACATCGATTCGACGATGGGGACGAAAGAGTTCTGCGAACAAATCCAGGGGAAATGGCTGGTTGAGCTCAGCGAGCTCTCGGCCATGCGCCGGTCCGAGGTCGAGCGGATCAAGACGGGACTGACGCGGCAGGTCGATGTGTACCGCGAGCCGTTTGCGTTGCTCGCGTCGGATCACCTGCGACAGTGCGTTTTTGCCGGGACGACCAATGCCCACCAATATCTGATGGACGACACGGGTAATCGGCGGTTCTGGCCGGTGACCTGCGGGACGGTGAGCTGGGACTGGATCACAACAAATCGCGAGCAGTTGTTCGCGGAAGCCGTGGCCCAGTTGGGACTGGGCGCAAAATGGTGGGACGTGCCGATACGGGAAGCCGACGAGGCGACCGCCGCGCGCACGTTTGTCGATGCGATAGACGAAAAAGTAGCCGACTATCTCAGCATCCACACCGGGGACGTACGGATAACCGCCATGCTGGACTCTTGGGACGTGCCTATCGGGCAGCGCCACGCGGGAATCCAGAAAAACATCGGGACGGCCTTGCGGACGCGCGGGTATGTCCTGGTCAAGACGCGCACGCACAACTTGTGGCGTCACCACGGGACGGACGGGACGGGACGGGACGACGGGACGGGACGGGACGGGACGACAGTTCTTCCGTTCCGACGTGCGCGCCGACTCGGGGACGGGGACGGCCGGGACCAAACGCCGGACCCGTTCGAGCCGGCGCTTGAGGACCAGCTCCACGAGGGACCAGGCGAGCACGAGCTGGATGTGTGAATTTGTAATTTGTTCCGATCCGGGGCAAAAAAATCCCGCGCGGGTCAGGCGCGGGACAAATCCGGGCGAATCGCCCGGCTAGCGGGGTTTCAATTCACGTCGAACGGCTTGCGCGCCACGCTCGCGTACACGCCCGGCGCGATCTGCGTCCCCTCCGCTTTGATCGCGTCCGCTTCCGCTTCCGTGGTGGCGCATTGCGCTCCAAAGTCGCCACGCTCAAACGCCGCGTGTAGTTCGCGCGGTCCGCCCTTGTAGATCTGCGCCGCGCGCGACTTGCAACGCTCCACTGCCGCGTCGCGCGTCTCATCGTCAAAATGGCAGATGCAGAACTTCGCGGCAGACTCCGCGATTGCCTCGCGCTTCGCCTTGTTGTTGTTGATGAGCATGGCGAGAATCATCATCGTCGCCACGTTTTCGGGATTGTCGGTTTCCACAAACGTTGTATCCATCGGTGCTAAGTCTCCATCGGTTCAAACGATGCCGGTATGGCATCCCTGAGCGCACCCTAGTCGGATGCGCTCAAGGCTACGTTACCCCTGCGATTGCTCTTTGATTGCCTCGCGCATGGCAGCGACTACCGCGCGCGTGTCGCCGCGTTTAGTAGCGTCGCTGACTGCATCCATATCGGGGAGTATCACGGCACCCTCCGCGTCCTGCCCGATTGACGCGACCGCATACTCGCGTGTCGGCGAGCGCACCGAACCGTAGCCGCCATCCGCGACACCGATGCGGCACGCGACCGGATCTAACTCGCGCCACGCGAACAACACGCGGCGCAGAAACATCGGATGGAACGCAAACGCGATTTTTGACAAGTCAAGCGGTTCGCCGAACTGACGCACGGCAACGCTCATGCAATACGTTGACCCTGAGCCGCGCGTCACGTCTAGCGCGTACACGGCAACGTCTACCCCTGCCGCGTCTAGCTCCGCGACTACCTGAGCCAATGCCGCCGCGTAGCACGCGGCTTGCTCTGCGCTGTACCCGCAGTTATAGATGCACGACACGACAAGCACGACGCGTTGAATGGTGCCGCGCTCGCCCGGAACGAGCATACATTCCGGATCACCTGCAACGTACGCGCCGACGACGGGCAGGTAGCCTGCTACGTCTAGTTCAAACGCCGGGCCGTTGTCGCTAGTGACGCCACCGCGCGTGAGCTTCTCAATCTCGCGCACACCCCCAGGCCAACCGAAGCGGAGCTTTTTCATGGCGTCAGCCCATGACCCGCCGGACCATTCCGTTGACGTGCGCTGACTTGAGTTGCCGGAATTTGCAGGCCGATCATTCTTGCGCGTCGGCCGATCCTTGACTGTGCGTAGCAGCGTCGGCCAATCAATTGTTTTGAGTGTACTCATGCGCGCGCTGCCTCTTTGATTTTCTCTACGGTGTCGGTGTCCAGTCCCGCGAACACCGTTGCTGCTTCCGCTTGTTGCAGCGTGAAGCCTGCCGCGAGCATGGCGCAACCTTGCAGAGTAGCGCGGGGCGTGACCAGTACTTTGACGCCGACTTCAATCACGGCGCGGCGGATGGACTGTACGCGGCGGACCCATTCGGCACCTGCCGCGCCTGCCAAGTCACGCTCTAACGTTTCGTCGTACGGCATCTCAACACGTATGAACCGTTGCAGCGTCGCGTTATCCAAGCGATTGCGTCCGACATACTCGGCGGTCGCGCCCGTTCCCCATGTGTTAGCGGATGCGATGCACACAAAGTCTGTATGCCGCGTGACCATTTTGTCCGGGAAAGCCGCGACGCCGGAATCCATCATGCCGTTGAACGAGTTGATTGCCTTAGCGTCGCTCGCATCGAATTCGTCCCACCCGAACACGCCACCAAACTCCCATGCCATGCGTAGCGGCGTCCGTAGCGTTGTTGAATTACCGTTCGGCGACACAAAGCCTATCAATTGGAACGGTGTGCTGACTGCGCCGGTATACGCATACGGCAGGTTCAATGCTTCGGCGATTTGTGCTGCGAGGTGTGACTTGCCTGAACCGGACGGACCGACAAGCATTACGTGTTGCCGGCGTCCGCCCGACGGGCGCATGTTGACGTAGCGCAACACCGGTTCAAACACCGCATGGCGATGTGCGGCGGGCAGTGTGTTGACGGTCGCGCCGTTGCAGGTGATGTCGATTGAGCGCGGCGCGAGCTTCTCAAGTTCCTCGCGCACGACGGCGCGAATGTTTTCCGGATCGGCGGCATTGCCTAGTAGCTCGGCGAGTGCGTCGGCGAGTGTGGCATCGGTGCGCTTGCGTTGTGCGGTAGCCTGCGTGCGCTCGGACGGTGCGGCGACGGCTGGCGTGTTTTGAATATGGCGCGACATTGCGCCGTTCACGTTGTCGGAACATTCGTCGCAGAACGTGTCGTCGTCGTGCGAGCAGGGGCAGTCACACTGACTCTTGAGTTTATCAAAGCACGCTTTGATAACGTTTGAACGCAAGTCGCCACCGACTTTCGCTGGCGAATATATCCGCCCGTGGTCGCCAGTCACGCCGCACGCAGCCGCTATCTTGAATAGCGTCCGGATGTCGCACTGATCCGGCGCGAGTTTGAATGTGTTTGAATGGTTGAACATGGTCGCGATTCCCCGCTAGCTTTGGTTGCGGCTTGCGCCGTGTCGGTGTGTCCGACTTGTCAAGCATAGCAGATACGCGCGCTAGCTCAAGTGCTTGCACACTTGTCAATAGCCGTGGACCCGTGGACCGTCCGTTGACCTAACTCGGCGCACAGTCCACTACATAACCTACTGTTAACCCTCTATATGTGGACCTATTACCCATGTGGAGTGTGTTGTGACTATATATGTGGGGTAGAGGGTATATATGGCCTCTATATAGGTATAGGCAGTAGGGCCCACACCCTCCACACGGTCCACACTTCAGGGGGGTCAAGGGCTTAGCGCGGGGAGGGTCCACGCTCCTAGGGCAGGGTCCACGGGGTATTTGCACCATTTGTTGCCGTGGTCCACGCGGTCCGCCGTGGTCGGCGGCGAATTACAAATCGGTGCCCTGTATGTATGTCCTCCCTCGATGGATATACAGCCTGTATGTTTGTACAACAAATCCCGGGACGGACGGGACGGATCGGCCCCGGGACGCGATGGGGCTGGTGACTGAAACGGGGTAGCACCCCCTGGCCTAGCCCGAAAAAAGCAACAAACAGAGCTTTGCTGTAGGATTAATGGATGGCGTGTCAGGGATGTCGGAGGGCGATGAGTTACGCGTGGAAGTACGCGCGCTCGACGGTGCATCCCAAGCGGATATGTTTTGATTGTTTAAAGAAGCGAGCGTGGGCGAAGGAGAAGCGGAAGGCGCAGCGGAGGGCGACGCGGCCGTGGTTATTTGGTCCGCCGAAGCCGGTAGTTGAGAGTTTGCTGCGGAGGTGCAGCAAGTGTAAGCGGACGAAGCCGCGTGGAAATTTCTACCGGTACTGGTCGACTGAGAAGGGACGGTTTCGGCGGCGATCGTGGTGTTTGGAATGTGAGAAGGGACCGAAGGCGGCGCGGATGGCGCGGCGGAAGTTTTTGGAGAGAGGTTGGTACACTGGCGAGGACGTGCAACGGAAGATCAGTGAGCAGCGTGGGATGTGTGGGATTTGTTTTAAGCCGTTGTTACCGGACTTTCACGTTGACCATATCGTGCCGATTGCGCGTGGTGGGTCGAACACTGCTGGAAACATCCAGGTGGTACATGCGAAGTGCAACTTGAGGAAAGGGGCTAAATTGCAATATTTTCCGAGGGGGGTAATGTGATGAAGAAGTTACCGATCCGAGGGGCTCGGGTGAAGCAGCTTCCAGCCGAGCGGGTTCACAAGCGACGGCGGAGTGACGCGAATGGTGCGGCACTCAAGACCGCGTTTGAGAGGAGAAAAGCGCTATCGTTAGCGGACGGGTTACGTGCTGCTTTCCAATGGGAGGAGACAGCGCAAGGGCTGAAGTATTGGAGTGAGGTAGCGACGCATTTAGAGAAGCTGGCGGGGCTGTTGGAGTGATGGGGCCGACGCCGCTGAGCAAGGTATGCACGCGCTGTGGTTGTTTGAAGGCGCGTGGATTATTTCGGCGGAAGGGAGTGAGGTGGAGTGCGCAGTGTAAGGAGTGTGAGCGGCCGGGGAAGGCGGCGAGGATGGCGAAGCGGCGGTTGAGGATGAAGGGTGGTGGGTCGTACACGGCGGAGGAGATGCAGGGTGTTGCGCGGCGGCAGGAGTGGCTGTGTGCGGTGTGTCGGAAGCACTTATTGGTGGTGGGTTATCACATCGACCACATCGTGCCGCTGGCGAA
>Ga0210394_10001224_pt1 | contig 42640 bp, 61 predicted proteins | sample IncBWC12MmetaG_FD_160121 | JGI IMG/M metagenome (GOLD analysis project Ga0210394, IMG submission 160121) | Forest soil microbial communities from Barre Woods Harvard Forest LTER site, Petersham, Massachusetts, United States - Inc-BW-C-12-M | ecosystem: Environmental > Terrestrial > Soil >...
CTGCTGCTTATGCTGCTGCTGCTGCTGCTTATGCTGCTGCTTATGCTGCTGCTTATGATGCTGCTTATGCTGCTGCTGCTTATGCTGCTGATGCTGCTGTTTATACTGCTTATGCAAAACATAAATTCTGGCTTAAAGCCTCTGATAAGTTAATCGAATTGATTAAGGAGTGTAAACCATGCGCCAACTAAGCCAAGTAGAATATAGGGAGTTAGTGAGGGAATTGCTTGAAGTTTGCCGGTGGGCTTTAGCTTGCATGAAAAATGAGCATACAAGCCTAACCGAAGAATTAAAAAGGGTACTCAAAAAATGCGAGGGGATATGAACCTAAAATCAACTTGGCAACGTAAAATGGATGCTCAGACTGTAGTCCAATATAGGAAGGTTAGGAAGATACTTAAAGCAGCCGGATACTTACAGCCTAAGATTAAACAAGAGACTGAACAACAGAGAGTCTACAGAGAAGGAAGGGCCTAATGCTTAAATACGATAATGAGATTGACTGGAGCCAGTCTAAAATGCCCAGCTATAGGGGTTTTATACAGGGAATTTTGATTATTTTGGCAATAACGGCCCTGTGCCTTATGACCTGGCTTTTCCTCAAGGCTGATGAAGGTAGTGCGGAGGCTATGGAGCCAGTTTACACTAATAACCAGTACGTCAATGCCATCTTTTGGGCAGAAGGAGGGTATAATGCAAAGTTTTTGTACGGCATCCGTTCCATTAGTTATGAAAATGCAAAGCAAGCTCGGCATATCTGTCTTACTACCATCAAAAATAATAGAAAGCGATTTAAAATATATGGATATAGACAGTATCCACAATTTATACAGTTCCTTGCGAGCCGTTACTGCCCAACTACAAGCCGAAATCTCACGAAGAGCGAGAAGCGTTTGAATGGTAACTGGGAACGTAATGTTGAATTTTATCTTAAATACCCTAAAAAAGTTTAAATGTAAACTTGGTTTCCACAAATTCCTTAAATGTGAAGATATTTATGGTTACAAGTTTTGTGTGCATTGTCTATTATATAAGGATATTAATGCCAAAACTATCTAAGTTTAGATTAGCCATGCGTTCCGCTGCCCAGGCGCATAAGCACAGTTTGAAGCAATTTGGTAAGCCAATGCCAAAGACCGAAGCTATCACGCTCTACAATACAGAAGGTTTTTTTAAATCTATTAAAAAGAGTTTGAAGAAGGATAATAGAGGTCAACATACTAAAGAGGTTAATTGTTACCAATGGTGAGGTGGAAATTATGTCATACTATTTAATAGCAACAATATTTTTAACATCAGGTATATTATTAGGGTATCAGATAAAATCATCAGAATTAAAAAATAAATATATTTTATCGTTATCAGAATTAAGTAAATTATCAGAAGATTCTTTTAATGCAGGTTATAATTTCAAAAATTAACGAAAGGAATCAAATGCCCAAACCAAAACTATCTCAACCAATATCACTAAGAATCACCGAAGCAGAATCGGAATTGCTCTCGAAGTTGATGGAGAAAGGCGTCAAGCAGATTGATTGTTTCCGTCGTGGTCTTAGGGCCTACGAAGCGGATTGTGTCGAGGATTTAACACAAGGAAATGTCTCTTGACAAGGGCTGTTGTTTGAGTATACTAAGAGAATCTTTCCTAAAATACACAGGGCTTAGAACTGATGTTATCTAAATCAAATATCAAGACCGTTGTTGCATAACTGCACCAGCGGTCTTTTTATTTAATGCCCTATGTTCTGGTGTCTAAGCCGCCGGACGTAAGCTGTAAAAAGGCATAGGGCGTTAATTTTTATGCAATCATTCCCAACCATGCAAGAATCCCAAGAAAATAGTAAGTTTATAGAAGATAAATTTAGATGCCTTGCTTGGAGAGTTGCTAATGGGGATATAGGACAATTTAGCTATGGAATGGAAAATAATCAGGTTTACTTTTTTGATAATGGGTATTGGTTAGAATTGAGAGAAATAGAGTTTTTATCCAAAATAGAAAATGGTTTATTAGATACAAAAGGAAATAAAATTCTTACGCACTATGATGTGCAAAGGAGAAAAAAAGTGATAGAGAATTATAAAATCCTGAGTTTTAAATCTATTAATGATTTTAATAAATATCATCTTTTAAATTTTGAAAATTGTATGCTTGACCCCATTGGTCTAAATGTATTGCCGCATGACCCTAAATATTTATCTACAATCCGTATTCCCTATAAATATACACTATTGGCAGAATGTCCTTTATGGATAAAAACAATTAATGAAATATTTGAAAAAGACAATCTTAAAATTAATATTCTTCAGGAATTCTTCGGACAATGTTTAACAAGGGATATAAAACAAGAAAAAGCATTATTATTATTGGGAGAAAGTAGGTCTGGAAAATCCACTATATTAAATACACTTCATAACATGGTGGGGATTAAAAATTGTTCTACAGTTCCATTAAAATATATATTAAACCCAGTTTATACTTCAATGATGATACATAAGTTAATAAATTTTGATAAAGATGTGAGTAAAAAAGCTCAAGACTATGAGGAAGATTTTAAAAAAATTGTAACAGGAGAAGAAGTTACGGCAAATGATAAATACGACGACCCGTTTACATTTAAACCATTTTGTAAAATGGTACTGTCAGCAAACTCATTCCCTCGCATTACAGACCATTCATCTGCTTTGTATAATAGATTGATACTTATACCATGTGAAAGAGTATTTTCTCCAGAAGAACAAAACAGGGATTTAAGGGAACAACTATTAATTGAACTTCCAGGTATTTTAAATTGGGCTTTGGATGGTTTAAAAAGATTAAATAAAAGAGGAATGTTTGAAGAAGTAAATTTTATGAAAAATGCTTTAAAAGAATTAGAGGACGAAAATAATCCGGCAAGTCCATTCTTTTATGACCATCTTGAAATTGAAGAAGGAGCTTTTATTGAAAAAGGTGAATTGTATGATTATTATTATGCTTGGGCTAAAAAAAATGGAATGTACATTCTAAGCTCTGCTTTATTTTCAACGGCATTATTTAAAAAATATTCTGCTCATACCCCTAAAGATACACAACATCCACAAACACGAAAAAGGATATGGAGAGGTATTAAGTATGTGGCAGATAAATCAAGGGAACCTATTAAACAACAAGTTCAATGGCAAGATTAAGCCCCTACCCGATACGGCGCCTATATAACGCTATGAGGGTTGAATGGTGAGAATCCGACTGGGGATTGTGGGCTGTGGCGTGGTAGCCTGACCTGCGGTTTGCAATGAGCAGATAGTGGAACAGCAATCTCCATAATGTGGTGAGATGCCCTGACCCGACCTAAAGGTTGCAGACCAACTGCCAGCCCATAGTAAATTTGTCCTATGATTGCAGACAGAATAATGAATTGGATATGGGGTAGAGGGAATTGGGATAAAAATTCTCCTGCTTATAGATTTTGGAAAAGACAAGTTAAAAGACGTAAAAGGTCTTTGAAATGGTGGAATCAGAATTGTGATAGGTTATCTAAGAAATATGATAATTAAATTTGTCCTACCGACAGAAAAGGAGAGAGAAATGGAATACAAATTGTTTTGGGTATGTGCATTTGAAAAAGAGTTAAAGAAAAAAGATGAGGAAGAAAAATGTCCTAAAATTGTTTTAATGCCAAAGATTGTAATTGCCAAAGATGATAAGTCAGCGGCTATTAAAGCATTGAGGGATGAAGAGTCTTTAAAAACTGTTGATATTGACAGATTGGAGATTGCAGTACGCCCTTTTTAATTTGTCTTAAAGCTGAAGGTACATCACAGGAAGCTATTAAGACGCTCAATGATTATAAACAACAATCTTATGGGAACGGGTTACAGGGATATGGTGGGTTAGGATTAACCGCTCAATCCGTTCCGTTTCAGGCTATGCAACAAGCTAATTATTTTACAGCGGCAAGTTTAAAATAAAATTGTCTGGTAGGACAAAATATTTATGCTCCTCAAATTCCTAATAACCTTTTTCGCTGTGGGGTGTGTGGTTTCCTTATATAAGAGGGACTGGATTATGTTACTCTATTTTTTCGGTGCATTTTGTCTAAATCTTGCGGTGTATCTAAAATGAAATTAGGAAGCCTTTTCAGTGGTTGTGGTGGTATGGACTTAGGACTTGAAAAGGCAGGAATGAGGTGTGTATGGCAAGTGGAAAAAATGCCGTTAGCTTTAAGCCTTTTAACGAGGCATTGGCCAGAAGTCCCGAAACATACGGAGATATTGACATTCTGTGCGGGGGTTGGCCATGTCAAGACAATTCAATCGCTGGCACGAGGAAAGGCCATGCGGGAGAAAAATCAGGCCTCTTCTCGGAGTTTTGCCGAGTGTTGCGAATATTTAATCCACGCTGGTTTATTGGAGAGAATGTTCCAGGGTTATTATCCGTCAATGCCGGAAAAGACTTTTGCCAAGTGCTCTCCATCTTCCAAGACATCGGGTATGGCGTATCGTGGCGAATACTTGATAGTCAATACTTCGGAGTGCCCCAACAACGCCGTCGCCTCTTCATTATCGGATATTTTGGAAACCCATGTCCACCAGAAATATTATTTGAGCCAAAAGGCGATACAGGGAATCATAAGAAGGTCCAAACAATGGGGAAGGTCGGGTTATGTCTTTCTACAAGAGATGGTCAACGGCAAGACCCAAGTACGGAAAACATTGTCGCTTTCTGTCTTGGAACAGATTTACGGGGGCAACCCTATAAACTCCACACAGAAACTCTTTGTGCAACAACAGTCAGAACTCAAGAAGCTGGCAACCGAATACAAGGGAATATTGCTACGACGATTGACCCCGAAGGAAAAGGAACGATTGCAGGGATTGCCAGAAAATTGGACAGTGCCAGAGGAGTTGTTATTGGTAATGCAGTCACAGTCCAAGTTGCGGAATGGATAGGGAAAAGGATAATAAATTATGAAACACAAATACCACCTCAAAAATTCTCTTAGCAAAAAATCCCTCAAGAAACTCCGTATGCAGCCGTTGCCGTTGATGAAATTGGGCGTGGAACCTTGTCCAAATTGTAAAGAAACCATTGCTTTATGTGCTTGTATTAGAAATCTATGTATAAAATGTAATGAACCCGTCGGGAATATTACTTTCACAGTTTGTGATGATTGCTGGGATAAGAAACAACATGATTAGATTAGAAGACATCTGCGACTCAAAAGAGCAGGTAGAGTTGATTAGGTATGCTTGTAAATTATTTAACGCAACTAAACTTTATTTAGTTGAAAAGAAATCCCTTGACAAAAGTAAACCTATGAGTATACTTAAAGGTAAATATGAAAACAAAAATAAACAAACTTAAATGTAAAAGATGTCTACATTTATGGATTCCAAGAAAAATAGAAATTCGTCAATGTCCTAAATGTAAAAGCGCATATTGGGATAAAAATGCCAAAAGGTATATTTAAAAGAACAAAACATCATTTAAGAAATTTTAGAATAAAAGTTTCTGGAGAAAGAAATTGTAATTGGCGAGGAGGTAAATGTATACACACAGATGGATATATTACAATTCTTACTAAAAATAGATATAAAAATGGAAAGAAAAAATATATCTTAGAGCATAGATTAGTAATGCAAGAATATATTGGAAGAAAATTAAATAATAAAGAAGTTGTTCATCATATTAATGGTATTAAGTCAGATAATAGAATTGAAAATTTAAAATTATTTTCTTCCGTTTCAGAACATACAAAACATCATGGTTTTAGAAATGGGAATACAAAAATGAAAAGAAGATGTTTTAAATGCAAAAGAATAAAATTTCTATATTTATTTCCAAAAAATATAGGTAAAACTTTAGATAAAAGTTATTTATGTAAGAAATGTACAAAAATAATTAATGGAATTAAATATAATAATCCAATTTTTAGAGAAAAAATGTTGAAATTAAAAAAACAACAATATTGGAAAAGAAAAAATGCAAAACTTACTTCAAAAACTGCAAACGGCGCTAAGTAGCGTAGAGGGGAACATACTAACTATGAGCCATCCAGACAGTTCCAAAGAATACTATTACAATCAATTCGGACTTCGGCATAAGGACTATAAATTTAAAGACTTCGAGGATTATCTTATGACCGTCTTTGCTGAAGGTGATGGGGCAACGGTACTGGATGATGATTTTCCAGATGCCTATTCTGATTGGACAGAGGATTTGAGTTATGAAGATTATTATCGTTTCGGTACAATTTACGGACGGATAAAACAATATGAACAGAAATAAAGAATACAATAGAGAAGAAGCTAAGAAACTCCTAACCAAAGCTGGTCTAACTTGGGATTCTTTCAATAATGATACCCATTGGAAAGTTAATGGAGTTGACTTATGGCCGACAACTTATAAATGGCTATGTCCTGATACTGGCGCAATAGTCAAGGGCATTGAAAGTCTAATTGAATATATTAAACCTAAAAAAGTAACCGTATTAACCGCTGACCAAATGTTCGAGATAGCCAAGAAAGTTAAACCTATGAGTTTAATGTTAGTTTGTGAAGCATTGCATAAGGCAATATACAAAGGAGAAAATAATGAGCATATTCAAAGAAGCTAAGAATACAGCAGGTTACTTCAAAGGCGGTATATTAGGCTTCCCAGGTGCAGGTAAAACCAAAACGGCCGCACTTATGGCTATCGGATTGCATAAGTACATTAAATCTGATAAGCCAGTTTTTTTCTACGACACCGAAACTGGTAGTAGCTACGTCGAGAAAGACTTTGATGCCGCAGGAATTAAACTCATGCGTGTCCAAAGCCGAGCCTTTACTACCCTTATGACCGCAAGCCTTGAAGCGGAAAAAGAGGGCGGTATTTTCCTTATAGACAGTATCACCCATCCGTGGCGTGAAATCATCACAGCTTTCAAACGTAAACGCAATATCGAAAAAATACAGTTTCAGCATTGGGACGCAATTAAAACGGAATGGAGTCCATTTACCGAGTTTTTCCTTAATAGCAAATGCCATATCATCATGTGTGGCCGTGCTGGTTATGAGTACGATTTTGAAAAGGATGAAGAAGGTAAGAACGAACTTATCAAGACAGGTATTAAGATGAAAACCGAAGGCGAACTTGGCTTCGAGCCATCCTTGTTAATAGAAATGTTCGCTGATAAGGACGTTGACCCTAAAAGTGGTAAAATATTAGGCATTACAAACAAAGCCTTTATCATTAAAGACCGTTTCGGGGAGATTAACGGCCAGACCTTTTCTATGCCCACATTTGAATCATTTTTACCTCACATCAAACACCTTAACATAGGCGGTGAACATGAAGTTATAACCCAAGAAACAAGCCAATCTATATTTGATACAGATAAGAGCGTTGCCCATAGATTGAAGCAACGGGATATTATCTGCGAGAATATTTGGGCAGAGATGCCTCTTAGGTTCAATTCCCGTACAGATGCGGGTAAGAAGGCAGGAGCAGAGTTTCTAAGAGAAACCTTCGGGACTCTATCTCAATTAGAAATAAACAGTTTATCGAATGAGATTTTAACAGCAGGATTGACTAAACTCAAAGCATTACCAATTTTAACCACAGAGGGGGCTAAATGAAACACACAACAGAAACAGGACGTACACTCGTACCAGAAGGTCATTATGTCGCTATGATTAACAATGTTAAGGAAAAAACGGTTAAAGAGTTTATTCTCTATGACTGGTCATTCGAGGCAGAAGTTGATGGTAAAGCCTTTTATTTTGGACTATCCATGTTTTCAAGCCAAATGGGTGATTTGCTCCGTGCTTTAGGGTGTACAGAAACTACTAAGAACAAATTTGACTGGGATGATGAACAGGTCATTGGCAATACCATTGAATTTAATATCTGCCACGTTGCGGATAAAAAGGGTGTTATCCGTGAGCAATTATCGGATATTAAACTTTTGACAGCACCTTCTAAACAACAAAAAGAAGAAGTGGTTTGGGGCGACGACAACATCGGCGGGACGGGAACCAATGCTTGAGCGAGATTTACAAAAATCCTGCCTCAACCGTCTCGCACTTTGGGAACTAAAGAAAGTGGTCATATACTATCTTGACCTTTCCCAATTTGGTGTCCGTTACATCAGAGGTAGGTACATCAAACGAACTAAAAAAGGATTACCCGATATTGTAGCTTACGTTAAATACAATGGTGTTTGTGCCATCTGTTTTTTTGAGCTTAAAACTTTAACTAAGCAATCAGACCATCAAATTGCTTTTATGAATAAATTTAAGGATATAACTAATGTCTGGTACGACATCATCACTGAACCTGCACAGGTAGACGATAGAATTGAAGACGTTACGGGCTTCTACGCCTCACAGCTAAGAGAAATGTCCAATGGAATCAATTAGAGAACAATTTAAAAAAGCATTAAATGAAATTGATAAGTCTGGAAATAAAAATTGTATTAATTGTTCATTCTGTAAAAAGCCGGGAAAATTTGCTAAATGTGAAGTAATGTATTTGTCAGAAAATGGATATATTCTAAAACCTCTTAAAGATCATACAGGATTTGGATATGGGGATAGCGCATATATATCTTTATTAATTGAAAATGGAGATTTTCCAAATAAGAATGGTAATTGCCAACATTATAAAAAAATCTGGTGGAAATTTTGGATTAAAAACGGAGGATAATATGACCGGCTGGTATCTTAAAAATATCCACAAACACATTTGCTTGAAAGAAATTAATAACGAACAGTATTATGTACGCACTTGTAAGGCGTGTAAAGAGAGGGATAGGTTGGCGAAGGCGAGGAAGGAATTAGAGGACATGATGAGAATGAGTATCTCTTGGGATTCTGATTGTATTTTATTATAGATAGAGGCTACCGCCTGTGCACGAGGCACTTAATATCGGGCAAGATTTGGTCAGTCCCTTGTTTATAGGAGTAGAAAATGACGCGTCGAGAGAAGTTAGCAAGACAATTAATGTCGATATATTGGGGTGAAGATATGTCAGATAACCCCACGTCATTAACTGTTCACGCTTTAAAGCTTGCTGATTGGGTTATCGAAGACCGCAAGCGTATTGTTGAGCCGTTGGTTAACTATAGAGAAGGAAAGTCCATGGGCATAACATGTGATTCAACATGGGCCATAGACGAAACCCTCAAAAAAGCAGGAGTATCCAATGCCTAAGCTGTCGGAAGTGAAGTCGTTGATGCCGGAGAAGAAGGAAATATTCCTAAACCATAGTGCACCTCAACTACATGAATGCAAAGGTTTTAATGAAGCCATCGACAAAATCTCTTCCCGTCGTCTCAGCGTGGAGATAGATGAGCAAGCTATCGCCGACATATGCACCAGAGTCTTTTTGGATTATTGGAACCGCTACAAATCTAATCCAAGTGGCGACGTGTTTGCCAAAGCCATCATCGCCTCCAAAGACCAGATAACGGAGATTAGGTATTGTCCATGAAACGTAGTAAAGCCTTGCGTATATATTTTTTAATTCGCCCAAAATCTCGTCAGATTGTCTCATGGTTAATGAAATGGAATACCAAAAAGACAGTCAAAGAGAACGCAAGCATATTAGGTGTAAGAAAAAATACGGTAAATCTTTTTGCGATTTTACATAAATTGAATTACAAAGGTAAGCGTGGCAAGATTGCAAAGTATCAACATTGGAAATCTAAAGATTAGATATTGTCCATCAACAGAAAAAGGGTAGTGCATGATTGACATAATTATCTCTTTTGCTTGCGGACAAAAACTTTATGTCCAGTGGCGTGGTAGCCTGACAGGAAGTACAGCTCACAACTGCACCATGTTGCAGACCAACTGCCTGGACAGAAACTTTGGAGGATAGGAAATGCCTGATGATTATCAAATAACTGGACTAATAGTTGTGTTTTTTATTACCGCTGTAACAATAATGTTGTGTATAGCAATTTTTTTGAAAGGATAGGAAATGGAAAGAAATATCTGTCAAGACGATTGGCATCTTGGATGGGATGGTTTAGTTGAAAAATATGGTAAAGAAGAATCTGAAAAAAGATATAGATTTTATAGGACGTGTCCTACTTGTGGTGAGAAAATAATACCAGGAGATTAACTACAGAAAATACAAATGAGATGCTACTGGACCAACAGCGTAAATTGCAAGTATTGCGGTTTCACAAACCGTTACTTCATCATCCGACAAGACAAAAAGAAAGGCCGCATTGTCATATCCCATACAAAAGTTTGCAAGGAGTGTTACGCTGAGTTGATGCGAAAATGTGGGGCCAAGTACAGACAAACTGAAAAGTACAAAAAAGTATCTACAGCCTACAGGTTAAATCATATAGAAACTTATCGAATATCAAGTATGCTGTCAAATAGAAGGCTAAGGGTAAGAAGGCGTGAAAAGAAACGTCTTGAGAAACTAAGACAACAGATGGCCGGAAAGGTTCTTATATGAAAATAATTTTAACCGAAATAGTCATATCGATTTTCGTTTTAGCAGGAATGTTATTCTTAGCTTATACCGATACAAACGCTTACCCTCAAGAAATATCTGTCAAGGAACATCCTGCAACAGAACGTAATGTAGCTATATTCCATGACCTTACATCAGCCCAACATTGGGCCAATGAGATGCATGGACAGATCGTTAAGGGAGAGAATGAGACTTATCTTGTGGTCTATAACGAAACCGCTTGGGAAAGTACTCCGGCTGATTGGAGGGATAAATGATGAGTTCTCTTCAAAGACAGCTTTACTGGACTTGGGTAGCAATCGCATTTGTGTTTGCAGTGGCTTGGTTTAACTCGGACAAGATTCAATATAGGATGTTTGATGATAAAATAGTGATGGATAAATACGCAGAATTAAAACAAGAGTTAGATACCAAAGCTGATATTAATAAAATCAAACCCTCCGCTTTTAAAAAGAAGAAAAAAAACATTGGTTGTTTTAATCACATAGCTCTTGTTCACAGTCAGCCTTAACAAAAATCTGATAAAACCCGTACCAGACCCCACCGAATACAGCTACAGCTAATATAATTAAAATGAATTTCTTCATAAAACAACCCCTTCATCTCCTGCCCATACCCCAACCACAGTAAATATTGTAGGATTATTCTTAACTGCCATGTCGATGTCGTCAGGGGAAGCATTGTTTGGTATTAAAGCTATGCATCCAGCATCTATGGGTTTTAAATATTGAGTTAATTGCTTGACAGTGAAAAGAGATATTTCTGAACAGTCATAAGTTCCAGGAAGCCTAATCCAAGGTAATCCAATAGCACGTCCTATGATGTTTCCAAAGTCATAGATTTTCTTGTACCATGGCTGGGCTAACCTATTAAGAATTGCTGATCGGAAAGCAATGTTGAAAGTTTCAGTGGCGTTGGTAATCTTAATGAATTTAAGTTGACCACCTTGCTTCAGGTACTTGTCCATAGGAATTTCATGGTATCCCCCAAAGTCTTGGGTTATGAATTTACCAGGATTTATGGCCTGCATACAGTGGTCATAGTTAGATTTGGTTCGCCAATCAATAAGAAACGAGACCAAATCGGTGGCTTGATTGCTCAAGACAAAATGAAACGGCATATCAGATTCGGTGAAGGTTCGAGGGTCTTTTATTGAGGTCATATTATTTACTCGGTGTATAGGTTAAGGTCCCTGGGCCTGGTATTGACATTTTACCATTCTGCTGCTGGCTATAAGCGGCTGTAATGGTAGCCAAGGCCGCATAATCTGGCTTAGGACAGTTCATCCCAAAGCACCCAATATGGCACGCTATTACATCACCATCCGCTTTACCTCCCACATAGGGAATTGTGACTTCATTCCCCTGAACATGACCACACATTGAGTTCATACCAACAGAGGCGCAACCACTTACGATAAAACCTATTACTAAGATTAAAGCATTGACTCTATTCATGGTTTCACCTCTGTTGGAACAACTGTTGTAGAAGCAACTGTGGTGCTTGTGTTTAATGGGACTGATGGCTTTTGGCCAAAATAGAACCCAAGAACTAAAAAAGCCAAGTCTTTTAGCGTTAGAAGGTCTTTATTCCAGCAGGCAACTCCGCAGGCTGAAACCACAATGATAAACGCTAAAATAGAACGAATAGAAACCCCCCTAATATTTGATTCATTCATAAATCCCCCTTATGCCGCATGAACATTTTTCAATTACCTACATGAAAATGACTGCTTCCCATAACTCCTAAAGACTGCAACAACAGAAGCACAGCTATAACTACGATAAGCACCCTAACGACGTTTATCAATACTGGAACTTTGTTTAGCTGGTCGTTTGCCCAGTAGCAGAGGCCAACAACTACGATAATCACAATTATTTGGATAATGTCTATGTTCATTATGCACCCCCTTATTTTGTGCCTCCATCAACCTTCTCTTTTAACCGATCGTGTTTAACCCAAAGAGTCTCTATTTGTTTTTCTATTACCCCCATTTCTCTTGCTATGTCTTCTTTTCTTGCATAAAGCATATTGTTGTCTGTAATGGCTTTGACCAAATCTTTAAGAGTTTTAAGTTGCTCAGTTGTTGTAGCAGCCCACCAAATAAATCCGAATGTGGTAATCAAGATATATCCTATTATTGCCCATAATATTTCTATTGGTAGTTGAATTAACATTTAATTTTATTTCTCATTTGGTGGACATGTGATATAATTTAATATATGGAGACTTGGAAAATAATTAAAAATTGGCAAGACTATAAAATAAGCTCTCTGGGAAGGATAAAAAGGATTACCCCTGAAAATAGCACAAAAATTGGCTATATTCTCAAACCCATAAAACATTATAGAGGATATTTTCAATAAATCTTTCTAAAGGATACATTAGAAAAACAATTCTTATTCATAAATTGGTAGCAGAAAATTTTATTGGTAAAAGACCAAAAGGTTATGAAATTAATCATAAAGATGGTAAAAAATCTAATAATCGTTTGAATAATCTTGAATGGGTTACTCCTAAAGAAAACTACCACCATGCTGTTAAACTTGGACTTATGCCACATCGTAAAACAAGAATTTAATATTGCCTCCCACGGGATATTCATATGGTGAGTAGCCATCCTCGCTCTTTGTAGGGCGTTGCCTTATTATTAGACAAGGCTCTCACCTTTAAAGGTATTTCACAGGCATAAAATTCGCTTCCAACACGTTCAACGCCTTTTATCCCCAACCTTCGATAATTGCTGATGATTCTAAGTGCCAAGTTACTACGCTCCCATTGATGATAAAAAAATGCCTTCTGTCTAAAATCAGTTTCAACATCATAGAGGTATCCTATTTTTGCTACGTATGATTCAAGCTGTCTACGTTGGGGCTCAACCCATTTTTGTTTATTAGCCCAGGACAAAGCCTCTTCTTTCGAAGCAAACCTGGGGATGTCGTAAACAAATTCCCTGCCGGACATAGCCAAATCACCTGCTCCCATGGTGAAATCTACACCTGCATAAACAAGACCAGAGGCTTGGAATGACATCAACATCCCCAAAATGAGCATGGCCTTAAATAGCATTTATCGTCCCTTAATATCCTAATCTTGCATTTCTTATCATGGCATTTCTGATAATCACATTCCCAACAGAACCAGTGTAAGCATAAAGCTGCGCCACATCCGCCGCTGACAAAGCACGGTTGTAGACGCGAGCGTCGTCGATGATGCCTGGGAAGTATCTATTATTTGATGCACTATTTCCTATTCTAAATGCGTCGGTGTCATTATCTGTTTGCGCGGGAATTGTACCTGCATAAGTAAGCGATCTAGACGCACCATTTATATAGCATTTTAATCTTGCATTTCCTGATTGAGAACCATCAAAAACTTCAACAATATGCACCCATGTATTATTCGCCAGTACTCCATTTGCAGTATACCCATAAGCATCTGCGCCATTATTCTGTAGACCACATATAAGAGCAGTACTATTACTACCCCCTATACCAGTAGTGCTTGTCTCTATAGCCCATCCTTTGGCATCGACGGTAGAAAATTTACTCACCATAACTTGCAAGTTTGCAAGTGCGGAGGGTTTTACCCACGCTGAAACTGTTAAAGCAGCCATTGAGTTAAATGCTGTAATATTTCCACCATCCACATATTGAGTACTCCCATCAAAACTCATAGCACCAGCCCCAATTTTCCCAGCCACATAGGTAGGACTATTTGTACAAGTACCCGTATTCCCTTGCCCGCTGGAATCCGGCGTTGTGCCTGAACACGTACCGGACGTCGCTTCATCAAATTTCCACCAGCCCACTAAGCCGGTAGTTATATCCGCATGGGCTATCGAAGGTAAAATAAATAATAAGAGTAAAAGTAATTTTTTCATTTAGCAGTTGCCTGTAAGGTTGTCAATTGTGTTGTCTGAGAATTAAGTTGTGCTGTGGTTGAATCAATTTGAGCCTGAACAGTTATGGCTTGGGCTTTATTATTTTGCAAAGTCTGAATCTGATTTTGCAAACTACTCACGGCATCTGATTTTACTTGTAAGGCTGCCAATTGCATCGCCAAAGGATCGGTGTTATAAGTTGATTGAACAGTTGCCAATTGATTGTTTAAATCTGCTATCTTTGCATCAAAAGCCGTGGTGTCTAACATAATATCCCCCTTTTTATTCTATACATAGCCATGTGATCGTATCACCTGACATAGATGTTGTTGATGTTACGGTTATTTTTGTTGTTGTTTGAGAATTTTTTATTCCGAGAATATTGGTATCATCTTGAGTTTCGCATATAGGAGCCCTCCCAAAAGGAACATTAAAAGTCACTGCACAACTTGTAACAGTCAATGTCCCAACAACTACTTGACCTTTCAAATCTGTGCTTCCAGCATTGACAGTCCCTTGCGCAGTAGACCCGCAATCATTACTTGCCACAGTGGGAGCCGTTCCAGTAGAACCAAGATGGGCGTTTCCTCCTAAAGTTAATGCACTTTGAGGAGAAATAGTCCCTATTCCAACATTACTCCCGACAATATCAAACTTCTGTAGTCCAACTTCGAATATACCCGTTGGTAAATATGTCCCAATCCCCACATTGCCTTGTATTGCCAATCCATTCGTAGGTGCTGCAAAATATCCTGCATTAGTCGTTCCTATGGAAACCGAACCAGCCACATCAAGGCCATTTTTAGGAGCCAGTGACGTACCAATCCCAACATTACCATCAAACTCTGCATTGCCTGAATTAACCGAACGAATCGTACCCATAACATCAAGCGTTTGGCCTGGGCTTGCCGAATTTATACCGATATTATTACCCGCCGCATTGCCTGTGAATATCAAAGACGCCGTAGGTGATACCGCTGTGGTGCTTGTGGCGTAGTAAGCTGCGTCTGTGGCAGTACCTGTATTAACTGTCCCTGAACCTCCACCACTTGCCGCCTGCCACGTTCCGCCGCCTCCGCCATCGCTTGTTAAGACCTTTCCTGAACCGGCACCCGCAGTCAAAACAAAACCTGTTAGACGTAATGAACCTGCTACGTCAAGTAATTGACCAGGCGTAGCAGAACCTATACCTATATTCGTACCATTAGAAATTAAATTAGAAGTCCCTACCAGCGTATCACCCGCGGAAGCTGCATACGGTACTTGACCTGCTGAAAGTTGAGGAACTGCCCCTGGGCCTACAAAGTTAAGCGCTCTGACCGTTCCTTGGACATCTAAAATTTGACCTGGCGTGGCGCTTCCTATACCAACATTACCACTGACCAATAAACCATTAGCCGGAGCTGAATTAACCCCTGCATATGACCCTATGGCCGCATTACCATTAACATCGAGATTATTGACATTCGTGTTCGTTGTCACTCCAATCGCTCCGTTGGCGTAGATGACCGTATTCGTGGATGGCGGACTATAAGAAATTATCACAATTCCTGAACCACCATTGCCTCCGCTTCCTGACGAACCGTTGCTGTTTCCCGCACCACCACCGCCACCACCCGTATTGGCCGTAGCATTACTTGCTGTGCCACCGTTTGCTCCTCCCGCACTCCCTCCACATGTTGCTGTGCCCCCTGTAGCTCCCGTATAAGCACCTCCACCGCCACCACCTGCATAACAAACAGATGAACCACTTATAGAGCTCGACAAGCCTGTGCCACCTGCACCTGCTGGCCCGGAACCACCACTAGCTGCCGAAGTACCACCAACCGCACCAGCACCACCACCACCGCCACCACCATACCCATTGGAATCGCCAGAACCTCCATTATTTCCTTGACCAGCAGTTCCTGTGCCTGGAGCATGTGTACCAACAGAACCGCCTCCTGAGCCTCCATTCCCACCAGTTGAAGCATTGAGCCCTTGACCCCCACCACCTCCTGTTGCCGTAGCAATACCAGTAAATACTGAATTATTACCCGCACTTCCATTAGTATTATCTGTGGTCGATCCTCCACCACCGGCGCCAACAGTAATTGTATATGAGGAATTAGCGGTTACTAATGCGGTTCCTGTCAAATAACCACCCGCGCCGCCAGCACCAGGAGTCACTCCATTAGCTACATTTCTACCACCACCACCACCACCAGCAACAACTAAATACGTAACAGTTACATTCTGGTTAGGAGCAACGAATGTACCACTTGAATTGAAAGTATGGATAGTGTTTCCGCCGCTTGTTGTAATCGTTCCACCAGTACCAGGCGTAAAAGAACTGTTAAATTGTGCATAATTTACTGAGTTAAATAGAGAGTCACCTTGGACTTGAAGTAGTTTTGTGACTAAAGCAGTACCAATACCAACATTACCAGGCCCAGTGACTTCAAAAGAGTTTGCCTTAACAGTCCCTTGAACATCAAGAAGATTGATACCATTGGTTGTGCCTATTCCGACATTCGTGCCATTCATTGAGAAGACTTGTTCTTTACCAGCAAACGTCGAAGAACCGCTGTTGTACTGGACGGCATTTGTGCCTCCAGCTGCGGAACCTCCAGCATTATGACAAGACCCATCCGCACCAAGGTACTGCGTTCCCGAACAGGTAGAAAACAACCCCACAATTCCTGCTGCCGTATTAGCGGTTCCTGACGCTACATGATTGCCATTAGAGTCAATTGAAACAAAATTACCATTTGTCTGTGAACCTGTGGTAGTTGCAAATTCAGTAGTGTTTCCTGAATAAGTGCCAGAGGCTAATTGTTTTGTGGCAGTTGTTATTACTGGTACGGAAGCCGTAAGTCCTGTATCAATCAACTGCGTACTGCGGATGGTTCCGGTTACATCGAGGATTTGGCCTGGAGTTGCGGAGCCGATGCCGACGTTAGGAGCGACAAAAATAAACCCCGCATTGCCACCAAAAGAACCGCCATTATTATACTGGACAGAATTGGTAGGAGCAGAGGGTGTCCCCCCGCCTCCTCCAGGAATTGTACAAGTACCATCTCCGTTATCTGTAGGTGCAGTAGAGGTCTTTAATTGCCATCCGTAGCAAGCACTTGTACCGTCGGTTTTGGCAATACTAACAAACCCCTTATCGTTTTGGGTTTGGGCGTAAGAGGTAGGAATAAATAATATTAAACTAAATAAGGTACGAAACCATAATCGTGCCACTTGTAGACCCCACTCTAATAGCTTGAAAATTAAGCATTTGATTATAACCTTCTAAAAGTAACGAGGACATAGGATTTAAAATATGACCTGTTGTGGACGTTGGCGCAACTCCATCAAGACGGTAACGAATTTGAGCAGATTCACAGGTGATAAAACACCTTTTTTGTCTAGGAGAGGTATTAAAATTTGAATTAGTTAACCCTACAGCAGTATTAGCTACTGTTATAGTTTCAAATGCAGTTGCGCTATATTTTCCTATGTCAAATTGACGGGCGTCTATCATAGTAAGTTTATCCCCATTTTCTTTAACTCTTCATTTTTCTTAACCGCTTCATTCAAACTTTCAGGGAACACTTCCATATCATAGGTTTCAATTTTTTTGCTTATTTCTGTTATTTTCTTAATCGCTTCATCAATGGTATTCCCAACCGCCACAATAGCTCCAACGCCTAATCCTAAATGTGATGGTATAACGTAATGTTCCTTATCAATAATGCACAAATTCCTGAATTTTACGTTATCTGCTATTTCTTTAGGGAAGTCTATCGCTTGCCAATCATTATCAGCCCATTCAGAGGCTATAAGAAGTTCAACTCCGTATTTAGCCAATGGTATAGGTTCAATAACCTTACCTTCCGCACCAAACCAGAATATGTCAGCTAAATTGGTATACATCAGTTGAATTAAGTCCCCAGGAGGGCTTCCAAAGCGACAAAGAGGGTCAATTACCCAAGGAATACCGTCTTTTTTAATACGAACCTCATTACAGAACCAGTTTTTATAGCCGTATTTCTTCAATGTAGGGGACATTTTATTGTTTACGTCAATAATCTGCTTGGGCATATCTTTGTAATCTTTGAATACTCCGACGTATCCCTTTGCTTTGGTTTCAATTCCAGCAAGGCATTTTTTAGGGAAATTACCATCTACTGTAAAGCCATCGAATCCAATTTCTACTGCATCGTCAATACTGTCCTCTACGATAAATTCTTTAATTTTTTTTACCGCCCCTAAATCTCTTTCAAGTTTATCCAGTCTTGGTTCTATATTCTTGTAATTGGGACTGTGAAAAGTTTCCATGTCCCCGCGTGTCGTCGAGATTTTTACCCATACGTTGTCTTTGGCTTTTAGGTAGTTTCTTAACTTGTCGAGGCCGATAATGACTTCGTATTTACCTACATTTAATCCTATTTTTTTAAGGTATTCTTTGCTTTCTTTCCGATGAAGCTCTAACTCCTCACCTAATCGGCTTCCCCATACTCTTTTACCTTGATTCTGTAATTCTAACTGTAAACTTCCATAGTAAACGTCTGGAAATATCCAGAGGTCTACTTCTTCTTTAATTTCCCAAATATCGTTACAACGGGTAACACCTGGGATGCCGAAGCCTGGAAGCATAGTATTACTCTTGGGGAACGCACCGACCCATGCGGTGTGATACCAAGTCGTGCCGAAACTTTTCCCAAGAGTTTCTGCCAGCGACGGGAACAATCCGTTATCTACCACACAACATTTGAGTTTAGAATAGTCTTTTATCATTTTTCTTAGGTATCTATCACCTCTCCCATCCTATCCTCAAATTCATCTACATAGACACCTAATGGTTCGTACAATAATTCCTCTACCTGTAGGGCGATTGCATGTTGCTCGAAATATGGTGCTTTAGGGTCAAGTCCTGGTTCTTCCAAACTTAATCCATACGGGGACATATCGAAGTCGTCGATTTCATTTATAGTTATTCCTCTATATTTACAAAGCAACGCTTCTACGAGTTCATGGACATAAACTATAGCCTCAAAAACCCAGTTATTAAGATTAGAAACTCTAATTTGTAAATTTCCTTCTTCGTCATACCAATAATCCCCAACGGTTTTATAACGCTGTTCCTTCTGTGGGATTGTCTTGATGGATATGTTCATTTGTGGTATACTCCTTGTATGATTATCTTCCTAATAATCTTCTTCATGGCAGTCATTATCTACAAAAATTAAGGATTCTTCATTCCTGAATATATTTCTCGATGAAGGAAATATTTAATCGTATTAGCCAATCCTCCACCTATTGTAGCCACTCCCAAAATACCTAATTTAAGTTGTCTTGTTTTATATTTATGAGCCAATCTGTTTACCGCTTGGTCTATATTATGTGCTTTAACATCACGCATCCGTTTTAATTTCCATACTTCATTTGCGGCATCTGAACGAATTTGTTTAATTGCTTCATTACTTGCATTTTGTATCATTTCTTTATGACCTGGGATAACATCTAACCTTTTATTAAGACCACGAATCCTACCTTCAACCTGTCTCCCAATAGTAGCGTTTAAATCCGTCATTAGCCTTTGTTCGCTGGCATCCGCAGTACCACCTACTTTTGACAATGTTCCAGTTGCGACATCATATTTACCAGAAAAAGGTTTTAACCTATCATTTACAGCACTTTTTAATTCTAAGAAAGGAGCATATTCTCTATCTAATTTCTTTAATGGTTCTGGTGTATATTTAGAAAAAACATCCGATGCTTCGGATTGTAATTTTTCATCACTTCCCCACTGTTGACCATATTTAGGAGTAGATGGCCTAATGTATTGTTTATGAGATATTAAATCTTCCACAGAAATAGTGCCTTTTGGTTCTACCGTCTGTATAATTGGCTTTCCACCTTCCCCAAGAATAGGTGATTGACTGACAACTGGTTCAGTACCTTTCTTTAAATCCTTGTAAATACCTAATACTTTACTTTCAGCAGGGGTTAAAGGGACATCTGTTTCTACCAAACCTTTAACGGGGTCTCTTTTTAACACCCTGAATTTAAGCAAGACATTCTCTAAATCGCTCGTTACTTTACCAACTGGAATATTTTTTTCTGATTCTGACATTACTCCTAAAATATTTTTCTGCTTAGAAGCGTATTCTTCTGATTTTTGTGCATATAATTTAGGTAAATCTCTCTGCAAATTAAGACCCTGTTGGTCAGCTTCTTTAGCAATTTCACCTTTTAGTTTAGAACTTAATTCATCAAAACCTTTATTAACATCTTCTTGTTTAGCTTGGATATTATTTGCTTGTGATTTAGCGGTATCAGATATTTTCTTTGCTTGTTGAGAAGTTGATTGTTTTAAAGCGAATTTCTGTTCACCAGCCGCTATTCTTGCCCTTGCTTCTCCGGTAAAAGCGTCTTTAACGTAATTTATACCTTTACCAACATTCTTAATTCCACCTCTTACTAGACTAGGTGTCGCTTTAGCTAAATCAACCGCTGCCCTTGCCCCACCAGGGTACAAAGCAATGTCCATAGCCTCACCACCGACATTAGCTGCAACAGGGGGAACATTGGCTTGTCTAAGAATTTGTTTATAATCAGGTGAAGATTGACCTGTAACTACTTTTCCTAAATCAGGAATAATGTTTTGAGGTGTTTTTTGTTGAATATTTGATGCTATGGAAGCAGGTATGGTTGTAGGTAATGCCAAAGTCCTCATTGGGTCTGCTGTCTGTGCTAATCCTCTTGCCAATATCGAAAATGGCTGATTCTGCATTTGTGCAACACGAACATCTTTCTGTGCCGCTTGTAACGCCGGAGACTTAGCCCCTCCTCGATACTGAGGTTGATTAAAAGCCTTTACTGCCTCTACAGTAGTTCCTTCAGAAGCAATGTATCCATCAATATCTTCCATAGGAGCGTTCATAGAAGCCATTTTAGCTACATTGGCTTTTATTCTTGTCATATCTATTGTTGGCATATTATTGTAATCCGTATTTAGACTTGTAATCTGTTGTTCCTGAATTACTGACTTGCTGACCACCCGTAATACCCTGCAATCTTTTCATAACATTAGTAGCCGCCGTAATACGATTATTTGCATCAATCCTCATAGAACCATCCTGGGGGTCTAATAATGCTTTCATCTGCGCATCTGATTGAAAACCATTAACTAAATCTTGAGATTCCTTACGAGCCGCATCAGATAATGCCTGTCCTGATAAAGTAGGGTTCTGTAGACGAGCATATCCGTTAGCCACCGTATTAACCGCTTGCAATATCTGAGTTGCTTTAGGATTACCTTGAATTTCATTAGCACCTGATACTAATGCTTTATTCAATAAAGGTATTGTTGACCTATCAAAATTCTTTGAAAGGCTTAAAAGATAATCTGAATTTAATTCAAAATCTTGATGGAAAGAATCAAGATTATTGAAATTCTTAGCGAAAGCACCTGCCCCCATTTTAGTAACAGCAAAATCCATATCAGCTTTAGCAGGATTATAATTTTTATCAATTTGCATAGATTTATCTATAACTGCCTGTTTTTGTTTTGAAAAACCACTAAGCTGTGAAGGGACTTCTCTCCCATCAACCAATGCTTGTGCGGCAACCGTTATATCATCTTGTGATAATCCTTGTTTTATAGGTTTAAATTTACTATTCTTAGGAATTGAATAAATTATTTTCCCACTATCAGGGTCAATAATAGCAGTTGTCTTTCCAACAGATTTTATTGGAAGAGGCTTACCACTTGAATCTTGAAGTCCTTGAACACTAAAAGAACCTTGTTCACCAGGTTGCGCTACCTGTGTTTCACCAGACATCAACCCTTTAACCCCGAGTAGCTGAGTTTCTTGTGATGTTTGTGCCTGTGCTGCGTCTTTGGCTTGTAGATTTTTGACTACTTCGGCCAAAGCAGCACCTAAACCAGCTTTTTTACCACCTATAGCATAGCCAGTTTTAAGACCTTGATTAAAATTCTCTCCAAGATTACCAATATTATCTGCCATCACTTACTCCTTATGCTGCCGCTGGTGCTGGCGTATTCACACCTAATAAATTAACAGTTGTCGTCGGAGAAGGATTAACTCCTAATCCTTTAGATAATAAATTACCACTTAATGTACCAAGAGTTGTTCGTAAAGATTGAATATCAGCTACGGAAGCGCCGTATTGAGTTGCAGCTTCTTGAACACTCAACCCTGTAAGGCCAGCCAAATCCTGCATTGTGCTACTATCAACCCCCAACGACTGTTGAATAGCACTCATCTGCTCTTGCTGTCCAGCCAAATATCTTGTCTGATTTTCTTGAGCTACAATCTGGTTCTTTTGGTCTGCTGTATTTTGAATTAATTGATTAAGCTCATTTTGATATTCACCTGACCCTAATTGACCAACAGAATTAAATGAAGCATCCAACTGTGCCTTAGCATTTGTAAAATTCTGGTCAATCGTTGCGAATGTAGAAGCGAAGTACGGGTCATTCGCTGCCAAAGCAGGATTTAATGAAGATGGTGGAGTATTAACTATATTTTGCAAAGCAGATTGAGCAGATGCCCCTAACGGGGTCACTGCGCCACCTTTCATTTCATTCTGGATAGCAGCTTGTAAAGCTGTTTGGTCAGGTGGAGTTTGTAATGTAGGAGAACCAAGCAAAGAAGACGCTCCCAATGTAGCAGCCCCTAATGCCAAAGGATTTTTAAGCAATCCACTCAAAGGAGAAGCTGCTGCGGGTGTTGCTGCTGCCGGAGTTGTTGCTGCGGCAGGTGTATTTCCTAAAACATTAGCCCCTGGAGTTGCAGCCGTAGTTATACCTGCACCTGCTTGTGGTGTCTGTTGTGCCACCGTAGAAGGTAATCCAGTTATAGGGTCAACGGTGGTTGAAGGCAATCCTGACTGTAATGGTTGTCCCAGGACATTCCCTTGTTGACTATTTAGCAAAGTCATAGCCGGAGAATTTGTTCCACCAACACCCGTACTTCCACCTAATCCACCGCTTGAAGGTTGAATAAGGCTTGCTATTGGCGCAGTAGATGTAGGAAGGCTTGGAGTAGCAGCGTTAAAGGCATTGGTAACGTTACCTAATAATGGAACACCTGAACCTGCTACACCTGTCCCTGAAGCTGCACCTAATGTCAATCCAGGTGTAGCAGCCTCACCAGCAGCCACACCAGGGGTAGCCAATGCGCTTGGAGCCAACGAAGCGGCGGTTGTAGGCACACCAGCAGCCCCAAATGAAGCACCACCTAACCCAGTAGCAGCGTTTAAAGCACCACCAGCACCGAAGCCTGGGATGCCGCTTACAAAAGTATTTAAACCACTACCAGCACCAGATACTAAACCGCTTCCGGCTGCACTTAATCCGCCAGAAGCAAGACCTTCTGCCCCACCTAATAATGCGCCTCCAAGTCCAGCACCAACACCACCAACTCCAAATCCTTTTAAAGCACCTCCAAGTATATTTCCACCCTGAATACCATTTTGTATTGCTCCACCAGCAGCAGCAGCTAAAGGTAAATATCCCAATGAAGCTCCACCCGTAAAAGGAGCCAAAGCCACAGCAGCCACATCACCTAAAATACCTCCAAGACCACCGCCTCCAAAAACTTGACTAAAAAAGTTAGAACCAGATTTATAGTAAATTCCGTCGAGGTCAGGGGCTTCCCCATGATGCTTTTCCATCAAGTGATTAACTTCGTGCGTCAAAGTTCCAATATCAATTTCTTTAACTCCTGTTTCACGAACAAAAGCTAAACCTTTTTCGGGGTCAGCGCAGCCGAGGCTCTCCCTGGCTCTACTATACGGTAAATTATTGAACTCAGCGTCGTTTAAAATTTGCACATGATAGGTTTGTTTCATAATTACTCCCTCATTAATAAAAACTCTTCAACGGTTTTATTATTTTTACTACAATTACAACGCTCACAAGCTATTTCTAAATTTTCATATTCATTTGAACCGCCACGACTTATTGGAATTTTATGTTCTACTTCATCTTTACCAAAAGGAATTGATTCTAAACATAAATAACAAGTTAATGTGCCATATTCTTTAATATTATCTTCGTATACCATTTGAACTACTTTTAATATTTCAGGATTCTTTCTTCCTCCACGTCTTTGAGAACCATAACATTTGTTTTTAAAATTCAACCAATCCCTATTTTTTTTAACATATTCACGATAGTATTCTTTATATCTTTCTGGATTCCCTAATTTCCACTTACGTCTGTATTCTATAAAATATTTTCTATTTTCTAAATTCTTTTTATGAATTAAATCTTTATGACTATTTCTATATTTCTTCCATCTCTTTAAACATTCTTCTCTGTGACTGTAATACCATTCCCTTGCCACTTTCCTACGATATTCCTTACCTTTTTCGCTATTTAACCATTTTTCTTGTCTTATCCTATTCTTTTCTTTAAAAATATTAGTCTTTCTATATTCCTTAAAATAATTTTTAGAATAATTTTTAATGTGTTCTTTATTATTTAATTTCCATTGTTTCATATAATCGGACTTATTCATATATTTTTCCTAAACGTCCTTAAAACTTTCTTCTTAAAATCCCATTGACGCCAATACGCCGTATCAACATTCTTAAAATTATCTTTGATGTATTTTATAAATCCGTGATAGTGCCTATGAATCAACCTCACATTATCAGGGTCTTTATTTGTTATCAGTTGAGCCAAATAAACAATATGCCCATCAGGATTATCTTCCAATACAGCCCAAGGGTCAGCATCAGTAAAATTCTTCTCATTATTGGTAATGTAAAATGTCAAAAATCCATGTAAAACACCATTTGAAACAAAAGGAATCAATCGTCCTTTTTCTAACATTTTTTCGTAGTATTGTTTGTGTTCGATTATCATGCCATCTGCTCGCATACAATATATAAAGAATATTTAGGGCTACCAGCTATTCCAGCAATAGCCGTCGCATAAGTAATAGCCACACCATTAACAGCTTCAATAAATGTACTCCCTGTTGAAGCATTATTTCCTGATAAATCAACGCTCGAAGCTGGCTGTACCGTCCTTGCCCCTTGGTCGTCACTCCAACCAATCGTACAGGTAAGTGTTCCTGTACCAGTAGTTGTCGTACACATATAAACTGAAACTCTGAATAAACCATTTGCTGAAGGCGTAAACAAGGTCTTAGTGGTAATCGCTGCCCCTTGACCTGTAGCACTAATAACATTGACTATCGTTGACTGCCCACGTCCTGAATTATTAAACTCAATAAATAACCACGCTGAATTTACATCATCCCAAAGGTATAGCCTTCTAGTCGTACCGCTGATATACATTAAATGCTCGCCCTGCTCACCTGTCCAAGTAGGTACAGTTGACACCTCTCTCATTTGGTATCTACCATTGTTGATGATACTTTGAATGGTATCTAAGACATCTACCAGAGAGAGGTCTTGACGAGTTCCTATGGTGAATTGATAATTTCCGATTTTCAGGAAACACCAACCTTTCTTGATAATTCTTCAAAACTCTTAAATTTAGTTTTCATGTGACAACTTCTGCATAAAGTAACTAAATTATCTATAGAACAATTTTCTTTATTATTATCTTTATGATGAATATCTAATTTTCTATTAAATTCCAATTCAGGAACTCCACATAATTGACATATAAAATTATCTCTAACTCGTACACGTTCTTTTAATTGTTTATTAAAATTTTGCGTATATCCTTTAATATTTTTACCTTCATATAACCAAAATGGTTCCTTTCCACCAGTCATTGCTTTACTATGATTTATACGTGCTTCTAAAGTAGGAACATTTCCAACACAATATTTATTTCCTTTAGACGCTTTACCAATTTTTTTCTTTGCTTGTTTTGTATGTTTCCACCAAGGTTTTCTTTGCGTACCTTGAAGAGTCTTATTATTCCTATTAAAAATATTCTGACATTCCCTATTACAGAAAAAATTAACAAACCTACCTTCATAACATCTTTTCTTAGATATTTCTTTATTACAAGTCTTACAATTAGTTTTAAATTGACTAAATGGTGGCATAATCAACTTGTCTGTCTGTCCTCAATTTCTGTCCCCAACGCCGTCCCAAACAAATCACACCCGTAAATCGTCCCTGCCAATTGCGTCGAATTATCCTGTATTTTTATCTGAAACATATTCTCTATAGTTCCAATATCTAAATCTATCGTAGAGCCAAAGGCAAAAGAATCGTTCCTGTCATAATTAAAAGTCTGTACCGAGTTCCAAGTTACGTTCCAATCGCAACGGTACTGAAAATTCATTGTCAACCCAACACCGGAAGAAATTTGTTTTACATACAGAAATAATTGAAGTAATTTAGTCAATAACCCTGCCGATTGAGGTCTAATCTTACCAGAAACCCAATAAGCATTTATAGCGGAACCGTCATCAGAGTTACCACTTTCCATTTGGTACATATATCCACTTTGACCTGAAGTATATAATATTTCTAATTTACTGGTTGAAATAGCAAATAGAGAACTTGCAAAAACTTGATTATCGTAAGGATAAATACCACCAGTTTTCCAGTCGTAAACAAAGGCGTATTTAACGGTAGTGTCCGAATTTAAAACACAATATAAAATGTATTCTGAAGTATCAGTCTTTGCAACAGCATGAAACAAATCTGTGTAGGTATAATTCATGTCTGAAAATGCTATGGGAGTATCAGAATCAGAAAATAAATCATTAGATTTTTCAGTTCCTAATTCATATATAATTTGAACATTATAACCATCAAAAATGGCTAATTTCTTGTCAGTGGTTAGAAAAAGTAAAACAGTTCCAATAGTTCCACCTAAATCAATTTCTTTAATTGTGTAATGGCTTGGACAACCAGTACCTAAAACAAGGTCAATTTGGAATGTAGGATTACTTCCAAGATAGGTTACACGAAATATTGAATATCTCTTAAAAACATACATTTTACCTTTAAGTATCCTTACCCCTGTAACAACATCACCGTCATTTGTATTAAAAGCAGTAAAAAATTGATTAGCCGCAGGCCAAGTAGTGTAATCATTAACAGCGGAAAATTGATACCCATTATTCTGTCCTCTTGGCGCAATAGCAAAACAATAATTCTGCCATACAACAATAAATTTACATAATGGGGCTGCCGAAACAACAGAAACGCTTGCACCAGATACTCCGCTAAATGAATAAAGCCCAATATCAGTATTAATTAATGCCGTTCCAGATTGCCAATCTGAAAATGTTAAAAATCTTGAAGAAGTTAATGCACCTGAAATACCTGAATAAGCTGCTGATGGAACTGTAAAATTAGAAGTCCATCGTGCTATGCCATTACTTATCCTGTATTCATCCATAGCTCCATTAAAATAGTTGGTACCTGTATTTTCATTGCCTATAACCAAAGTCCCACCAAAATCAGGAATTGAATTAGTGCCTATTGCAGTATTAACAGTATTTGTTGCCGCAACGCCATTGACAAAAAGATAAATATTTGTACCATATCTTACTAAAGCTAAATGTACCCAAGCGCTTAATGAAATAGCTGGAAAAGTAAAACTATAACTTGCTAATGTTACCCCTCCTGATACAACAGCAAAGTTTCCTGCAGTTGTTGAAGATAAATAAAAATACATACGATTATTGTTATCATTATTTGGACGATTATAATATAGCATTGCATTCTGATTTGCCGCTCCGCTTATTGCAACCGCATACATCCATAAATCAATAGTAAAATCATTAGCTCCAAATGCCCAATCAGCAGAATCAGGGATACTTAAATATCCTGTAGAACCATCAAATTGACAAGAAGCAGTACCAAATTTTGGATTAGCTGTATCTAAATCACAAGTACCATGGGCTGTAACTGTTTTTGGATTAACAGTTGATGAATCTGTAATAGTAGTAGATTCATCTGAACCATCCATGTGAAGCATCAAAACTGTATAAGAGTCAAAAGCCGTTCCAATATTTAAAGGTGCCCAAGAACCATTAGGCGTTCCTAATGAAGTCTTATTCATTCCATATAAAGAAGTTCCAAAAACTCCAATTATTTGAGATTTAGAACTAAAATCAAACATGGCATACCCAACATTCCCAAAAGCTCCGGAAGTAATATAAACTTCAAAACAAGCATTATATTGAGTTTCTGAAGTCCATGTCGTTCCGTCATAATGGCTCATTGAACCATTGGGATAAATAACGTCATAGTTATCAACCCCCCAATTAACATAATTACTCGAACTAATAGAAAAAGAACTTTTTAAGACAATATGATATTGAGTTCCTGCGACAAGTGTGGGATTAGTTGCAAATGTAAATTTAGCCCATCCATAAGACGTTGTTAAAGTGGTTACATCAAAATTAGCAGAATCACCATTTGTTACTGATGTACCAGAAGGAACTCCACCGCTATCAGTTTCAATAGATATGGTGATATTACCCGTAGGTGCACCTGTTTTTTTCAGCCACAATCTTATTGAAGTAACTGTAGAAGATGTCTTTGGTTTAAAACCTTGAGAAATATTTGTGTTTGTTGCGGTATCACGCCACGTATGGTCAAAAGTTTGATACCCTGGAGGGTAAAAAGCGTCTAATCCATCTGAAGGAACTTGTGAAGAATTTACCTTTGAAAAACCACCTCTTTTAACTAACCTATTCTTCATCCCTGAAGTATGCCAATTCTTCATGTTAGGGCTTGAAGTCAAAGGCATAATAAGGATAGGAGTTCGGGTATCCTGTCCACCTGAAAAATCGTTAATTAGCCCAACTTGTGATTTTAACATTTATTGAACATTCTTATAATCCATCATTGAAACGCCACGAGAAGTGTTTATAGGAATAACTGGCTTACCAATACGAGGAGTCCTACCCTTTTCATCATCAGTCCTATCAGCAGAATCCAAAATCTTTTTGGCCTTTGCTTCCCATGCGGCCATAGCATCTAAATCTCCTTGCTTGCCAAGTAAATCTGAAATGGCAAAATAAACAATAGCCAACTGTTCAGAAGTGTCTGGAACATCAGGAATATCAGTATCATTGACTAATTCGATAGGTTTTTTAATGTAGTCAAAATTGATATCTACAGCTTGAGTGATAAATGAACTGGAAGGAAGAGGCGAAAATTGTATCTGTAATACACCAGTTACCTTTGTTATCCTACAACTTTCAGGAGTTCCTACAATGGTATTATTGACTATATTTGCCCAATGTTCATCATCAATAACGTCTATTTCTAATCTCTCGCCAGCTAAAACATACCAACAAGAAATAATACGGTCAAAATCAGGTGCGGCTGTAAGGATGTTGTAGGCTTGAGTTGATGCAACGGGAACTAATGAGGATTCTCTTTTTAATATTTCCCAATTCCTTAAACCTGCTATGCGACGTACAGCGTCCTTAACCGCCGTCTGCGCTTTGGTCTTGGAATTGGTGATATTGTTTACGTTGGCATAGTCTTGGACTCTGCCATAAAGGTCACTGTACTGTAAACCGTAAGAGGGAGACATATTTAAACATCCGAAGTATGTTCTTTAATAACTTGGAAAATCATATTCAATTTAGAAATTTTGTTCTGTGCTTCCATTGTCAAAACTTCCAAATTTTTTTCTTTACCAGTATTGGACTTAATCAAATCCTCATGGTTCTTAATAGTTTCATTGGCCTGTAACAATCTATCATTGGCCTCTATATCACGTTGATTAGCCCTTGTAAGTTTATCCTGGGCATCTTTCATCATCTCATCAATAGTATCTTTTGTATTCTGGATTGCAGCAGTTTTTTTAGCATTAAGAGCTATAATCTCTTGAGTTAATTTATCTCTTTGAGATTCCAATTCTTTGAGATTATTTGTCAACGTCTGCTGTTGATTTCTTAAAGCTCGTACTTCCGAATCTAATTGTCCAACGGCTTCGTCTAAAACTGAACTAAAACTTTTTCTGTCCATACGACACCTCTTTTTTAGATAAAACTGTTTCTTTCTTAATAGTCCCAACTTCTTGCAAAGGTTCTTTAGAAACAGGTCTTTCAACCGCTTCAAATTCAAAACAATTTGGAAGTGTGAAAATAAAATCCCTGACAACCTGTTCTGTAATATCTAAGGTATGATTGTTTTCAGGAGTAAAATTAAATGGTCTTCTACCATAGGTTACCCTCAAATGTGTTCGTCCTCCCTTATAATGAACTAAAATAAAGCACCTTCCTTTCTAATCGCTGTTAACAACCCAAACAAAACTATCGCTGTCCCCGCCAATCGGGGGTAGTCCATAAAACTATACCCAAAACCTACGATTGCTAAAATTAGACACGAAGTAAATAATGCTAATTTTTCTGAATTTCCACGTGGAATTCCAATAAACTTACTCCCAACAAAAAACAAAAATGCTATTAATCCAAATATCCCAATCGCATTAAAAACTTCTAAATAAATACTATAAGGGTCTGTAAATTTAGGTGCAAAATTAGGGTCATTTACAAGAGGACTTTTGCCTATAAAACTAAAAAGACCTATCCCATTCCCATGAAACCAATGGTTGATTCCTGTTAAAAGTGCATACTTCCAAGCGTCGAAACGTATACCTAACTTTTCAAAATGTCCCCATAAATAAAATCCTGAAATAACCAAAAAAACTTGCCATATCGGAATTGACTTTATCCGAAGACCTTTTTTATGTAAAAAATAAATCATCCCCGCCACACCGGCTACCAAGGCGGTTGCTGAATTTGCTAATAACAAACCAACGACAGGTATGATAGTTAGCCAAGGATTTAACACAAAGCATATAGGCAACGCCAATGCCTCATAAATCCCTAATTGTGTCTTATAGCCCATCAGTCCAATAATTTCACCTTCTTTAAACTGTAAAAAAGGAATATGAAAAAACTGTAAAATAGAAAAAGAGGTATTGATAAAAGAAACAAAAGCAATAACCATAAAAAAATACCGTATGTTCTTAACATCTGCACATACCGAAACAAGATAGTAGAGTAAAAAACCTAAAAAAACTGTTGGGAATATTTTTATAGTTATTGGATACGCCCATACATTCAAAAAACAAATTAACAATAACCATCTAATCCAATCATCACCGAACAACCTCTTTGGTTTGTCAAATAATGAGGCTATTACCAATAGAATAATCCCATACATAAAAATCTGACGCTGTACAACTTCCAATCCATTTGAAAAAAAACCAAACTGATACCACTGAAGCGTAGCTAAAGCAGGAACGCTTAGAGGTAAAAACAAAATCGGAGAAATTAAAAGTAATAATCCAAGAAAAATATTAAACATTAATCGTAAGCTATAATTAGAGTTCCGTTAGTAACAATGGCGTATATCCCAAGTGTTGTTTGTACAGGCTGGTTTCCATATCCTATAAAAACACTATTTCCAGATACAGATTGTGCACCTTCTGCCATAATTCCAAGACCAGTTTGAGAACCGCATTGACCAACATCATTAATAGCACTATCACAAATAGCAAAAGTACCATTAGCTGATGTTGACTGAAAACTCAAACTATAAATCTCACCTTGGGAACCCTTAATCAATGTGTTTGTAGAAACAGTTTTATAGGTAAATTTAATTTTGTTACCTGGAGAACCAAACCAACTTTCAGAGGCTATGCCATTCGCACAAAATCCTAAAAATAAAATTAAAAACAAAATTTTCTTCATATACGTCTCCTGAGAATAGGGCAGGGAAGCCCATCTCCATGAACTAACCCTGCCCTATTAATCATCAATAATATCCTACAGTTAAGTTTGCTGTAGTGGTAATGACAACCAACCCATTATTAAATTGAATCCCATTGTCCCCAAAGTCAATATAACCATTCGGAGCAATAGAACCGTATTGGGTAGCTTGTCCACCTTCAACCATGATATTTGTGATTGAATTATCAACACCACCGAAATTAGTGGCATTATTAATACTACTTGCGTCATGGATTGACCACACCGCATTTGCTGAACCTGCATTACCGCTGATATACCTTAAATAACCGCCATGAGCGACAATCAAGGTATTCGCAGAAGCAGCATATCCATATTTCAACGGAATCGTCCTGTTATAGACGTTAACATTAGAACTGCTACTTGTGTTCTGTGCGTTACTTAATGAAGTAAAACCAACTCCAATCAGCACCGCAAGGAACAAACTAAACAATAATTTTTTCATAGTTTTCTCCTTTTCGATTAGACGCTAATTGGGTTATCGGCATAAGCCTTCATTATCAACATGTTAACTGCTGAACCTGCGCTGTTTTGAATCACTGACTGACCATAAACAGCGGCAATACCAAGACCATTCTCAAAAGATGAACCATCAGGGAACTTATAGTCATACCCTTGAGTAATAGGTACTGGTTTCATGCCCCAACCACGAACAGCAATTTCAGCACCGAACCCAACGATTGTGGATACGTTACGTTGTGTTACCAACGCACCGATAGCATGGGTGGCGGCAGTTGTACCATTAAAACCACGAGAACAACCTGCAAACTGATAGGTTGTACCGGATAATGTACCTGCTGTGATGCTGGTATAAGAAATTTCCTCGGAATCAACACGAAGATAATTCGTACCAGATGAGGCAAACATCAGTCCAAGATTCTTCTTTGTTCCAACCACGTCAAAAGTCAAAGTGCTGTCACCTGAACCTGCGGCAACAGTCAACCTAACTTCAGGTCTTAAAGGAGTACCTTGGATGTTATTACCAGACTTTTTGCCTTTATGGGTGTATATGATAATGCCGTTATACATACCCAAAGCACCGATAAAGAGATTATTCTCTTTGCTACGAGGTGCAGCATCCCTTTGAGCCTGTGCCCAAACGGGGTCGCCCTTTAGCCAATACTCATCAACTTCAGAGATTACGCAACCATAATACTCTTCCTGACCATCTTCACCATCTTGACGGATAGGAATGGCTGTCCTCTGAAGTGCCAGCTTTAAACGGTCAATTTCCTCAGTCCCGAAATGGTCGTTAGTACCAAGTCCAAGCTGAGTAGTTGCCGCACCAGCGTAAATCGTATTGGTGGCATTAGAGATAATGGAGTTAAACATATCGTAATCCATCTTACGAGCCAACCAGTCAGATAGTTCTGTTCGGATTGTCTGAGCGATATTGAAATTAACCCTCTTTTCCAAACTCTTTGTGTACGCAATAGCGTTTCTTAACCAATCAATAGTCAACGTGAATTGACTTAAAGCTAACTGGTCTTCGTTTCCTTGCAACACAGATTCACCAGTAACACCTGCAGAAAATAATTGAGAAACGCAATTAAATTTAATGGTATCGCCAGGTTTCTTGGTGAAGTCCTCGTTTATAATAATCGGTTTACGAGAACCTTCCTTACCTTCAAATCTCTTGCCCCAAAATGCGTGTCTTATCGCATCTGCACGAAGCCTCTCAGTCCACCAAGAAGGAATAGCGTTCTGTAATGGCCCTGAACCGCTATTATAAAGCATATCGTTCAAGGTATCACCACGCTCATTCAATAGGCGTAAGAAGAGGTATTTCATTAAATCATTCATATTTCACCCCTTAATTTAAACAGTTAGACCCACTTGATGCTGTAAATCATAAGCATCTTTCTCTTCAGAACTCATTTTGTCGTATTCCTCAAAGCTAAGTGATTTCTTCCCGCTACCACCAGCCGTACCCTTACCTTGGATTGCACCTAACTTGGTCTTTCCAAAATTAGGGTCAACTTTAGACCTTTTCTGTATAACTGCATAGGCTTCTGCTATTGCCTTATACTCTGCATCAGGTCTTGTATATCTTTTGAAAGTACCATCTGCATTAAATTCAGCATAATCTTTAGTCAGAATGTCATTTGCAATTTTATACAAAGGACTGTTAGCGTTGAATTGACCATCTTTAGTAGCCAATTCATACTCCCCGCCAAATTCAGAAATAGCTTTTGCCCTTGCATTTGTTACTCCTGAATTGTAATTGGACATAAAGGTATTGTTTTCGTTATACCTTTGGAGAGCCGAATCAATTTGCTTCTGAGTATAAACCTTTAACGATTTCTTAAAATCAGGATCATAACCTTCAAGCAATTTTTCAACATCTTCATCTGTTTGTTGAGTCTGTTGAGATTGTGCTTTAGGTTTCCATGATTTTGTGTTGTGATCATATTCAGCGAACTGCTTTAACGTGTTTGCAAGCGGCGCTACTTGACCCTGACTATCCGTATATCGTTTTTTATACGGGTTATCATCAGCTTCCCAATCTATAGTTGGCTGTTCAGCTTTTTCGATTGGGTTTCCGTTTGCATCTAATTCTTGTTCTTCTTCCGTTCCTGGCTGTTTTGCCATGTGAATCTCCTTGTTAGGGGTTGATAAAATAAAAACGGCGTACTGGATTGTTAGTCCAATACGCCGTCGCTTAGAGCGGTGGTGCGTTAAATTAAATTATCGTTCTTCGCCTACAAATTGAGTAGTTTCCATCTTAATTTTTTGTGAAACTTTCCCCTCATGGAAATCAAGTATCAATCTTCCAGTAAAACCTTCTTCAATTAACTTATTTATAAAAATCATTATTCCGTTAAACGTCATGTCTTCCCCAATACTTGCTTCTCATCCATAGCATCTTGTTCTTCTGGAGATAATTTCATATACTGTTCTTTATCGGGTTGTGGATTATCACCACCTAACTTTTGCAATACAGCATCAAGTTTACTGTTAATCTGTTGAATCATTTGCATAGCTTGTGCCAATGGGTTTTGTGGTGGCTGCATCCCTGGCTGTCCTTGTCCTGGCATCATACCTGCTTGTCCTTGTCCTGGAATTATCGGTGGCATAAACTCTCCTATTTACTTTTGGCCTTATCTTCAAAAGTTGATGGTAGACGTTTTACTTCACGCCAAACACATAATGCTAACTGTAATTTTTTGAGGTCTTCACCATTTAATGTAGCATTTTCAGTCATTTGTTTCACGATGTTTTCTATCTTTTTATCAACCGCTTCTGAATATATCTTCCATCCCTTACTGTTAGAAATTTCTAACCAAGAGACATAACCTTCTCGTGCCTTCAATATTTTTTCAGCACGTAATTGTTTCTTCTCAAAGAATTTACTTAGAGGGTTTATCATATTTCATTTCTCTCAAACACCAAGTACCGTCCTCTTTCATCAGAGCAACATTATCTCTATCCAGAAAAAATGCCATAGCTTTGGTGCTTCCTCCATAACATCCCCACCACCATGAAACTTTACACAATCTATTTTGATTTACTCTTTTCATTAAACACTCGCACCAACCTCAGAGCCTTTAGACTTCTCGATATGCTCTACCAATGCCTGTAACAACGCTTCTTCAGGTGGAATCTTAATCCCCGCTTTTGCGGCCATCTGGATACGACCACTTGGCGGAAGGTCTTTAAAGTGCATAGACTCAGCAGGTTGTTTAATAGAAACCGAAGGATTCTCCTTAGTACCTTTGGAAGCCTTCTTATTTTCAATCATTGCTTGAATTGAAGCGGCTAACATACTCAGTTGCATTTTAGTTTGCTTCTCTTGCATGATTTCCTGCTCAGGTTTCAAACGAATATTACGGGTATCAGTAGACATAAAATAATTTCTTGTCACATCAAGCATTGTCTGTTCACTAATGGCAGGGTTTTTACCAAATGAGTTCATCACCAACGTATAATTAGCCATTGCCTGTTGCTGTTCCATTTGGCGATTGATATTTGAAGAATTTCCAACCGACTCATAATCAAAATTACCCTGCCAATAAGCCTTCCTGATTGACTTAAAAGGATTTTCCTTATCACCCGTCAACTGATAAATAAAATCATCATCCAAAAATTCCGCATTAAGGCTTACGATAAACTCAAACAAATCCTCATTCACATCCTGTAAAGCACGAATCATATCATCAAATTTAACATTACCTTCACCAATGACTGAAGAAATACCTCCATATGTCCTATTGGCCGCTAACCCGCCACCATCAGGTTGAGAATAGTCCATAACACCAAATAACTTTTGTACCATGCTCAATAGGAAATTCATCTTCTGAAATTCCATTGCGGTATTATTTGGAAGTTCCAAAACTTTATACCCATCAGGATTGCTTGTCTTCCATTCAACACCAGGGCCAAAAGGATTCATTTCTTCTTCATGGTCTTCTGGTGTAATGATAGGAGGGTTATTATTAATAGAACCCCTATCAACATCCTGGTTAAATGTTGCGTCAATCATATCCCTCAAACCAACAAGAAATTCAGGAACACCTTTACCAAATGGTTTTCCTTCCATTGGGATAATTTGATAATGGAAAAATGGACGTGAGGCAGTAGGAGACAAAAACCAACACAAAATAATTTTATATTCTGGTATAACAAAAGCTACAATCTCTTCATCTTTATCGTCTTCATCAACATCATATTCTCCATGAAATTCATAAACTTTTATTTTCTGCCTCATGGCTTTCTGATGGTCAGAATGTTTCTCAATTATTTTTTGCCATAATTTATCAAGAGCTTCTTTACTAAATTTACCATCTTTAGGGTCTCCCTCACGTCTCGCAAACCAATCATAAGTCCTCTCATAAGTATCACATATCCAAGGCCATTCATCTATTTCTGGACTATTAGCATCTTTTGGAATAATCAATTCTTTAATAGTCCTGCCATAAATCATCGGCCCTTCGTAAACTGTTTTCTCTTCCTGTTTCTCGTCTTTAACAACTTCAGGAATTGTACCAAGATTATCTATCGGTTGTTTAGGAACAAAATCTTCTTTTACCTCTATTGGCTTACCAGTTGTAGGGTCAATTAACAATTCACCCGTCATTGGATGCTGTAAATTACGAATGACTTTATTAAACGGCCTTGTCTTTTTCTCCCATACAACTTTAGCAAACCCATCACCTTCTATAATAACGGTCTTAAAAATCAATTTCATCCTGCGATAAATCTTAATCATCCGTGTCAGTTGATAATTAAGAGCCTCTTGAACGATAGGAGCTTTAGGAATATCCTGCGGATTGGTAGTAGAAATCCACGCTACAGGTTTAACGCCATAACAAACCTTCAAAAAACGAGGCAACAATCCTTCAATGGTAAAAGCGTCTATCGGTATTCCAATATCCGCCGCACCGTCCCAAGGGCTGTCTTTAGGGTTCTTCTTAGGGTCTTCACCCCAACCTAATAGTCCTGAAATAGAACGCTTGGCTTCATATCGCTTGGAATATTCCTTGACTTGTTCAATGCGAGGTTGCTGGAAGGTAAGAGACTCTTCAACCTCTTTAATGATAAAATCTCTAAGTTTATTTTCTTTTTCTTCAGTGAGTTTCATTTCTTAGCCACAACCCATTGTTCCCCTGCTGTAGATACCTTAGTAACCGTAACTTCAGGCACAGGGTCAGTATTAACTATTACAGGAAACTCCGGTGCTGAAGCGTAAACATAAATATGTTGAGCACCAAGAGCATCATTCTCAATATTTATTGCTTTTATATTCCAACTTTCTTTAATTCCAAAAACTTCTTTGAAATATCTTAGGCTGTGTTTAATTTTTCCTGCGTTTATCATTATTGGAGGCATTACTTCTTCCCTCTCAACCTATTCTTCAAATACGTCAATGGCCCCTGTCCTGGGACAACTATCTTAGGCTGTTCGACCTTCGGTGGTTTAGCTTCCTTAACAATCTCTTTGCAATACTCAAATATCCCGACCGCCCTAATCTTGTCTGACCAAAACTCCATAGTACCGTCAACTTCGAGTTTTCCGTTTCGTATCCAAATCTCAGCCACCTTAAACGTATCTGATGGTGGTAGCGCAGCAGGTTCTTGCTCTGGTGGCAATGGTTCTTTTACTTTTCCGTTGTCTGGTGATTCTGACATAATTCTCCTTTAGTAACCTGCCAATCCTTTAAACCTTTTCTTTTCTCTTGGCAAACCATATCCGTTAAACTTCTCTTTAAAAGGCTGTTCCATCCGCACCTGTCCCGCAATCGCACGAGCCATAATCAAGTCATCTGCTTTACCCTTCTCCGCCTCCGGCTGACCACGTTTGATATTATTAACAAAAGTCCAAGCCTGAGCAATAATATCTTTATCCAATAAATCAGTAGAATGGTTTTCAATCTCCGAAGCCAACTGCGCCAGCATCTGTGGACGTGTAACAGAGTTCGTATTCCAACCCAAGTCCTGCGTCTGTTCCACAAACCCACGCTTCGTCTTAATCTTACGGTACACCCGTCCATAATTCTTATACAACCCCTGATTGACTGAGTAACCATAGCCTTTACTTTCGCAAGCGATAATCGCATCGTTATAAAAATGGCCTATTTTAATCAAATCTTCTTCGAATCTATCGGGCGGGATATTGTGGTTATATACGCATGACGTCCTGTTCGTTTTCTTGTTAATAACAACAGCCGCACTTTTGTCCCCTTGCTCCAGTCCTTCAGCAGGGTCACCCGCGACAACGTATTGTCCTCGTCCAGTAGGGAATTCATAAACTCTAAACAAGCCTGTATTGTCTTCACGCCAGACATATTTCCCACTCTCCTTAACAATATTCCCCACCGACAACGGTTTAATAGATTCCTGCCGCCCTAAAGCCTGTTTGTTAAAGAAGTTGTCTCCGGTCGAGATGAAGGCTGTCTTGGGACAGTCAGGAAATTCCTGGTTGAACTGCAAAATATTCCTGTTACAGTTATTAACAATACACCACCGACGCCACATAATCTGCGATGTACTTAACCCATACTTCTCCCGCAATACAGACTCATCAATTAAAAAATTCTCCCTGTCCGTCGCCGTCGAAAACTCAATCGCATCTACTGGATAATCGCCTTCAAGTCTGTACTCTGATACCTCAAACCACGGGATAAAGAAACATTCCCAATCGGTAAGACCCTGGCGTGATGCCTCCTCAACAGAAACCCACTCGTCATAAAACTGGTTCATACCATTCGCTGTCGTTTCCCCTATGATAAACGTAAACGGCAAATTAGGAACCGCCTGGTTAATCCCCAACATCAAAGTCTTCAAGTCCCTGAACCGGCTAACCTCCGACAAATGCACAAACCTAAAAGTGAACTTCCGTCCCGCCGAAAGATTATCAGAAGTGTCTATCAAAATCTGTGAGTGTATATCAGAAAATTCAAGTTTCTTCTCGTTACTATGTTTTGGCAATGGCCTCAAATGTTCATCCAACATCTCCTGAAACAATTTCTGCATACCAAAAAGATAATTCGCACCGTCAATATCATCAGCCACGACCAAACTGTTGACCGCCTCACGTTGTGAAGTCACCGCATACTCAATGGCCTCTATCAAAGTACTTATCCCAGTCTGCCTCGCTTTCAAACACCATATCCGTACCGGCCTCTTGTGCGCCACCAACTCCCGTATCCTGACCAACAAACGCTTCTGCACCGTATTTAACTCCAAACGTCGCAACTCACCCGCCTTTGTCTTTATCGTCAGATACCCTTCCTCCACCAACCGCAACGGGTCGTCTACCATCAACGCTTTCTCGGCGGTCTTTAGCTCTTCGTCGGTCATAGCATGTAAAGTCTCTACGCTCATACGTCTTGCACCCCACTCGACGATGCACTCGACGATACCCTATTCGTCCCAACCATCCTGCTCACCCTCTGTATAATCTCATTTCGCTGCACCACCGTAAGATTGTAATTATTAGTATCCCCACCCTCGTCCTTCTTAATATGACCCGCTAACTTCAACAACAACTCGCTCGCCATCAACTGCACCCTGTCATTAGGCCCTAACTCAATAACATCCCCGTCCCTGTCCTTCACCGTTACCACCGAATGAGTCGCTATCCGATACAAATTTTCATACAACTTTAACAACGAAACACCAGCAAGAACCATGTACTCCGACGGATTCTTGCTCCCTATCACACTCAACGCTTCTTTTATAATTGTTTTTTCTTCGGATGGGCTAACTAAAGAAGATTGGGGATTTTCTTCCATGCTAATATATTCTTACAAATCAAAATTTTGTCAAGATGAATTTAAGATTAATTTAACATTAAAATATATTTTCTAAGAAAACATTAAAAAAATTTGTCAAGAGAAAAGGGAAGTTTAGGGAAGAAAAGGGATGAAATAATCAAAATTGAAACTCAAAAAATTGGGAAAATTCATGTGAGGGTATTAGGGATAATTATAGAATAATCTCCAGCCCCACCCCCTGGGGGTCTGGAAATCATGAAACATAATATAATATCGTGGAACACATTAACTACCATATAATACGTGTTATGTTAAGTACGCACACATAACGCTAAGCACCATGGCATGACCGTCACAACGTGGAGCGGGCACTCCACAATACAACCAGTTTATAGGGTGAAGTGGTGTATATTATATCTATATAATGCACGTTACTACACGCCTTACATCAAAATAACCTTCCTTATATAATAGCATTACACGCCTTATACGCCTTACACGCCTCTTTTCTTTAATAATAATAAAAAAATAGATATAGGAAAGAGAGAGTATAAAAATATCAGACTACAATGGCAAAACACGCCACGTGCAGGCGTGTAGGCGTGTAATTTTTAGTATTACTTGACAAGAATGGCAAGAAATATTTGGTGTCCGTTGGTGATTTTATATAAAATAATACTTGACAAGATTGACAATAGTGCTATACTATTAATAGATGAAGGTTAGGACAACAATAACAAGGAGGATACAGATATGACAATAACAATACAATATGCACAAACAATCACCAAGCAAGCCGGAATCAAACAGAATTATCAATCAAGATGAATTAAAACTAATTAGAATCTAACCACAACCAACAAAGGGGAAAATCCATGACAGCCAACACAATTAAAACCACAGAATCAAACGAAGTAAAGGCATTGAGAATGTATTTTGAATCACAGACTGCAGACCGTGAACCATTAGCAGACCGCATACAAGAGGCACAAGACCTTATTGATAACGGCGATTATATGGTTCTCACGGATGAAGAGGCAGACGAAAAAGCAAAGGATTATATTTTAGAATCTGTTTGGGCTTTTAATTATGATTTTCTTTGTGCCCATAGCGAAGCAATCGCAGAGATACCAAAAAAGGAATATGAACAGATGGCTGGTAAACTTTGCGAATCATTTAATAAAGCAGTATTGGCCATGATACCAGATAAAGAGCATTTTGTTAAAGATGCTATCTTGGCAGATGGCAGAGGTCATTTTCTTAGTCCGTATGATGGTCAAGAGAATGAAATTAAAGTAGGTAAAGAGTATTATTTTATCTACAGACAAAATTAAAGAGGCTGTCAAAGCCGGTGGTCATCAAGACACCGGCTCCCCTTGGACACTTAATCAACAGGAGGCAAGGCAATGACTAAAACAAGCGCAGAGGCGACTAAGAGGCCGTGGCCACAACCAGAATATGATAATTACGGCAATGGAAGTTTTTATGAATGGTGGGAAATTGAAGAAGTAGGGAAAATTCCATTAGAAGCCAACGCCCTCTTAATCGTCAAGGCCGTCAACTGCCATGATGAGCTGGTGGAGGCATTAAAATCTTTATGCGATATACTTCCACTTGATTTTACACATACACCCGATTGTTTAAAAATTTATCAAAAAGCGCAACAAGCCCTCTCAAACGCACAGGCCAGATAAGGAAAGGACACCATGCTAATCTCATATCATAACGACAAGAAAATCAAAGCGAAGTACATTAAACGAGTTAAAAACCACAGGTTAGCAGACGAACTAATCCACGGCAAAGGATGGGATGGAACTAAGGGATGTGCAGTAGGATGTACCTTAGAGAAGTACGAACATTCAGCCTATGAAACAGAATTAGGCATTCCAAGAGCCGTTGCGCGATTAGAAGATGTTATTTTTGAAGGCTTGCCTATGGCAAAATCAATGCTATGGCCGGAAAGATTTTTAAAAGCTGTGCCAGTAGGGGCTGATTTAACAATGATATGGCCTAAATTTACTTTATGGATTTTGCAAGATGTTATTCAACATGCTAAACCAAAAGGTAAATTAGCTATTCAAACAGTTATTTTATTGTTTCAAAGATGGTTAGATGGGAATAAACCATCAATAGATGAATTTAAAAAAGCCCGTGCTGCTGCTGATGCTGCTGATGCTGCTGATGCTTATGCTGCTGATGCTGCTGATGCTGCTGCTGCTTATGCTGCTGATGCTGCTGCTGCTGCTGCTGCTTATGCTGCTGCTTATGCTGCTGCTTATGATGCTGCTTATGCTGCTGCTGCTTATGCTGCTGATGCTGCTGTTTATACTGCTTATGCAAAACATAAATTCTGGCTTAA
>Ga0210394_10001225_pt1 | contig 42585 bp, 27 predicted proteins | sample IncBWC12MmetaG_FD_160121 | JGI IMG/M metagenome (GOLD analysis project Ga0210394, IMG submission 160121) | Forest soil microbial communities from Barre Woods Harvard Forest LTER site, Petersham, Massachusetts, United States - Inc-BW-C-12-M | ecosystem: Environmental > Terrestrial > Soil >...
TCGTCGCGGTCCCGTCCCCATTATCGTGGAAGTAGGGAACAGTTCCTCCCCCTTGATTCCCTTGCGCTACAAATTTCGCCGTTAACTTGGAAACGGGGAAACCGGTGGTGGTCACTTTGAAGAAATTATACGGATGGTCGAGACCATTACCGGCCAGCAACCCGGCCGCGAAAGTCGCATGATTCGCGCTGGTGATCACCGGCGCAGTTTCCCCGGATGGCAGAACCACGTTGAGAGTAAAGGCCTGTGTTGCGCTCGCGCCAGTTCCGTTGAAGGCGATGAGCGTAAATATATAACTTCCCTCCGACCCCCCTGGTGGAACCCCGCTTAAGGTCGCGGTGCCGTTGCCGTTCGTCGTAAATTTGAGCCAGCTAGGTAATGTCCCGGAGTGGCTCAGAGTTGGAGTCGGCGTTCCGGCAGTCGTGATCGTAAACAGGCCTTGGCTCCCCACGTTAAAAGTTGCGTGGTCGGCGCTGGTGAAACTCAGACCCGGCACAACGGTCAACGTAAAGGTCTGAGTGGCGCTCGGCAGCACGCCATTCGCCGCGGTGATTGTGAAACCGTACTGCCCGCCGCTGCCGGCCGCAGGTATCCCGCCGAGGAACGCAGTTCCGTCCCCGTTATCGTTGAACGTGACGCCATTGGGCAAGTTGCCGACTTTCGTGAGAGTGGGAACAGGGTTTCCGGTTGACATGACCACGAACGAACCCATCACCAGTTCATTGAAGGTAACCATGTTTGAAGAGGTGATCGCCGGGTTCTGGTTGATGTTCAACGTGAAAGTCTGCACCGCCGGGAGGTCAACTCCATTGTTGGCGGTGATGGTTATCGGATAGGCGCCACCCGTGCCTGCAGCCGGAGTTCCGGACAGCGTAGCCGTACCGTCGCCGTTATCCACAAACGTCACACCCGTCGGCAGCAGCGGAGGTGTTTCTGTAAGGGTCGGAGTCGGAGAGCCGCTGGTCATCACCGTGAACGTGCCTGGAACGCCGACCGTGAACGTGGTGCTGTTTCCGGTAAGGATGGCGGCGCCCTGGTTCACGACCAGAGTGAAATTTTGCACGGCGGCAGTGCCAACGCCGTTGTTCGCGGTGATGGCGAGTGGATAGCTATTCGCGGTGCCCGCGGCCGGCGTTCCGCTAAGGGTTGCCGTCCCGTCGCCGTTATCCATGAAGTTCACGCCCGTCGGCAATGGTCCAGTTCTGGTCAATGACGGGGCGGGAGTACCCATCGTGGTGACTATGAAGAATCCCGCGGAGCCTACCGTAAACGTCGTGGTGCTACCGGAGGTGATTGCCGCAGTCGAGTTCACCGTCAGCGTAAATGCCTGCGTCGTAGGCGCGCCCACACCGTTATTGGCCGTGATGGTAATCGGATAGATGTTTGAGGTGCCCACGGCCGGCATTCCCGCCAGGCTTGCGGTACCGTCGTGGTTATCCGTAAACGTGATACCCGTCGGTAGCTGGCCGGTCTTGGTCAGCGTAGGCACAGGGAATCCCATGGTCGTTACAAGGAAAGACCCCGGCATCTGTTCTGTAAATGTCGTTCCGCTTCCCGAGGTGATCGCCGGGCCCAGATTGATTACCACGGTGAAATTCTGCGTCGCGTTTGTTGCGATCCCGTTGGCCGCGACAAAGCTAATTGCGTAGCTTCCTTGCGTTCCAACCGTCGGCGTACCCGACACAGTTGCCGTGCCATCGCCATTGTCCGAAAAGCTGAGGCCAGCGGGCAACGCCGGGCTCTCACTCAATGCGGAGATGGGAAAACCGGTAGACGTCAAGGTAAACGATCCTGGCACGCCCTCTGTAAATGTGGTGCTGCTTCCGCTGGTAATCGCGGGCGCCTGATCTACTGTAAGTGTGAAACTCTGCAGTACCGGCGCACCCACGCCGTTATTGGCAGTGATGGTGAGAGCGTAGACGCCTCCCGTTCCCGGCGCAGGGATTCCTGCAAGCGTCCCTGTGCCATTGAGGTTATCTATAAACGTCACGCCGGTGGGAAGCGTCCCGGGAGGAATGGTTAGAGACGGATAAGGCGCGCCAATTGTCGTAACGCCGAACGTGCCCGCTGCGCCGACTGTGAACGTCGTGGTGTTTGCACTGGTGAAAGCCGGAGGCTGCGATACAAACACCGCCCCCGTCGCTGAAGAAGCCAAGAAGTTACCCTGTGCGGGGAAACTCGCCGCAAGCGAATGCGTGCCGAGGGTCAAGATGCCTGCATTGAAAACCGCAGAGCCACTCGACAGCGCTATCGTGGTTGCCGCACCTCCGTCCACACTCAGCATCACATTGCCCGATACTGTCCCATACGCTGAGCTGACTGAAACCGTTACTGCTGCCGGCGTTCCATAGATCACGCCCGGAGCGCGGACCGAAGTCGTCGTTGGCGAGATCACTTGTACAAAAACTTGATCGGTCACCTTGACGCTCTCGGAATCGAAGACGTCCGGGAACGAAGCTGTGTCCGTCACGGTAATCGTTTCGTTGTCGGTGATCACCGCTGGCGGCGGCACCACCACGAAGGAAACGCTGGAGCTGCCCTGACATCCATTCTGGTCCGTGGCTGTGATGGTTACAGCAAACGTGCCGGATTGGGTAGGAATGCCGGAGAGAACGCCGCCCGAGAAATTGATGCCCGGAGGCAACGCGCTGGCTGTGGACCAAGTCGTTGTCCCGACACCGCCCGCAGCGATGAACGCTTGCGAGAACACATTGCCCGCGGTCACAACTCCCAGCGAGCCCGAGGGTGAGACGCTGATCGCCTGACAGCTGGCCGACACTACCAGCGAATAATTCTGACTAAACTTGTTCCCAATTGAATCTGTCGCCGTAATTGTGAACGGAAAAGTTCCCGCCTGTGTCGGTGTTCCCGAGAAAGTGGCGGATGCACCGGCGATCGCGAACGACATCCCCGGCACCGCGCCGGATTCCGAAAGGGTCAAACTTTGGTAGCCTCCCGTTCCGGAAAAAGTCAAGCCAGAATAACGCTGGCTCAGAACGGCGGAAAGAATCGGCGGAGCCGGACTGATGGCAATGGGAAAGAATGCATAGACCGTGACGGCATCCGTTACTTTAATCGCCTCCGCGTCAGCGATGTCCGGGAAGGAGGGAGAGTCCGTCACTGTAATCGTTTCGTTGTCTGTAATAACCACGGGCGGTAGCACGACGCTCAAAGGAACAACGCTTGAAGTACTCGGTGCGAAACTGGTGTCACCCGGATACGATGCGCTGAGGCTGTGATTTCCTGCGGCGAGCGATGCGGTAGTGAACGTTGCCGCCCCCCCGGCCGATATCGTTCCGGTTCCCAGCACCGTCGCGCCATCGAGGAAGGTCACAAGTTCTCCGGTCGGCGCGCCGGATGATCCTGCGACTGTGGCTGTAAGCGTGACGAGCTGGCCTGCATTTACAGGATTGGGCACAACGATCAGCGTCGTCGTGGTTGTCTGCTGTATTGTGACGCTCACCGCCGATGAGGCGCTTCCCAGAAAATTGGGATCTCCTGCGTAAGTCACCGTGATCGAGTGCGTGCCTGAAGCGAGCGAGGAGGTGGCAAGCGTGGCCTGTCCTCCGCTCAGTGTTCCGGTGCCAAGGCTTGTACTTCCATCGAGGAAAGTTACTGTTCCGGTTGGAGTGCCCGAGGCAGGCGCAACCGGGCTGACAATGGCGGTAAGCGTGACTGCCTGACCGACGATGGCGGGGTTAGGTAAAGCACTTACGGACGTTGTGGTCGTGCCTTGATTCACAACTTGCGATAGCGGAGTGGAAGTACTCGCCGAAAAATTGGAGTCGCCGCCGTAGGATGCAGTGATGGAGTGGCTGCCTGGTGCGAGCGTCGAGATGCTAAAGACAGCGGTTCCGGACGTGAGGGCCACCGTGCCCAAGGTTGTTGAACCGTCGCTGATCGTCACGTTTCCTGACGGCGTTAATGAAGAAGAAGAACTCGGACTCACAGTGACGGTGAAACTCACCTGCTGCCCGAATATGGATGGACTAACCGAGGCGACCAGGGCTGTCACTGTTGCTGCGGCTGAGGGACCTAGCTTGACTATGAATGCGTCGCTACCTCCGCCATTCGCTGGTTGAATGGAGCTTGAACTCACCCCCGGGAAATTGGTGGAGGTCGTACTTCCAACCACATAAACGTTTCCAGAGGAATCCACGGCGATGGGGCCCCCTCCAATAGAAGTCCCTTCATCGCCACTACCACCAAGGTAAGTCGAAAACACAATTGTGCCGCTTGAGTCTAATTCGGTTACGAAAGCATCGTAAGTGCCACCGCCAAACGCAGCTTGAACTGGCGAAACTTGCGGGAAGTTTGTGGACGCAGTCTGACCGACTAGATATTCGTTGCCCGCGGAGTCAACTGCTACACCCGTTGCCCGGTCGAAGCCACTGCCACCGATATAATTGAAATACACTTTTGAACCAAGCGAACCATTTAGCTTGGCTCCAAATGCGTCAAAGCCGCCCGCGCCACCGGAATTGCCTTCCCCGGCCAAGTACACGAAGCCAGAGCCATCTACGGCAATAGAGGTAATTGCTTCTTGTCCGCTTCCGCCGAGATAGGTCGAGCCTAGGAAAGCAGTGCCAGTGGGATTCACTTCCACGATAAATCCATTGTTGGCACCGGCGTTTGCCGGCTGCAGCGAAGTTGGCCCAGGGCCCGGCCCTGGACAGGTATTCTTCACGAGAAAGTCTGTCGAAGAAGTGTATCCCGCCACGTAGGCGTTGCCTGAGGAATCCACAGCAACTCCGGTCGCGACATCCGTTCCGCTTCCCCCGAGATACAACGAATAAGCAACTGTGTCCCCGGCAGGGCTGAACTTTGTGATAAAGCCATCATAACCACCAGAATTCAATGAGTCGCAAGAAATCGGTCCCCCCAATACCTTCGGGGAACTCCCGTAAACGGGGAAATTGCCGGACTGAGTTTCGCCAGCCACATACGCACTGCCAGAAGCGTCCACGGCGATCGCAAAACCTGAATCGTTCGCACTTCCTCCCAAGTAGGTGGAGTACGCGAGTGAACTGCCATCGGGACTCAGTTTCGTGACGAAGACACTGGAGCCGGGCGTGGAGACGGGCTTTGTTGTTGTTTGGAAGGCCCCGCTCGTAATCGGGAAGTCCGACGAGGTGGTAGCGCCCGTTACATAAGCGTTGCCGGAAGGGTCCACGGCGATTGCGTACCCAGTGTCTTGACCGCTACCGCCCAGATAGGTCGAATACACCAATGCCGTGCCCGTTGCATTTAGCTTTGCGACAAAAGCATTCGTAGTTCCGTGGCTGGTTGGCTGAAATACTCCACCCGTCACCGGAAAGCCTCCAAAACTTGAGGTGCCTACCACATAAGCGTTTCCCGACGAGTCCACCGCGACGCCGGCAGCCCCATCGCTATTTACGCCGCCGAGATACGTGGAATAGACGAGGACCGGGTCAATCACCAGCCTTTGACTGTGATCGTAGGGCGCGACAGCAAATCGCAACTCGTTTCCTTTGAGTGCATATCCGCCGGCAATTTCTATCTTTTCTCCTCGCACTTCCTGGTAGAGCCGGGGTTTCAGCAATCGGACGTCGCCATCTTTCCACTGCACTACCGCGTTCCCGTCTGCGTCAATGGAGAGTTTGTTTGCGCCACGGATAGCCAGGCGAATTTGTGCGGGGTCCGCGCCCGGGGCGACGACAAAGTCATATTCCAGTTGGTGTTGATTGCCGTAGTAGACGAGGTCGATGCCAGGATAAATTTGGCTGTAGCGGACTTTGCCGTAGGTGGGAACGTTCGTGCGCCACTGCGCAGGATCGTTGCCGATAAAATAGTTGCTCGTTCCGGGCTGACTCTCCAGACCGGTCACGTCTGAGAGGGGGTTGGCGCCAAGAAGTTTCATCCGCAACAAAGTTGTTCGTAAAGAGTGTGAGACGGAGAGGTTTGGGAAACCGAACGAGTCTGGTTTCTGATCGATTGGCTTGCTAAAGGCGAAGACAGCTTCATTGGACGTCAAGAACAGCGTCTGGCCGGCGCCGCGGGACAGGAACTTTACCTGCGGGTCGGTTTGGCCATGATTGATCTCAAAGCTCAAAGGTAGCCGGCCGTAATCTTCGGCCAACTTTGATTTTTGAAACGGTTCAGCGGTGCTGCTCTTCGCAGTAGGCACGCTCTGCGCTGCCGCGGGCCCGCAGATCAGGCCACCCACCAGCAAGAGCATCAATCCGACTACGCCACTGCGTTTCATGCCACGCCTCCCGCACAAAAGCTGGTTGACGATCTTTCGTTACGAGAAGCTGAGCGTCACAGTTACGGCGATGGTCTGACCAGGTTGAACTGCAATCGGAGAAGCGAGCGAAACTCCGGTAAAGCCGTTGCCCTGTTCTCCAGGCGCGTTCGCTGAGTTGGGAAACGTACAGGGAGTTTTCGGCGCATTGGTGCTCTGACACAAATATAGGTCAGAAACCACGTTGGTGATGGAGGTAGCACCGCTGGCTATTGCGGTTCCGGTCAGGATTACTTGGCTGGCAGCGGCACCCGTTCCAGTTGTCACTGTAAGGGTAGGAAAATAATTGCCAGGCAGCACTGGGTATGCTCCGGGCTCCACGATAATGCAGGGCTGTCCCGTGCCGCTGTCTGCGCATGGCGCCGAAGTTTGGAAGGCGTAATTTAAAAGTATGCCCCAAGCGCCTGGAGAGAAACTACGAGAAAGGAGCGCGGCTAGAGTCAATGCGCCATTTGAGATGAGGGCATTTTCGAACTCGCGGTGGGTAGCCACTGTGCCGTCAGGGTTGCGCACCTCGATAGTCCAATGACCGTGGACCTTGATGCCTTCATGAGAGCCATTGCTGGTCGGTCTTTCTTCCACAAGAGACTTTCCGGTCTTGTCCGTTTGAGCTTCGTCCGCCTCCATCTTTGCCGCCATTCCGCCAAACGATGCCTTTTCACCCGCTTGCTGAATCGCCGCTTGCTGCGTAGGCTTCGGATTGTCCTTGGCTTTTGGGTCCTGGCCCGCCCAGGCGCTTTGCGAGAATACGAACAAGAAAGCCAGCAGAATCCTGCCCGCAACGCTAACCAACCTGCTCCATTCACCGTGTCTCATGGTTTGCTCCTTTTCTTTTGTTTTGCTTCCAAAATCCTCGCTCTTACGGCGGTCCGAGCACGCCTCTCGGCACACAACCCTAAGTGAAAACTCGCTCTATTCTATTAATCGGAAAAACAGGCCAAGCCGGCTCACGCCCGAATGAATCAATCTTGGTCCGGGGCCGCGAAGCAGACTTGCCCGCTGTATCGGAATACCGTCCCTTTGACCAAATCCACTTCCCCGATAGCCGTCATATTGCCCGTCGCCTCAGCAAACCTCCCCGTACCACCCGTCAGGTGTACGGGATAGGTCACGATGGCAAATCAAATAAGGTCTGCGAGAGCGGAACAGTAGTCGCTGTAGCTGGATCGAACAAGAGCGCGTCCCCAGACTCGTGACCCAATGATGCTGAAGATGGGACACCACAGTGTTGTCCGAACCGGGCTGAGGGGTGCCCAGGAGGGTTCCCCTGACGGCGCCCCGCAAGTCTCCCGTTGCCGTCCCCACGGTGGTGTTCTGATCGATGGCGCCAAAGTTGGTCATGATCGTGCCGCCTACCGCCTTGCAGTGTGGTTGTGAAGATGTGGATTGTGGAGGAACAGGTCCAGCGGGGTGGTCTCCGCTGCTAGCGATAAATGCCGACAGAAGAACGAAGCTGAAAATTAAGAATGCAATCCGAGTGATTCTTCCAAGCGTCATATCGATTCGCCTTCGTGTTGCACTACAGACAAGCTACTTTGAGGCGGACGATTGCCAGAAGTCCGCGAAAGGATCAAGAACCTTGTCGGTGGTTTGTTGGTTCCATCGCAAGCTATTGATTCTCCATGTCTAGTTTCGGCAGGTTCTATGAGCAGTTGGCCGGCGAGCCGTGATAGACTGCGTCCAATCCCGACCAAAGTAGGCCCAATGGTCACCAAGCCCAGTCAGCCGCGGTTAGTAAAGTTCGGGGTCTTCGAAGTTGATCTGCAAGCAGGCGAAATTCGTAAGGCTGGTGTGAGGCAAAAGCTCGCTGGTCAGCCCTTCCAAGTGTTGCAAGTCCTGCTGGAACATCCCCAGGAAATCGTGACCCGTGAAGGACTGCGCGAACGCCTCTGGCCAGGAAATACGTTCGTCGACTACGAGCTGGCGCTGAAGAAAGCCGTCAATCGCCTTCGCGAAGTCCTTGGCGACTCTGCGGAGAGTCCGCGTTTTATCGAGACCGTCCCGCGGCGCGGCTACCGCTTTCTAGGTGCCGTCGAACTCGTGGAGCATCGTGACGCGGTCTCTTCAACCAAAGTCCTTCCCGCAAAAATGAAAAACCCCGGAGCGCTCACCGCCGGTTTAGCGCTAGCGGTTCTCGCTGCGTCGCTCCTCGGGTTTAACCTCGACAAACTCCGTACCCGTATTTTTGCCAAGTCCCGCTCTCCCGCGATACGCTCCATTGCCGTGCTCCCACTGGAAAATCTGTCTCGCGATTCGACGCAGGAGTACTTCGCCGACGGAATGACCGACGCACTGATTACCGACTTGGCTCAGATTGGCTCGCTGAAAGTGATCTCGCGTACTTCCTCCATGCAGTACAAGCAAACGAAGAAAACACTGCCGGAGATTGCGCGCGAACTGAACGTGGACGGAATCGTTGAAGGCACGGTGCAGCGGTCTGGTGATCGCGTCCGCATCACCGCCCAATTGATTGAGGCCGCAAACGATCGTCACGTTTGGGCGAAAACGTATGAAGGCGATTTGGGCGACATTTTGGCGGTGGAGAGCGACGTCGCGCGCACCATTGTCAATGAGATTAAAATTCAGTTGACTCCTGAGCAGCGCGCACGACTCGCAAGCGCAGCGCCGATCAACCATGAAGCGTATGAGCTCTATCTCAAGGGCCGCTACTTTTGGAGCAAGAGAGACCCGAACGGATTGAAAAAAGCTCTCGACTATTTCCAACGAGCTGCCGAAAGAGAGCCCGAATATGCGCCCGCGCAGGCCGGAATTGCAGATGCTTATAGCTTGTTGGCTGCCGCTGGATATGATGTGCTGCCAAGGGCGGAGGCAATGGAGAAGGCCCGAGATGCAGCAAACAAAGCCCTTCGCATTGACGACACGCTAGCCGAAGCTCACGCCTCATTGGGGTACGTAATCTACAGCTACGATTGGAACTGGGCGGGTGCCGAGAAGGAATTCAAGCGGGCAATTGCCCTTAACCCGAACTATGCGACTGCTCATCAGTGGTATTCGGAATACCTGAACGATCTGCAACGCAACGAAGAAGCCCTGGCGGAAGCGCGCGCAGCGCTTACGCTGGACCCCATTTCGGTCGTCGCCAACCACTGCCTAGCGCGAGCCCACTATTTTGCGCGCCGTATGGACCAGGCCATTGAGACTTCGAAAAAGATTCTTGAAATGGATCCTAACTTCGCCGCAGCTCATCTCCGCCTCGGAAGGGCCTACGCAGCGAAGGGCATGTACCCTGAAGCAATCAAGCAGTTTCGGGAGTTCGCAAGCCTTTCGGGCGACATTCCTTTGGCGACCGCATCGATTGGAAATGCGCTCGCTCGATCCGGGGACCGGTCGGGAGCAATTCATACCCTCAATGAGCTTGCTGTCCTTTCTAGGCGGAGGCGCGTTCCTGCAATTTGCTTTGCTTTAGTCCACGTCGGTCTTGGCGACAAGGATCCAGCTATCGCTCAGCTTGAAGCTGCCTACAATGAGCGCTCGGACTTTCTCCTGGTTCTGAAGGCGGATCCGCTGTTTGACCCGCTGCGCTCTGATCCACGCTTCCAGGATTTGCTGCGCCGTCTCGGCCTACCGATGAGTCCAGCTCTAGACAGATAAATTCGAGTTCAGGCGGCCCAGCTTGCCGACTTGCGCTTCCACCCGCCGGGGTTTGTTGGTTCCATCGCAAGTTGTCGATTCTCCTTGTCTAGTTCCCTAGGTTCCCCGAGCAGTGTTTTAGGGCCTCAGTTGAACTTTGGTAACCATGCCCAGAGCCCCCAACGTGGGTCCGCAAGTATTTATGGAACTTGCACCGGGCCTAGCCCCGCATCGAGTCGGCTCGACGCTCGCCATTCCCGCGATTTCCTAAGTGTGCTAAAATCCAAGGGTTCCGGAAAAGTAGGGCTCGGGAGTGGGTTGGACTTTTCGCGGTTCAAAGTCGGTTTCCGCACAGGGCGACCCCGCAATGCTGGTTGAATGAGCCACGCGTCCATTCCTTGGCAGTGGCGGGGCCATTAATCCAAATTCAGCTGACCGCCCGGCGGTCGCGAGCGACAAAGAGGATTCGTCATGTCTGGGCATTCAAAATGGGCAACAATCAAGCACAAGAAAGCGGCCACAGACGCCAAGCGGGGCCGCGCTTTCACTCGAATCATTCGAGAAATCACCATCGCCGCCCGGATCGGCGGCGGTGATCCGAACTCCAACCCTCGGTTGCGCACCGCGATCCTCGCCGCCAAAAACGAAAACATGCCGAACGACAACATCGAGCGCGCCATCCTCCGCGGAACCGGCCAGCTCGAAGGCGAGCAATACGAGGAAGCTATGTTTGAAGGCTATGGGCCGGGCGGCGTGGGCTTGCTGATCCAGGTCGTCACCACGAATCGCAATCGCATCGTGGGGGAGTTTCGCCATTTGATGACCAAAAACGGTGGAAACATGGCCGAAGCCGGCGCGGTGGGCTGGATGTTCCATCGCAAAGGCGAGATCACCGTTCCGAAGGAAGCAGCCTCGGAAGAAAAATTGCTCGACCTGGTTCTTGAAGCGGGCGCCGAGGACATGAAGGACGACGGCTCCGCGTGGTACATCGTGACCCCACCAGAATCGCTCGAAACAGTGAAAGAAGCATTAACCAAGGCGGGCATCACCCCAGGATCAGCCGAAATCGGCATGGTGCCGCAAAATTACATCAAGTTGACCGGAGCGCAGGCCACCCAGATGATGCGTCTGGTCGAAGCCCTTGAGGAGCACGACGACGTGCAGCACGTTTACGCCAACTTCGACATCGACGAATCTGAAATTCAGGCGGCTGTCGGCGCAAACTAATCAATTTTCAACCTCTTTGACGGGCCATTGCTTCGGTCCGCGATGGCCTTTGGTTTTGGCGTTTCCGCCCGGCCATTATGATTTGGCGGGCGTGATTCCTTGCCGTAGACTATCGAGGATGACCGCTCATCGCAGCGACGCCCAAACCCCAGGCCCCCATCGCATTCTGGGCGTGGACCCGGCGGCTTCCGGGCCCACCGGCTACGGCGTCATCGAAACCGACGGGCGCAATTTCCGGGTATTAGATTACGGCGCGATGCGCATCCCCGCCAAACGCCAAAAATCCTCCGCCGGCGCCTGCCTGCATGATGTCCACGCGCTGCTCTGCCAATTAATCGAAGAGTTTCATCCGAATGCCATGGCTGTGGAATCCGTATTCACCGCGCTCAACATGCGCACCGCCCTGCGCCTGGCCGAAGTGCGCGGTGTGGTGCTGCTGGCCGCGGAACAGCATGGCATCGAAGTCCGCTCCTATTCTCCCCGCGAAGTGAAAGCCTGTGTGGCCGGCTATGGCCACGCCGACAAAAAACAGATGCAATTGATGGTGCGCGCCCTTTTGAAAATGGAGGAGACGCCCGAGCCTTCCGATGCCGCCGACGCCCTCGCCGTAGCGCTCTGCCACATCCAGGGGGAACAGTACGCGCGGCGTTTCGGACTCTCCGCTCGTCCGCGCACCGTCGAAACGCAAAGAGTCGCGGCAACGGCTGCGTCCCGCCGGCAATCTGCCGCGCGAATCTCCGGTCTCGAACCAATCCGATGAGCGTTTTCCCCCGCCGCCTCCCTCTGCGCCTGCTCTTTCTCTGCGTTATGTCTTTTTCCGCCGCCTCCGCGGCAAGCCCTGCCGGCAACTGGTTCAGCTATCGCCGCGTGTTCAAATCGAGCGTTCCCGAATTTATTGAGATTCGCATCCAGGAAAACTCGACCGCCGCCACATATGAAATTCGCCAGCTGGACGAGGACGCCGGTGCGACTCCATTCGAAATTGGCCCCCCGCTCAGAAACAGGATTTTCCAACTCGCCGCCGAACTCCACCATTTCAAGGCCCTTGATCTGGACGTCCACCGCAAAATCGCAAACCTGGGTGAAAAAACCTTTCGCTGGGACGCGGGTGCGGAAACAAACCAGGTCAAATTCAACTACACGCTGAACTCCGCCGCAACACAGCTCCTGCAGATCTGCGAAGGCCTGGCGCGCCAGCAAGAACTGATCGAGCTCCTCAAGCGCCGCATCAAGTACGACCGCCTCGGCGTCAACGACGCATTGTTGCAATTTGAAAATGACCTGAGCAAAGCCGTGCTCCCCGAACCCGAGCGCGCCTTGCCCCTGCTCGACCAGATCGCCGGGGATTCCCGCTTTGTAGAAATCGCCCGCCAGCGCAGCCGCGCGCTCGCCGAACGCATCCGTCATTCCGGCTAATACAACGTTTCAGACGCCACAGACGTCCAAAAATAAGGTATCCTCGATGAAAATGAAAAACCTGCACAGCACCCCAGTGAGCCGTTGGCGGAAGCACGCCACAATTTTGCTTTTTGCACTTCTTTCGTTTTCGCCCGCGCTTTCCGCCCAGCGGAAAGAAAAGCTCGCAAAGACTTACCGCGAGTGGCTGGAGCACGACGTCGTCTACATCATCACCAAGGATGAGCGCACCCGGTTTCTCGCTCTCACCACCGATGACTCGCGAGACAAATTCATCAAGGATTTCTGGGAGGTCCGCAATCCCGTTCCGGGCTCGGAAATAAACACCTACAAAGAGGAAATCTACAAACGCATCGCCTTTGCGGACTCGCGATTTGGTGTCGGCTCGGGCACCGACGGATGGCGCACCGATCGCGGCCGAACCTATATCACCTTGGGCGCCCCGCAGCAGAAGGACATTCACCGCGGTGCCGCCAACTTGCGGGCGTTCGAAATCTGGTTTTACGCCAACGTCTCTCCCATTCTTCCGAACGCCTTTTATGTGATGTTTTATGACAAAGATGGCGCGAACGACTACAAATTCTACAGCCCTTACCTGGACGGCCCGGACAAACTGACCACCGGTGTCGAGGCCATTAACGATCCCGCCGCCGGCCTGAAAATGATCGAGGATTCCGTAGGCTTCGAGATCGCCAGAATCTCCCTGAGTTTAATTCCGGGCGAACCGGTGGATCTTTCAAACCCCCGCCCCAGCATGACTTCCGATGTCATGCTCATGATGCTGAGGGGCCTCTCCGAGCAGCCCGCTTATCGGGACGACATTCGCCGCAAGTGGATGAACCGCGAGCAGGTCAGCACCAGCATGATTCTGCAGGGGCATAACCTGGACATCATCCTCCTGCCCGTTCGCGATGATCACGGCATCTCCCGCCTCGATTATTCCCTGTCCCTCAAGTCGCCCAGCGACTTGAGCGTCACCGCGACCAAGGACGACCGCTTGATGTATAACCTCCAGGTCCGGGTGCAGGTTTTTGATCGCGACACCAATAAACTGATTTTCGTCTCGCAGAAAGACCTGCGCGATACGTTCGACAAGAATCGCTACCAGGATATCAAGGACAAACTCTTCGCCTTTGAAGGCATGCTGCCGCTTCCCGCCGGAAATTACCGGCTTGCGTTCCAGTTTACCGACTGGAATAAGAACGTTTCCTATCGGACCGAGCGTGAGATTGCCATTCCCAAAATTGATGCCAATCAGTTCCAGGTCCCGGCAATTCTCCCGTTCGCCTCGGCCGAGGAAGTCGACCCGGTCGCCGCTCCTGTTTTGCCGTTCACGTTGGCGGGCGTTCACTTCGTGCCTCTTTCGACCTCCAACCTTTTCCTGAGCACTCAGCAAAGTTTTCAGGTGGCTTATCAGGTGTGGACCTCTCCCGCCAACCCGGCTCTCGGGCAAGACCAGAACCTTCAGATTGAATATGGAATCGGTCAGCCCTCCATTCCCGGAAGCGCCAAGGCGATCAAGGATTCGGCCTCCCTCAGGCAGTTCGACTCGGGCGGGTCATTAGTCAGCGGAAAAAAGCTTGCGCTCGACGGGAACCCGGGGAACTATATGCTGACCGTTGCCGTAATTGCCCCGGGTGCCGCGGTCCCCCGCTTTGCCAAATTGAATTTCAAGGCCGTCGATCCGGCCGGCCTCCCCCCCGCCCCCTGGGTTGTCATCGACTCCACCATTCGCGACGATATGGAAAAAGGCGTTTTTGATCGCAACCGGGGGCTTTGCTACATGGAACAGGGATTGAGCGCCGAGGGGCGGCCCTGGCTCCGGCGTGCCCTGGCCCTCGACCATTCTGATGAGCTCGCCCGCGCCCGCCTCGTTGAGGCCTATTTCTCCCAGCAGGATTACAAGGCTGTGGAGGCCCTATATAAGGACACCGGCATTACGGACGCGGCCGATGCCCATACCTTGCTTCGCATCTCGACAAGCCTGCGAAAACTCGGAAACGAAGCGGAAGGCCTCCGTTTACTGGAGCACGGCTCGGAAGCTCACGCGGGCGACCCCGCCATGTTCGTGGCGTTGGCGGACTACTACACTCAGATGGGTGACGCTGCAAAGGCGTCGGCCGCCCTCCAGAAAAGCAAGACCATAGTCGTCGTGAACTGAAAGCATCACCAAGCCAATCCTCGTAGATTCGACTGGGCCAAAGAGCCCTTCCATTTTTGGTATCCTCCCTGTAATTCAGTAGATTCCCCTAGGCATTTCCACGTGCACACATTTTCCTTCGCTCTAAATATCTGATATTAATACATTTATTTGTTCCAAAACTGGGCTGTGTTTGGCATCCCCATTGCATCTCCCGTTGCTCATCGGTTGAACTCGTATTCCGTTTTTCGATCCAACAAGAAGTTCCATCCTTTAATGGGGGAAATTGAAAGGAGTATCACTTTGAATAGAGCGAAGTGGTTTTATCTGCTCGTAGCCTGCCTCTTGTCACTTGGTTTGGGAGTGGGGACTTGGGCGCAGGACCAGAGTTCGGCGCGCGGTAATTTGAGTGGCGTCGTGCTTGACGCATCGAAAGCAACCGTTCCGGGGGCGCAGGTGACGATCACCGGTCCTATCGGGAATTTGTCACAAACCACCAACGAACAGGGAACATTCCTGTTCTCTACCCTGATCCCGGGTTTTTATGCGGTTCGCGTCCAGAAAGCGGGCTTTAAGGTCGCCAGTGTCGCGGCAACTGAAGTTTTGATTAACAAGACGACCAGCGTCGAAGTGGTTCTGGAAACCGGTGAAGTGACGCAAACCGTTGAAGTTAGCGCTGCCACCGTTACTGTCGACACGAGTTCGGAATCTGTGAACTCGGAATTTTCCGATAGCTTCTACTCCAAGATTCCCCTGGGTCGCGGCGTAAGCAGCCTCTTCTACCTCGCGCCTGGCGTCACCTCGGGTATTGGAACGGGTGCACAGAATCCCTCCATTTCCGGCTCCTCGGGTCTTGAGAATCTGTACGTTGCGGACGGCGTGGCCATCAACGACCCGGCCTTCGGCGGTATCGGCGTATGGTCTCGCGTATATGGCCCTCTCGGCACCGGTATCAACCTGTCCTTCGTAAAGGAAGTCCAGATCAAAACCGGCGGGTTTGAGCCTCAGTACGGTCACGTCAGTGGCGGCGTCATCCAATTGGTCACCAAGTCCGGTGGCACCAAGTTCTTCGGAACCATTGGAGCCTACGCCAATAGCCGCTGGATGCAGGACACCTACCAGAACGCGGACGACCCCAAGTTCTCCGTGACCAACCTCGTCGGCAGCCGCCTGGAAAATGCCAACTACGAAGGCGACTTCGAGTTGGGTGGCTACGTTCCTGTCCACGGGTTGAGGGACCGTCTCTTTTTCTTCGGAACATTTAACCCTTCCTGGAACAATGCCTATTATCAGCCCGCTATCAATTCGGGCCTTTTTACGACCAACCCTTTGATTGACCGTGATACCACCCGGTATGACTATGCGGGCAAGTTGACCTTCAAGATCAACAACGCCCACACCGTCGAGTCCAGCGTTTCAGGCGACCCCTCGCACACCAACCCCACTGCCTTCAGTACGCTGAATATTGACAACACTTCAGCGAACTCCAAGTGGAATTACGGCACGCGGAACTGGGCAACCCGGTATGATGGCGCGTTCGGAAGTTCTGTGCTCGTCGACGCGGCCTTCACTTGGGGCTGGAACGAGTTCCGGGAAACCCCGGCGACCAACGTCTACAACATCGTTGACAGCACGCAACTCGGCGCCGGCCAGCGTGGTCAATTTACGGCCCAAGGCATTTCCGTGCTCGAGCCTTACGACGGAAATACCAGGGGCGTAAACGGAGACATCACCAAGACTTTCCATTTTGCCGGAACACACAGCATCAACGTCGGCTATACCTGGCAGTTCCCAAACTACAACGACCATACTTACTATTCCGGTCCGCGGTATGTCATACCGTCCACCAACGCCACGGGCGGAGCTCCGGGCAAGCCGAGCTTTGAGAGCTTTGCCTCGGGGAAGACCACGGACTCGGCCTTTGTTCTCCTGCTGGCGAGCAACATTACCGGTCTGCCTAGCGGGGCTTGCACTCTTTGCCCTTACGATCTCGTTCCACAAGGCAACGGCACCTCAGCCTACGAGCAGGTTGCGCTCCAGCAGGTGCGTGGCCGGTTTGACGGCGGCGTTACCTCCAGCTCAGGAAAATATCACGCCGGCTATATCAACGATGCCTGGCAAATGAGCAAGTACGTAACCTTAAATGCCGGGGTCCGCTGGGAACAGCAGCGGCTCGTCGGCAACACCGCGCAGCACACTTTCTCGAACATGTGGTCTCCCCGCGTCGGCATAGCCGTCGACCCACAGGGCAATCGCAAACAGAAGATCTACGCCAACTTTGGCCGTTACGCCTACGTTCTTCCCTTGGACGCCGCTCTTCGCTCTCTCAGCAACGAAGACGACCTCCAGAACACCTATTGGGCTCCAGCAAACGCTCCCTGCCCCTTAACTGCGGGTTTGCCGGCCGGCGCTACCTGCACAACCACCAATTCACTCGGAAGCGTTGACTTCGTCGGCGACTCCGCTCACCTCCTCAACCAGGCGACCGGCGGCGTTAACAAAAACGCTGGATTCTTGTCGAGCGGCTTGTTTAACGAACCTTTCGCCCAAGGAACTCGCATGGAATTTACCGACGAATTCCTTGTCGGCTATGACCGAGAGTTCAAGGGCGGTGTCGTTGCCAGTGTCCGCTACATTGACCGCAGGCTGAAGCGCGTCATTGAAGATCAGGGCGGCATCTCCGTTGAACAGTTTAATGCGGGCGCCCCGCTTAACTACGTCATCGGCAATCCCAATGCGAAACAGGACATCTTCGTCAATCCGAACGAGATCGTCTTCGGCCAGGGAGTGAATGTCACAAACCTGACAAGCGTTAGTTCAGGTGGGCAAGTACCAGATGCCTGCTTCGATACCAACGGTAATCTCACCCCACTTCTCGCTTTGAACCAGTTTACGGGCTTCGCGGCCGTTAACCCCGGCAGTGCACCAGCCGGAAGCGCCTGTTTCCCGGCAGTGAACACAAATACCTGGACCAATGCGAGCGGCAACCTGCTTCCGGACTGCACGAGCCTTGCGCAAAGCAAAACGGGTACCTGTGCGGCTTTCGGCGGCGAGTTCTACCCCGATGGCAAGCCTGACACCTACAAAGACCCCAAGCGTGAATATGAAGCGGTCGAATTCGAAGTCCGCAAAGCCTTCACGCACAGCTGGGCACTCAGCGTGAACTATCGCGTCGCCCAGTTGAAAGGCAACTACGAAGGCGCCTTCCGCAATGACAACGGCCAGGCCGACCCCGGCATCAGCTCCCTCTTCGACTTTACCGAGGGTGGGCTGGGCCTTCTCGCGGGCCAGCAGAGCATTGGCATCCTGAGTACCGACCGCAAGCACACCTTCAACGCCCATGCCACTTATGTGATCCCCAGTGGCAGGCTGAAGGGCTTCGTGATCGGTGCAGGCGCCAGCGTGCTTTCCGGCAATCCGCTGACTGCGCTATACGCTCAGGAAGCGTACCAGAACCCCGGCGAAGTGCCCCTGTTCGGCCGCGGCAACCTGGGCCGTTCACCGGTTACGGGCAGTGTGGACGCGCACTTGGAGTATCCGTTCAGGCTAAGCGAGCGGATGCAGCTCAAGGTCGCATTTGACGTCTTCAACATCGTCGATTCCACCCGCCAGACCACTGTGCAGCAATTCGGCGACCTGGGCTTCGGTTTGCCGAACGGAGATTTCCAAAAGCCTGTAACGACGTTCGTCAACCAGGGCTTTGTGGATCCGTTCAACTCGCGGCTCTCGGTCCTGTTCACGTTCTAAGTAAACCTTTAACCCGAGAGGGCGCCCGCCATGGCGGGCGCCCTCTTTTTTTGCGCGACCTATTTTCTCTCATTGCCTATAATCATGGAGTTCGGCAAAGGCTAGAATTCCGGCCCCTTTTTCTCTGCCTAAGACTGTGGAGGTACCCAATGTTCCGGACCTCATCCCGATTCCTCCTTTCCCTGCTCGTGTTTTGTCTCCTGGCCTCTTCCCTCCAGGCGCAAAAGCCTGGCATGAACGGTGGGCGCACGACAGGCGGAATCATTGACGTGCAGGTCAGGTATGCTGACGGAAGACCCGGACCGCGGGGTATTCATGTCCGGTTGGAGTCGGCCGAAGGCGGCGCCGAGGCTGACTTAGACACGATAGAAGGCGGTAAGTGCCGGTTCCGTCAGTCCACGAGCGGGGTATTCATCGTCCGCATCGCCGAGGGCACCTACAAGGAAGTGTCTGCCCGAGTGGAGTTGATTGCGACTCCAATGGCTTATGTAACCTTGAATCTCGTCCCGCTCAATAAAGAACCTGTCCCTGAAGTCTCCGTGCCTCCCGCGGATGCCGCTGATTCTGTATCCGTGAAAGACCTGGCCATTCCCGAGCCCGCGCGACTTGAATTCAACAAGGGCCAAGACGCCTTGCGCGCCAAAAATGCCGATGAAAGCGTCAAGCACTTCCAGAAGGCCATCAAGATTTACGCAGACTACCCCCAGGCCTATCGAATGCTCGGCGACGCATTGGTTGAAAAACAGCAATGGCCGGAAGCGGAGACTGCCCTCAAAAAGAGCATCGAGTTGCAGCCGGATCTGGCCCCGTCCTATTTCGACCTGGGCGCCCTTCGCAATCAGACCAAAAACTATCCCGGAGCCGAGGAAGCCCTGAAAAAGGGCCTTGAGTTAACTCCCGATGCGACGGTCGGCAAATACGAACTGGCAAAAACCTATTGGGCCATGGGCCGCTGGCAGGACGCCGCGCCCTTTGCCGTGGACACCGTGAAAGCGGTTCCCGATCTCGCGGCCGCTCATGTGCTCCTCGCCAATATCAGGCTGAAGCAGCGCGACGCCGTAGGCGCCCTCCACGAATACCAGGAATATCTCCGGATCGAGCCCGAGGGAGCCATGGCGCCCCAGGTCCGCGAAATGGTGGACAAGGTAGAGAAAGCGCTAGCTCACTAGCCAGTCTTCCACTCACCATCGCCTTTGAGCGGAGGCGTGTCATGGCTGAGGACATCCGACAAGGTCCGGTGCGGGGACTCCGGTGGTTCTTACCGGAAATGGCTGAAGGACCCGAACTCGACCGCCATTGAGAACCGGGCGCTCAACAAGAATTACGCCTCAACCCGCCGCTTTAGCAGGCACCGCCCCAGCCAACCTTGCGAGCGACTCCGTATACGGCGCCTTCGCCACGCCGCGTTCGGTAAAAATGGCCGCAATGTAGCGGTAGGGCGTCACGTCAAACGCCGGATGCGCGGCCGCCACACCCGCCGGCGCAATGCGCACGCCCTGGATGTGGGTCACTTCGGCCGCCGTCCGCTCCTCGATCGGAATCTGTTCGCCCGTGGATATCGACAAATCAAACGTCGAAATCGGCGCCGCAATATAGAATGGCACGTTGTTTTCTTTTGCCAGCACCGCCATCTGGTACGTCCCGATCTTGTTCGCGGTATCTCCATTCGCCGCGATGCGGTCCGCTCCGGTAACGATCGCTCCCACTTTCCCGGCCTTCAGGAAGTGGCCCACCATGTTGTCTGTAATCACCGTCAGCGGAATTCCCCCGCGGTGCAACTCCCAGGCCGTCAGTCGCGCTCCCTGCAGGTACGGCCGCGTCTCCGGCACCAGCACATGCAATTTCCGCCCCTGCTCATAGGCAACGCGAATCACTCCCAGCGCCGTCCCGATGCCCGCCGTGGCCAGCGCCCCGGCGTTGCACTGCGTCATCACCTGGCCTTCCTTGGGCATAAACTCCGCGCCAAACCGCCCGATGGCTTCGTCGGTAGCCTTCTTTTCCGCGTGAATCTCCTCGGCCTCCCTGATCAGCGCCAGCCGGATTCCCGCAAGGTCCAGGTGAGATCGCGTCAGCTCCCGAAATCGCGCCTTCATCCGCGCGAGCGCCCAGAAGAGATCTACCGCCGTCGGCCGGGTCTTCGCCAGCGCCTCCGAGATCACTTCAAATTCTTCCTTGAGTTCTTCAATCGTTTTAGCAGCCGATTTCTGCACTCCAAGCGCCACGCCCATCGCCGCGGCAACCCCGATCGCCGGCGCTCCGCGAATCACCATCTCGCGGATCGCTTCTGCTACTTCACGGTAATCCGTATAGGTGTAGCTGATTTCTTCCGCGGGCAGCCTCCGCTGGTCCAGCATCACCACGCCGCCATCTGTCCATTCAATCGGTTGAGCAACGTACATTTCCTGGCTTTTCCTCTCTCTTTATTTTAGCGAATGCGGGCTGGGAAGCGCATCGGCTACTTGCCGGTGGGCACGCTCGTAAACCAGTGGGTGCTGAAACCGGCGGCCAGCGAAATCAGCAGGTTATACCCCAAATGCATCAGAAAACTGGCGAACACAGTGCCGGTCCGCGCCCGCACCAGCGTAAAAACAATTCCCACGAGTGTGAGCATCGCCACGAGACCCCACGTCCAGCCGAGCTGCGCCCCATGCATCAATCCAAACAGCACTCCCGTCAGCAAGATCGCCGGGGTCACTCCGAACGAGCGCGCGAACATCGGATAAAGGTACCCCCGGAAAAGTGTTTCCTCTACCAGCGGCGCCACCAACACCGCCATGGCCACAAACATCATCGCCGTATGCGGATACTTGAACAACTCCTCCATCGGTGTGTTATCCGGCGGCTTCATGCTCGCCGACATAAGCGCCACAAACAGGGACAAGCCGCATCCGGCAAAAAAATACGCCAGTGGATTCCTCGGCATCCTCCGGTTAGCCGGAAGCAGCTTGCGCCACCCGAGCGTACGCCAAAACGGGTGTCCGCGCAGGACCGACAAGGTCATATAAAGAAAGAAAAATATCGTCGCATACCAGATCAACATACTGCCGATCGCAAACTGCGGCTTGGAGATCAGGTATTCCTGCAACTGCTTCGCGGTCAGTCTCTGCTGCGGCGCGTAAATCACCGCCAGCACCCCCTGAATAATCACCAGGCTGCCGAACGCGAAGACTATAAAAAGGATCAGATGCGGCCACGACCAGCTGATCTCCAGATCTTCCGGATAGGTTTTCACTGGAGGATAGAGAGCCCCCGGCGCGGCCGGATCAGCCCCCTCGCTTCCCCAGTCCGGCACGGGCTCGGTGGAACCTGTCTCCGGCGTCACCGGCGAATTCGGGGTTTCTTCCCCGGGTGCCGACTCCTCGGGCGTGGGCGGCCTCTCCTCATGCAGGCTCATGATTTCGCGCGCCTCGCCCTGGTCGGCCACCCGGACCCGAGCGCCGCGGCCACCAGTGGCAGCAGCAGTTCGTGGTGCCCCGTAATTGCAAATCCTTTTGAAATTTCCCCGGTCTTCCGCCCCGTCCCCGCCGTCGGGCGTTTCACCACATTCTGGAGTGGCCGGTAATGCTGGATGAAATCGAAATTTGCCGTCGTAATCGGATGCAGCCGCATTCCCGCGTTCCGCGCCACAGACACCGCCTTCAGAAACACCTCCGGCAGGATCACCGCCGATCCCCAGTTCAGAAACACGCCGCCCCCGTCCATCCCCTCGACCAGCGCGCAGAACAACCGGAAATCCATGAAACTCGCGGCGCCAAGGGCCGCCCCGTCGGCTGCGGGATGCATGTGCGGAATATCTGTTCCAATCGCCACATGCACGGTCACGGGAATTCTCAATTTATACGCCGCCGCGAGCACGCTTCGATCCAGATGCTTCGCCGCCAGAATCCCGCTGTGCAGATATTGCCCCGCCGCTTCCCCATAACCGATGCGAATGCGCTGCGCGAGTTTCGCGATTTCATTAATTCCCCAGCCGGTTTCCTGGGCCATCCCGAATCTTCCTTCGCCCAGTGAAGCGTCAACATCCTCCGATGTCTCGCCGGCCAGCGCGATTTCAAAATCATGGACGAGCGCGGCGCCATTCATCGCAATTCCGCTCACAAATCCCGCGCGCATGAGCTCGATGAGCAGCGGACCAAGCCCCACCTTGATGACGTGGCCCCCAATTCCCCAAACGACGGCCCGCTTCCGCGCTTTTGCCCGGTGAACCGCCGCCAGCACATCCCTCAAATCATTTCCCGCCAGAATCGCGGGCAGCCGATCCAGCCACTTCTTCAACGAAGGATTCTTCCCCGCCGCCCGCGCAAATTCCCGAACGTTCACTTTGCTCTGGCGCCCTGCAATCGGATAGGTCTGGGCGCCGCCAAGCGTCACGGGTTGAATTCGGTAAATGCTCATTCGAATCTCATCACTCTACGAGGAACGGTCATGTGGCGCAAGCAAAAGGCGGCCACTCTCGCCACCGCTCCGTATCTCTCATGACGCTTTCAGATTCCCATTGCCTGTGAGCGTTCCCGCCCCATTCGTTCCGAGATGCCGCGCCAGTGCCTGGCCCGTATAAGACTTCTTCGTCTTCGCTACCAACTCCGGCGTCCCCTGTGCCACAATCCGCCCGCCGCCCGAGCCACCTTCCGGCCCCAGGTCAATAATCCAGTCCGCCTGCTTGATTACATCGAGGTTGTGCTCGATGATCAGCACGGTGTTGCCCAAATCCACCAGGCGCTGCAACACGTCCAGCAATTTCCTCACGTCGTCAAAGTGCAGCCCTGTGGTCGGCTCATCCAGGATGTACATTGTCCGGCCCGTCTGCCTTTTCGAAAGCTCGCGCGCCAGCTTGATCCGCTGCGCTTCTCCGCCCGATAGGGTCGTTGCGGATTGTCCCAACTGCACGTAACCAAGCCCCACTTCGACAATCGTCGCCAGCTTCTGTTGAATCTGCGGGATATTCTCGAGCAGCTTCAAGGCATCGCTCGCCGGCAGATTCAGCACATCATTAATGCTTTGGCCCTTGTACCCGACCGCCAGCGTCTCCGAGTTATACCGCCGCCCACGGCATACCTCGCACGTCACATACACGTCCGGCAGAAAATTCATTTCGATCCGCCGCAACCCCTCTCCCTGGCACGCCTCACACCGCCCGCCCTTCACGTTGAAACTGAATCGCCCCGGCTTGTATCCGCGTTCCCTCGACTCCGGCAGCATCGCGAAAAGCTCGCGAATCGGCGCGAAAACTCCGGTATAGGTTGCAGGATTCGATCGCGGGGTCCGCCCAATCGGCGCCTGGTCAATCTCAATCACCTTGTCGATATGCTCCACCCCCAGCAGCATCCGGTGTGCGCCGGGCTGCTCCATCGACCGGTACAACTTCTGCGCAAGCACACGATAAAGAATGTCGTTCACCAGCGTGGATTTGCCCGACCCCGAAACACCGGTAACCACGGTAAGCAATCCGAGCGGCACCGAAACATCCACATCCTTCAAATTGTTCGCACGCGCACCCAGAATCTGGATCGCTTTCCCATTCAGGCTGCGCCGCTTCGCCGGCACGGGTATCTGCGCTGCTCCCGACAGATACTGCCCCGTTAGAGATTCCGCCGAAGCTGCAATCTCTGCGGGCTTCCCCTGCGCAACCAGATAGCCGCCGGCATTGCCCGCGCCGGGGCCCAAATCCACCACAAAATCCGCGCGCCGGATCGTGTCCTCATCGTGCTCCACAACCAGGACGGTGTTGCCAAGATTTCGCAACTGCTCGAGGGAATGCAGCAAGCGATCGTTGTCCCGCGCATGCAAACCGATCGATGGCTCGTCCAGCACATACAGCACGCCGCGCAAGCGCGACCCGATCTGCGTCGCCAGCCGTATCCGCTGTGCTTCGCCGCCTGAAAGCGTCGCCGCTGAGCGGTCCAGGCTCAAATATCCCAGCCCCACGGCCAGCAGGAAATCCAGCCGTTCGCCAATTTCCCCGAGCGGCCGCGCCGCAACTTCCTTCTGCCGCGGCGTCAACTCACCGAGCATTCGCTCCACCGCCGGCCGTGCATCGCTGATCGCCAGCGCCGTGAAATCCGCAATCGACCACCCGGCCAGCTTTACCGCCAGAGATTCCGGCCGCAGCCTCTTCCCGTGACAAGCGCTGCACAGCGTCGCCGACATATACTGTGTCATCCACTCGCGGTAGGAATCCGAATTCGACTCCTCAAAATTCCGCTCCAGGAATTTCAATATTCCCTGAAACCGGAATCCTTTTTCGCCTGCGCGCGAGCGCCCTCCCGTTCCCCGTTTCGTCTCTCCGTTCGGATACCCGTAAAGCAGCAGGTTCTGCACCTTCGCCGGATATTTCTCGAAAGGTGTGTCCAGGTCGAATCCATGCGCGTAAGCGCCCAGCTCCAGCGTCCGTTTCAGAACAGCGGATCCCGACCCGGGTCCAAGCCCGCCGTCAAACAGCGGCCGCGTCCAATCCGCAATCACTTTGGCCGGATCAAAATCATATTTCGAACCCAGGCCGTTGCACGCCGGGCAGGCCCCGTACGGCGAATTGAAGCTGAACGACCGCGGTTCAAGCTGCGGCACGGACAGTCCGCAATCCGGGCAGGCCAGCCGTTCGGAAAAAACGTATTCCTTCCCGCCCACAACCGCCACGGTTACAAGGCCCTGCGCCAGCCGCAACGCCGTCAGAATGGACTGCTCCAGCCGCGAAGCCACTCCCTGCTTCACGAGCAACCGGTCAATCACCACCTCGATCGTGTGATTCTTCCGCTTGTCGAGCACCGGCGTCTCGTCTAGGGGCAGCAGCTCCCCATTGATCCGCACGCGCACAAATCCATCCTGCGCGAGCTTCTCCAGCTCTTTGCGGTACGCGCCTTTCCTCCCGCGCACGACGGGCGCCAGGATCATGACCCGGTCGTCGGCCCTCGACAGCTCTCCGTGCAGGATCGCCTGCACAATCTGTTCGCTCGACTGCCGGGTGATCGGCTTTCCGCAATTCGGGCAGTGCGGCACGCCCACGGCGCTATACACCACGCGCAGGTAATCGTAGATTTCCGTGATGGTGCCCACCGTCGATCGCGGCGAACGCGTCGTGGTCTTCTGCTCGATGGCGATCGAGGGAGACAACCCTTCGATCACATCCACGTCCGGCCGCTCCATCTGATCCAGGAATTGCCGGGCGTAGGCCGACAACGATTCCACATAGCGCCGCTGCCCCTCGGCATAAATGGTGTCAAACGCCAGCGACGACTTTCCGGAACCCGACAGCCCCGTGATCACCGTGAGTGTATTGCGCGGAATTTCGATGCTGATATTCTTCAGATTGTGCTGGCGCGCTCCCCGCACAACCAATTTCGTTATCCCCATAATTCCCGAGCGCTCCCTCCACAGGAGCTCCGGCGCTCAGTAGGTACACTGAGCCCAGCATAGTCTTTCAACATAACAACTCGCGTGAGCACAGGTCAAGTTGACCCCCCGTTGGATGCGCGTTTGGGGCTAGCGACCTGCACAAGCCCATTCCCAGAGTAAAAATTTCTCCGGGGGTAGCGCATTTTTACCCGGTTTCAGACTTTAATATGTTGAAAATACAAGAGTTACGATTGGTAAGCCGTTTGCACTTTACATCCGCGTGGGGGAGGCGAGCCGAGGATCCCTTTAGGGGATTGAGGGCTGGGCCGGTTCGCACTTCCCCTCACTTCTGCCGAAACCTCGAACTGTTTCTGCCGTCAGAGCGGCTGGCTCCCCATACCCCTAGGATTCGACCTGACCCGAGCGGCGGGGGTGCGCCCCTTCGCGGATTCTTTTTGAATGGGAATTGTTTGATGGGAGAAAACAGAACGGCTCTACTGCCTCTTTCAGAGAGGCCGGGGCTTCAGCCCCGGCGTAATGCTTCAGAAAAAACTGGCTTTAGCCTCTCAAAGAAAGTACTTCCCGGATTTCTGCGCAAAATTCCTCAGCCGCGATTTCCCAGTGTATGCGAAATAATCTGCGTCATCGGATAGCGCACACCGCGATAGTCCACGCGCGAAGCATAATCGCTCAGCGTCATGAACAGCAGCAGCGCCAGCCAGAAAATTCCCGCGATAATCACCAGCTTCGTCCGCTCCGGCGCATACTTCGCGTGCATGAAGATGAGCACGACCAGTGTCGCTTTCACGGTTGCAATCAAGAGCGCAACAGCAATGTTGAATCGGCCCAGATTGACAAATGCCGCGCCAACAGTCAGCCCTGTAAGGATCAGGAGAGTGGTGATGATCGCCAAGTACATACCCGGCGAAACGATGTGTTCGGTATGTTCGTGTTCAGACATGCTTCTCTCCCTGCCTACTTGTGCCGGTCAATCAGATATAACAGCGGAAAAAGATAAATCCACACAATGTCCACGAAGTGCCAGTACAAACCCACAATATCCACCGGATTATTCCACTCAGCGTTAAATCGCCCGGCCACGGACTCCTTCAGCAGCCAGAACAACAATCCCGCTCCGATCACCATGTGCAGCGCGTGCAGCCCGGTCATTCCGAAATACGCGGAGTAATAAAGCTGCGCGTGCGCGTTCAGGTCCGGGTCCGCCTGTACCGCGGCCTCGATCTCTTCCTTTTCCTTCGCCATGTCGGCTGCGTCAATGTCCGAGCACTTCGCCGGATTCCTCACGCAGTAGAAAATGTCGAAGGTCTTGCCGGGCACCAGGTGGTGGTGGAATTTCTGCGCGTACTCCACATACTTCACGCCAAAAAACACGAAGCCCAGAAATATTGTCAGGCTCAGAAACAGGGTAATCAGCCCCTTCTTGCTCGTCTGTGCCGACCACACGGCCATCGCCATCGTGAAGCTGCTCGCCAGCAGAACCACGGTGTTGAACCCGCCCAGCCCCAGGCTCAGCGTATTGCTGCCCATCGCGAACGCGTGGAAATACGTGTGCCGGTTGATGGTGTACGCCAGCATGATCCCGCCGAAGAACATCACTTCGGTCACCAGGAAAATCCACATGCCGAGCGTGGCAGTATCCTTCTGCTGCTCCAGCGTCTTGAACTGCCCGTACAATGCTCCGGTGCGATGCACTCCGCACTCCTCTAACCGTCAAGTTCAGGCGCCAACCGCTCGCCTGTCCCCGGGCCGCAGCCCGGCGTTCCTTTTAGTCGTCCCCGTGGGCCGGCGCCACCACGCCCGGCGAACCCTTGCCAGCTGGAACATCCAGCCCCAGGTCCGGCCGATTGTGGAAGTCGTAGGCTTCCCACGTCACAACCGGTGTTACCTCGAAATTCTCGGTCAGCGGCGGCGACTGCGTCTTCCACTCGAGGCCCGTTGCCGGCCACGGATTGTCGCCCGCCACTTTTCCATAGAACGCCGCCCAGGTGAGATAAACCATCGGCAGGAGGTAGCCAATCGCGAGGATGGATGCGCCGGCCGTGGACATCACGTTGTAAATCTGAAATTCCGGCGGGTAGGTGTGATACCGCCGCGGCATGCCCATAATTCCCAGTATAAATTGCGGAAAGAACGTGAAATTGAATCCGATGAACAAAATAAATGCCGCAATCCGCGCCAGCCACTCCGGATACATGCGCCCCGTTATTTTAGGCCACCAGAAATGCAACCCGCCCAGATACCCCATCACCGCGCCGCCCACCATGATGTAGTGGAAGTGCGCCACGACAAAGTAGGTGTCGTGTATGTTGATGTCGACACCCAGGGCGCCGAGGAACAGACCCGTCAGCCCGCCGATCATGAAGAGCCCAAGAAAGCCAAATGCATACAGCATCGGCGTATCAAACGAAATCGATCCCCCAAACAGTGTCGCCGTCCAGTTAAATGTCTTTATTGCAGACGGTATCGCAACGATAAAGGTCAGGAACGAAAATGCCACTGCCGCGTACGTGGACTGGCCGGTGAGGAACATATGGTGCGTCCAGACCACGAAGCCGATCACCGCAATCGCCAGGCTGGCCGCTGCCACAAAGTGATATCCGAACAGCCTCTTGCGCGCGAAGGTCGGAATCAGTTCGCTGATCACTCCCATCGCCGGAAGAATCATGATGTAGACGGCCGGGTGCGAGTAGAACCAGAACAAATGCTGGAACAGGATTGGGTCTCCGCCCATCGCCGGATTGAAAAATCCCAGTCCAAATACCCGTTCCATGGCCGCCAGACCGAGGGTAATCGCAATCACCGGCGTTCCCAAAATCATCACGATTGATGTCGCATAGTGCGCCCACACAAACAGAGGCAGCCGGAACCAGGTCATTCCGGGTGCGCGCATCGTGTGAACCGTCACCAGGAAATTCAAACCCGTAAGGATGGACGAAAATCCGGTAATGAACACGCCGACCACCGCCGGCGCCACCGCCGAATTCGAGTACAACGTGCTGAACGGCGTGTAGAACGTCCAGCCGGTGTCCAGCCCACCGTTCACCATGGACCACAACGTGAACAGCCCGCCCACCACGTAGATATACCAGCTGAGCAGGTTGATTTTCGGAAACGCCAGGTCTTTCGCCCCAACCATCAGCGGAATCAGGAAATTTCCCAATATCGCCGGGATCGAAGGAATCAGGAAAAAGAAAACCATCGTTACGCCGTGCATGGTGAACATGCGGTTATACAGATCCGGCGTAAGCAGGTAGCCGTTTGGCGTCAGCAGGTGCAGGCGAATCATCATCGCGAAGAAGCCGCCGATGAAAAAGAAAAATGTCACCGAAGCCAGATAAAGCAGCGCAATCCGTTTGTGGTCCGTGGTCAGCAGCCACGAACGGATGCCATATGTGGCGTTCAGGTAATGCTTCTCCGGCATTTCGGGAGCCGGACCCGTGGCTTCGGTTCTCATGCTATTTCTTCCCCGCGGGTGACGGCGCAATCCCCGCGCCCTTCGCCGGCACCGGCTGCGACTGCAGAGACTTGATATAGGCCGTCAGGTTCCCGATCTGCTCCTCCGTCACCAGGCCCTGGAACGTGGGCATAACCGGTTGATACCCGGCTACGATTTTCGCGTTCGGCTGAAGGATGGATTCGCGGATGTAGGCTTCGTCGGCAACCACTGTGGACCCATCCGCGAGAAGTACATTCGCCCCAAACACCCCGTTCAGCGAAGGCGCGCGCCCGGTCCCATTCGAGAGGTGGCAGGTAACACAGGCAAACTGCGTGAACAGGCGTTCCCCCGCCGAAACCGGATTCACGTCGCCGCTCTCCCCGGAGAGCCACGCCGCGTATTCAGCCGGTTCCATCACCGTCACCCATCCGCCCATCACCGCATGATTCGTTCCACAGTATTGCGAGCAGAAAAAGTGGTATTTGCCGGTCTTGACCGGCCGGAACCACATCGTGTTGTACCGCCCGGGCACCACGTCCATCTTCACGCGGAACGCCGGCACATAAAAATCGTGGATCACGTCCTCGCTGCCCAGGATCAGTTTCACGTTCCGGCCTACCGGGATGTGCAGCTCGTTGATCTCCTTGCGGCCGTTCGGCTGCTGCAGCTTCCACATCCACTGCTTCCCGACTACGTAAATGTCCAGCGTATCGGTCGGCGCAATGCGGTAATTCACGTAGATCGCCGCGCCCCAGGCGAAAATCCCGATCGCGATGATCGTCGGAATCAGCGTCCAGCCGACCTCGAGCACGTTGTTCCCGTGGACGTCGTCCCCCACTTCCTTTTCGCTCCGCCGCCGGAACTTGAACGCCGCGAAAATAATCAGCAACGTCACCAACACCGCGAAAAACAACGTGGTCATCAGGATGAACGAAAACAACGCGTCGACGTTGCCCGCGAAATTGGACGCCTGCTCTGGGAAAGTTGGAAGCGGTGACTGCACGGCTCTAGTGTGCTCCTTCTGTCGGCAGATGCTGGTCGGAATGCACGTTCTGGCGCTCGCGGCGCCGGAAAATCACGAAGCCCAGCACCATGCAGGCGAGCGTGACCACCGCGCCCATGCGGATCACCGTCAGGATCGTGGCGCTATAGCGCGCCCTCGTCGGGTCATACTGGTAACAGAACAGCAGCAGGTGATCGACCGGCGTCCCGATTTTACCGGCCGAAGCGTCCACCAGCCCCAGCCGCACGTTGCTGGCCGGATATTCCACGCCGAAAAAGTACCGCGAAATCCTTCCGTCCGGCGTCAGCAGCAGGATTCCGCTCGCATGCCCGTAGGTCTTGCTCTTTTCGTCGTAGCTGTAGCTGAAATTCGCGGCCTTCGTCACCGCGTCAATCGACTCGCGCGTTCCGGTCAGAAAATGCCAGCCGCCGTCGGTCGTCGGCCGCGCAAACCTCCGCAGCGCTTCGTGCTTCTTCTTGAGCGCCGCCTCCGGCGTGTCGGAAGGGTCAAAGCTGACGAACACCACGTCATAATCGGCACCCGGATTGAACGAAAGCATCTTTAGCGTCCCGACCACCGCCTGCTCCACCTGGCCGCACAACATCGGGCAGGTGTAATAGGCGAACACCAGGACCACCGGTCGGCTGCCAAAATACTGGCCCAGCCTCACCGGCGCGCCCATCTCGTCCACAAACGAAGCGTCCGCCGGAATCTGCGCATTCAGTCGCGGATCGAATCCGACGTTCACGAGCGCCGGCGGCAATGCCTTCGAAGATTGCCCCACGTTGTCAGGAATCATCTGTGCGCTGGCGGCAACCGCCGTCAGCAGCAGCAACGCGATTCCCGTAATCGTGCGAAACAATTTCATCCTTACTTCTTCTCCACCGGCGCGGCCACGGCCGGCAAACCCTTCTCCACAATCAGTTTCATCGCGTCTTTCACCGGAATCTGCGCGATCCCTCGGCTCTTGTCCACCCAGCCCAGTTCGTTGTTCGCCTTGCTGTCTGTTTCCACTTTTTCCCGCATGTCGTGCTGCGGGTCCGTCAAATGTCCCGGCATCCCCTGCATTCTGGGCTCCGGCGCAAAGTGCGGGCCCTGCTCGCGCATGGGCGCGGGCGCTTCGTAGGAACTGGTCCAGTAATGGATCAGCCCCTTGTAAATACCGATGGAAAGAATGAACGACGCAATCACCGAAACTCCCAAATAGGTCAGAAATTTAAAGATCGGCAACGACCGGACGTCTGTCGCTTCAAACGACACATCTGCGTGCTGCGGCCGTTCGCCGTCCTTCTGCCCGTGGTTGTGATGCTCAGTGCTCATTCTCGGCAAGCACCTCCGAAAGATTTGGGTCGCCCACCGGCAACAGCGGCCGTTGCTTCAGGTTCATGGCAAAAAAACCCAGCCACAAGCCGATCAGTGCCACCGGCACCACGATATCCAGCCACGTTGGCACGGCCCGCGGCGTAAATTCCGGCCGGGTCATCCAGTAGAGATCCACCAGCCGCATGAAAATCATCCAAACCGCGATCTTCGAGATCACGCTCGCCGTGCGCTTCACGTCCCGCGACAGGAGCAGCAAGAACGGAATCGCGAAGCTGAACAGCAGCACGATCACCGCCACCACGCCCCATTGCCCGTTCAGCCGCGACCGGTAAAACGAAATCTCCTCCGGCTGGTTTCCCGACCAGATGATCAGCAACTGCGAAAACGCGAAGTACGCCCAGAGCATGTTGAACGCGAACAACAGCTTCGCCAGGTCGTGCAGGTGCCGCTTCTTGATGATGTCATTGAACGGTTCCGAGCCGGCCAGCAGCACAATCACCGCGATCATCAGGCCCATCGCGGCAATCGCCTGCCCGGCCACAAACAAAAATCCATAAATCGTCGAAGCCCACCGCGGCGAAAGTGACATCACCCAGTCGATCGCGGCAAACGTCATCGCCAGAATGTAGAGAATAACGCCCGGCGCGGCCAGTTTCTTCAGCTTCTGTTTCAACCCTTCGGCGTCCGATTCCTGATCCTGCTGCTTCGACCAGTTGTTGAACACCAGCATCAACACGATCCAGACAGCAAAGTAAAGCGCAGCGCGCGCCAGGAATCCTCCCTGTGTCAGATAGCCCTGCTGCCAGGAAGTGAGCGCGTGCTCGCCTTCCTTCGGCGCGTTGAGCCACCCGGTCTCCTGATCGTTCCCCGAGTAGAGATATTTCATTCCCACCACGATCGGAGCAAACAGAACCAGCATCAACCACAGATTCCGGGAAGCCGCTTCCAATGGGCGCCGGATGACCATGCCCCAAATGCCGCCGGTCAGGTGCTGCAGCATCAGCAGTCCCAGAGAGCCAACGGTCAAACCTAGAATCAGCATGTAGCTGAAAATGTAGGAGTGATAGAAATCCGCCGGCGATTTCATGGCGCCGAAAATCGCCACGAGCAGCGCAACACCGCCGACGACGATGCCGCCATTCTGCAGCCTGCTTACGCTCTCCGGCGCTCTAAAATCTTGCGCGCTCACTTCGCGGTTCCTCCCGCCATCAATTTCTCCCGTAACTCCGCCGGTAACTGCCCTACCGGCGCATTCCGGCTAAGCTGCAACGCCCGCAGATAAGCCACAATCGCCCAGCGGTCCCGCGGCGGAATCTGCGAAGCGTAGCCGTACATCGCGCCAAACCCGTTGGTGATCACGTCAAACAGATAACCGTTCGGCACATTCCGCAACCGATCCTGGTGGTAGCTCGGCGGATGCTTCATCCCGCGCAGGGCCACCATTCCGAGCCCGTCGCCCTGAATCCCGTGGCACGGCGTGCAGTAAATTCCATATCGCTGCTGGCCGCGGTTGAGCAGCTCCTCGCTGATCGGCAACGGAAACGCATTCGAATCCTTGGGCACCAACAGCGAATCATCCTGGACCGATCCGCGCGCGACGGTGTTGTCGATCGCAGGCCGTTCCGAACGCCCGTCAGCGAAAAACTCGCTGGGCGACAGCGGATTCTGCCGCGGCTGATTGGCCATGTCCTGCCGCAGGGTGTTCTCGCACCCCGCAAAGCCAAGTGCGCAAACCGCCGCAACCGCAAAAAGGGAAGGTTTATTCCTCATCCTTCACCTCGTTGACGTGTTCGGCATGCAGGCTCTGCAGGAATCTCGAAGTCTCCGCCAGGTCGAATTTCGGATCGCGTGCCTCGATGCACAAGAAGAACTTGTCCGTGGAGGCCTGCGCAAACCGCTCCACGTTGAACACCGGGTGATACGGCTGCGGCAGCTTGTTCAGCGCGAGCATTCCAAACACCGCAAAAATCGATGCGCCCAACACTGTCAATTCAAAGGTCACTGGAATAAACGCCGGCCAGCTGTTCAGCGGACGTCCGCCGATATTCAGTGGGTAGGTAATCGCCGCAACCCAGTATTGCAGGCCAAAACCCGTCAATCCGCCGCCCAGCCCGCCCGCGAGCGTCAGCAGCGGCACCGCGGTCCACTTGAAGCCGACCGCCTCCGAGAGCCCTTCGACCGGAAACGGCGTGTAGGCCTCCACGTGCTTGTAACCCGCCTCGCGCGCCTTCTTCGTGGCGGCCAGCAGGTCTTCTGGCGTCGAAAACTCCCCCATCACGCCAAACAGTTGTGAGCGGCGTTCACTCATGAGTGGCCCTCACTGCCATGCGAATCCTCGTGCACCAGTTCGCGCATTTCCGAAATCGCAATCGCCGGCAGCCCCCGCACGAACAGGAAAATCAGCATCGTGAACAGTCCCAGCGTGCCAACAAACGTCGCATAGTCCCAGACCGTCGGCGAATACCGGCCCCATGCCGACGGCATGAAGTCGCGCGTCAGCGAAATCACCACGATCACGAACCGTTCGAGCCACATGCCCGTGTTGATGATCAGCGACATGACAAACAATGCCGGAATGTTGCGCCGAACCTTCTTAAACCACAAGAGTTGCGGCGTCAGGATATTGCACAAAATCAGGGCATAGTAAAACGGCGCGTACGGTCCATGCAGCCGCTGCTTCGCGAGGAACACGTCAAACTTGTTCCCGCTATAAAACGCCATGAAAAATTCGATGAAATAGCCGTATGCCACGATCAAGCCCGTGGCCAGCATCACCTTGGCCATCTGTTCGAGGTGCCGCAGCGTGATGAAGCCCTCCATGCCATACGCCTTGCGCATGGGAATTGCCAGCGTCAGCACCATCGCAAACCCGGAATAAATTGCGCCGGCAACGAAATAAGGAGGAAAGATGGTCGTGTGCCAGCCGGGAACGATGCCCACCGCGAAATCGAAGCTCACCACGGTGTGAACGGAAAGCACCAGCGGCGTCGCCAATCCAGCCAGCAGCAAATACGCCGACTGATAGCGGTGCCAATGGCGCGCCGATCCGCGCCAGCCCATCGACAACATGCCAAAAATCACCTGCTGCCAGCGGGTCTTTGCGCGGTCACGCAGCGTCGCCAAGTCCGGAAGTAGACCTACGAACCAGAACAGGAGCGAAACCGTTCCGTAGGTGGATACCGCGAAAACGTCCCAGATCAATGGGCTGCGGAACTGCGGCCAAATTCCCATGGTGCTCGGATACGGGAACATGTAGTACGCCATCCACGGCCGACCGGTATGGATCAGCGGAAACAATCCCGCGCAAGCCACAGCAAACAGCGTCATCGCTTCCGCGAACCGGTTAATCGAAGTCCGCCACTTCTGGTTCAGCAGGTAGAGAATTGCCGAGATCAGTGTCCCGGCGTGGCCGATACCGATCCACCAGACGAAATTGACGATCGCGAAGCCCCAGCCGATCGGGATGTTGATGCCCCAGATTCCCACGCCCTTGGTGATCAGCCAGCCGATCGCCAGATTGAGCACCATCACGATGCTGAACAGAAAGGCAAATCCGAGTAGCCAGCCGATACCAAGCGGACGCGTCAGCACCGCCGAGGAAATCTTGTCGGTGACCGAAGCATAGGTATGCCCTGGCTCGATCCACGGTTCGGGCTCGTGCCCTGCTGGCAAATTCCCTGTTACGCTCATGCCTTTTCCAGTTCCGTGTTCGGATTGCGCACCGCGCCGAGATACGTAGTCCTCGGCCGCGCGTTCAATTCGCCCAGCAGCGTGTAGTTCCGCTGCTGCGCCTTCAACTTCGCCACCTTGCTCGTCGGGTCATTGATGTTGCCGAACGCAATCGCTTCCGTCGGGCAGGCGGATTCGCATGCGGTCACGATTTCGCCATCTCGGATCGGCCGGTTCTGCTTTTCCGCGTCAATGCGCGCGTTGTTGATGCGCTGCACGCAATAGGTGCACTTTTCCATCACACCGCGGCTGCGCACCGTCACTTCCGGATTCCGCAGCAGCTTCAGCTGCGGCGTCTCCCAGTCCTGGAACCGCAGGAAATTGAACCGCCGCACCTTGTAAGGACAGTTGTTCGAGCAGTAGCGCGTCCCGACGCAGCGGTTGTAAACCATGTCGTTCAGGCCTTCCGTACTGTGCGTCGTCGCTCCCACCGGGCAAACCTGCTCGCAGGGCGCGTTTTCGCACTGCATGCAGGGCACGGGTTGAAAGAAAGTCTCCGGATTATCGAGCGCCGGACTGTATTGGCTGGGGTCGCCCGTGTTGCCGCCGCCATCCATGGACGCGGGCGAATTCGTGTAGTAGCGGTCAATCCGTATCCAGTGCATTTCGCGCCCGCGCATAACCTGATCCTTGCCGACCACCGGAATGTTGTTTTCCGACTGGCAAGCCACCACGCAGGCATTGCACCCGTTGCACTTGTTCAGATCAATCGCCATGCCCCACGCGTATCCGGGGTAGGTAAATGCCTTGTACAGCGAATCATCTTTCGCGACTTCCTCGCGCTTTTCCTGCGGAAACGCCGGATTTCGCTGGTACTCCTCGAGCGTCGCCGTGCTCAGGATCTGCCGGCCTTCCATGTTGAAGTGATACTGCGTGCAGGCTAGCGAATATCCGTCGCCGGTCGCCGTCATCTTGCCGCCCGCGGCGCTCCACATCGCGTTTGAAGTCCTGACCGCGTAGGCGTTGAATCCTTTGTTCGTTCCGGTAAACCCCGAGCGCGACCGCCCGTAGCCGAGCGGCAGGACAACCGTGTTTTCCGCTTGCCCAGGCACTGTCCAGGTTGCCGCGGTCACCTTGCTCCCGTTCAACTCGATGTCCACGACGGCCGACCGGACCTGTCCGTGCTCGCCGCCGCGTGAAACCACCTTGTGCGCCAGGTCGTTCTTCCCGGCGAATTTCGGGCTGACCAGCGCCGCGTTATCCCACGTCAGTTTGGTCACCGGCTTCGGCAATTCCTGCAGCCAGCCATTGTTGGCAAACCGCCCGTCATACACCGTCGGGTCCGGCCGGAAGATATATTCCACCTGATCCGCGGGCATGCCCTCTAGCGCAGGCAAACTTGCCGGACTGAATTTCAGTTCCGGACTGATCGCCGGCAATTTCGTGCCGGAAATCACTCCGTCATTCAGCCACTTCCGCCATCCCGCATCGATCGCGGTTCCAAGATGCGTCGACGCTTCGGTCCAATACGCGCGGACCGCGTCGTAGGGAAGCTGCCCGGGCTTGTCGCCGAACGCCGCCACCACGTCGTGCGCCGACTTCGTGTAATAGAGCGGCGCAATCAGCGGCTGGACGATACTCGCGGTTCCGTCATAAGCCCGCGCGTCGCTCCACGATTCCAGATAATGTGACTCAGAAACGTGCCAATGGCAGTAAGCCGAGGTTTCGTCAAAATACGGACTCAGATGCACCGAGGTATGCACCTTTTCGAGCTTGCGAACGAAATCGAAATCGTGCGGCGCGTCGTAGGCCGGATTGCCGCCCAGAATCACCAGCAAATCCACCTTGCCGGCATCCATGTCCGCGCAAAGATCGCGCAGCGATTCCAGCTGATTGACGGGTTCCGCTTCGACCGGCTCTGTGTAATAAACCGTCGTGCCCACATTCCCGAGCGCCGCATTAATCGCATGCGCCAGCGCGTGCACCGTCGCCGACTGCTGCTCGCCCGCAACCACCAACGAACTGCTGTGCGCCTTGGCTAAATCCGCGGCAACCGTGTTCAACCACTTTTCCGCATCGCCCGGCAGGCTCACAGCGTTTCCGCGCCCGAGCTTCGCCGCCAGCGCCCGCGCAAACAGTTCGATGTCCGACGCCCGCATCGGCAGCTTGTTGTCCGCGGAGGATCCGGTCACCGTCGGAGTCGGCTCGACGACATACAAACGGTTCATCGAGTCATTCGTGCCGTCCAGCTTGCGCCGCCCGGCCCACTGCTTCGCGTAGGAAATGTGCCCCGGCCCGCTCGCCAGGAAATCCGCGTCCAGCGACAAAATCACGTCTGCCTTCGCCGGCACATAAACCGTGTTTACCACGCGGCCAAACGCCAGCTTTGCGCCCTCGCGTGCTCCGTCGCTTACCGCCGGCTCCCACTGGTGCCACTTCGCCTGCGGGTAAAGCGCCAGCAATTTGCGCAACTGCCCGGCCAGCGTCGGTGAAGTCACGGTCCCGCTCAGAATCCGGAAACCCGCTCCACCCGCGGCTTTCGCGCCAGTTGCCGCTTCCTGCGCGGAACCGAGGAACGCGGACCAGGCGCGAATTTCGCCGCCTTCCATCACCGTCTGCGCGCGGTCCGGATCGTACAGATTCAAAATTGAAGCCTGCACGATCGCGCTTGTCGCACCCAAGCTCGACGGGTGATCCGGATTTCCCTCAATTTTCGTAGGCCGCCCTTCGTGGCTTTCCACCAGCACGCCAACAGCGTCCGCCCCGAACGGCATCACGGTCGCGTAATAATTCGGTTTCCCCAGCACCATGCCGTCCGGTTGCTTCACATACGGCACGATGTGCGATTCATCCGGCCGCCCGCAGCCTGCCAGACCCGCCAGCGCCAGCGACGCGCCCATCAGTTTCAGGAAGTCGCGGCGGTCCACGGCGTCGTCCCACTCTGAAGCGTGCCGCGGAAATTCCCGGTGCAGCAATTCCTCGAAATGCGGATCCCCGGAAAGCTCTTCGAGCGTCCGCCAGTACTGTTTTCCGCTCTTGTCCTTCAGCCTTTCGCGGACCGCGGAAAGTTCCAGCCGATGTTCCCGCAGCGTGTCGTCCACGATCTCGCCGTCTTCATGATCGTGTCCCCCGCCTGGCGCCGGTTTCGCTGCCAGCGGGCCTTCGAGAATGCGCAGTTGCTTGTCGTGTTCGTGATCGCTCATAGCATCCATTAACGATGACACGTCGAGCAGCTCGTCAGCTCGGCCGTGGTTCGCAGCTTGTATTCCGCCGCAAGTTGCCGCCCCACTTGTTCCTGGTTTGCGGGCGCTTTCCAGTCCATGTTGAAAACCTGATCCTTCGGACGAAGATTTTGTTGCGGGTTCCGGTGGCATTCCAGGCACCAGTTCATGTTCAGGGGGGAGGCCTGCAGGACGAGCGGCATCTGGTTCACGCTGCCGTGGCAGGAAGAGCAGCCAATGCCCTTGTTGATGTGAATGCTGTGGTTGAAATAAACGTAGTCCGCCAGCCGGTGCACTTTCGTCCAGCGAATGGATTCGTCCGTCCGGTAGCTCTCGCGGACCGGTTCCAGGTATCCGACGTTGTTAAACAGAACCGAATGGCAGTTCATGCACGTCCGCGTTGGTGGAATCCCCGCGAACGCCGAGCTTTCCACGCTCGTGTGGCAGTACCGGCAATCAATCCCGTCGTCTCCCACGTGGTGTTTGTGGCTGAATTGAATCGGCTGGCTTCGCGTAACGTGTTGGTTGGTAATGTAAGGCGACCTCGCGACGACCAATACCGCCGTCAAAGCAACTCCCGCGAGAACCGCCACTCCGAGCAAGCTCGCCCGGGCCATGAAATTTGCACTGCGGTGGAAGATTTGTGCCATGTCAGAGATGCGCTAGAGCGAAGTTCTTCCCCATGAGCGTTGGTCCCCCGAAGTTTTCCACTCTTATACCGGACAGCGCATGCCCGGGTCCATCAGCGACCGATTAGTGTCCAATAATTTTTCCGGGAATGCAACCCATATCCAATTTTTCCGCGTTTGAATTCTTCAAACATAAGATCACCGCAAATCGCGGCCTTTTTGAACATTTCGAAATAAATCAAAACTCACCGCCATCCTGGTGATTCTTCCGAGAACAGAACCGCTTCCTGTCCCCTCTTCAGATGCTCCAGGCTCTTCGGTGGATAAACCTTTCTTATGAGTGCCCTCAGCCTATTCCGCTCTTGCTGGTGGCACCCTCCATGCTATGCTTTTTGTGTTCCTCATCGCTTTGCAGGCCCGGCCTGCAGGCTCCGGCCCTCCCCGGAGCAGCCATCGAATCCCCCGCTGGGGCGTGGTCCAACTGGTAGGACACCTCACTGTTAATGAGGACGGTGAAGGTTCGAATCCTTCCGCCCCAGCCAATTTTCCGAGTCGGTTCGGCGATATTCTCGAAGCCCGACGCGGCTTCTGACACGCCGACTACCCGTCGCTTATTGCTGTTGCTCCAGCAAGGCTGCGTTTTTCAGCAGCGCTTCGGCCAACTGCCTCAGGATGGCGGAGTTCACGAAGTAGAATTGCTCGTGGCCATCCGCTGCATCAAGCCGAATGATGCCCACACCCTTGTTGGTAGGATGCGGCCAATATGCGGATCCTTTGAGGACCTTACCTTGCACGTTAATTTTTCCCTCGTCATTCATGGTGCACCGTCCGACGGCACTTTAGTTACCAACCGTAGGCCAGAACCTGATCTCTTCTGCCGGCTACCTCTTTCATGCTTTGGGGTAGAGGAGGAGAAGCTATTCTACGCCGCTATCGGTTGCACGGCACCAGCTTGCCAGTACGAGAAGGACTCGATCGCCCGGATGAGATTTTCAGGGAGCGAATTCGTTGGGGCGGAAGGATTCGAAAATGAACCCCGTTCCTCGAATAGCCCCTGCAATCGCTGTCTTTCAGTGTTCCCAACGACTTAGCACGCCCCACGCTTTAAGCGACATGAAAACGACCTAAAAGACAAACGGCCCGTCATGTGTGATGGCGGAGTTTTGCCTTTTCGACCCGCAACGCTTCGCCCTTCGTTGACACCGCTTCGTCACAGGCATACGCTTTCGCTGGTCTGGAGTGTGCGATGAAAAACGTACGTGCCGTTGCCTTTCTTACCGTCCTTGTTTTCGCTCCCGCGTGCTTCGCTCAGAACGAACCACACCACCACCACGATTCGACCGAGCAGCTCGGCACCGTCTCCTTCCCGATCTCATGTGCTCCCGCCACAAAGGCACAGTTTGCGCGCGGCATGGCTCTTCTCTACTCCTTCGAGTACGAAACAGCGATCAATCAGTTTCAGGATATTGCCAAGAAAGACCCCGCCTGCGCCATGGCCTACTGGGCCCAGGCCATGAGTTTGTATCACCAGCTCTGGGACCGCCCTGCAAAAGCCGATCTCCAGCGCGGCGCGGAATTGCTTGCCAAAGCGAAAGCTCTCAATCCTCCCACCGCGCGCGAACGCGACTACATCCAAGCTCTAACTGTCTTCTACACTGACACCGATAAAATTGGTCACGAAAAGCGCGCCGAGGCCTACGCCGAGGCCATGAACGGCGTCCGCCAGCAGAATCCCCAGGATCGCGAAGCCGCCGTTTTCTATGCGCTCGCTCTGCTGGCATCCGCGCCCGACCGCGATCCCGACCTCACGAACGCCAAAGCCGCTGTCGCCATTCTGAACAAACTCTACAAAGAGGAGCCTGATCATCCAGGCATCGCCCACTACATCATTCACAGCTGCGACAATCCCTCGATGGCCAGCCTCGCCCTTCCCGCGGCCCGCCAATACGCGGGCATCGCGCCTGCCTCCGCCCACGCGGTTCACATGCCGTCCCACATCTTTGCGCGCTTGGGCCTCTGGCAGGACGACATCAGTTCCAATCTCGCCGCCATTCAAATTGCCGACCAAATGGCCGCTATGCACGTCGACGTCATGCATCACAAAATGCATTCGATGGACTTCCTTGAATACGCCTATCTTCAAATTGGCGACGACACCCGCGCCAAGGCTGAAGTTGATGCCATCACCACTGTTCCAGAGTCCGGCGCGGATCCCGAATATAAAGACTATTTCGAGCTTCGCAAGGCAATGGCCCGGGCGACCTACGCCATCGAGCGGCGTCAATGGAAGGAAGCCCTCAATCAGCAACCCACGGCCAGCGCCCCTCCCCACGTGCAACTGGTCGCCTATTGGAGCCGCGCCGTCGCCGCAGGGCACCTTCGCGATTCCGCCGCAGCAGAAGATGCGCTCGAGCACGGTGACGAACTTATCGAAGCCACGCGAAAAGGGGACAAGCCCTACCTCGCGGATTCTCTAAAAGATACTCACGATGTGATGCGGGCTTGGGCCGACTACGCTGCGGGCAAGACCTCCAAAGCTGTAACGCTCCTGCGCTCCGTCGCTCAGATGGAAGACAAAGTCGGCAAGGGCGAAACGGATCTCCCGGTCCGTGAAATGCTTGCGGATATGCTCATGGAGATGCAGAAGCCGCAGGAAGCCCTTGTTGAATACGAGACTTCGCTCGGCACCGACCCGAACCGCTTCAACAGTCTCTATGGCGCCGCCCGAGCCGCCGAGTTGACCCAGCAAAAAGAAAAGGCTGCGGCTTACTACGCGCAACTCATCAAGAACTGCGATGGCATCCGCTCCGACCGTCCGGAGCTCGCCCAGGCGAAAACTCTTCTCGCCGCCAAATAACATCTCGCCAGCCTTGGCGTTACCGGGCCTTGCCGCCCAGTTTATTCAACTCGTGAATTGTGCCGTCCTCAACCGCCGCCGACACCGTCGCTACATTCTCCGCCAGGTGCTCCACGCGGGAGGTGCCGGGAATCGGCAGCATCACCGGCGATCGCCGCAGCAGCCAAAGAAGCGCCAACTGCGAAGGCGTAATCTTCTCCTGGGCGGCAATGCGCGCGAGCTTGCTGCCCGCGGCCGACAACTGCCCTGCTCCCAGCGGGAACCAAGGAATAAATCCGATATTCTCGCGCTCTGAATACTCCAGCACGTCCTCCGCCCCGCGATCGAGCACGCTGTAGCGGTTCTCGACCGTAACGATCGGCACGAGCTTCCGCGCATGTTCAATCTGCCTAACGCTCACCTCGGAAAGCCCGATGTGCTTGATTTTTCCTTCCGCCTGCAACTGTTTCAGAGTCCCCAGCTGTTCTTCCGCCGGCACCTTGTCGTCAATCCGGTGCAATTGGAAAAGATCGATCCGCTCCAAGCGCAATCGCCGCAAGCTTCCCTCGCACGATTTGCGCAGGTGCGCCGGCTTGCCATTTGGCACCCACACATTATAAGAGGGCGCCCCTTTGGAGTAGGTTTTGAGTGCTGGCTCATACCCTACAAGAAAGGAACACCCTCATGAGTAGCACTCAATATATCGGCATGGACGTGCACACGGAAAGCATT
>Ga0210394_10001226_pt1 | contig 42543 bp, 37 predicted proteins | sample IncBWC12MmetaG_FD_160121 | JGI IMG/M metagenome (GOLD analysis project Ga0210394, IMG submission 160121) | Forest soil microbial communities from Barre Woods Harvard Forest LTER site, Petersham, Massachusetts, United States - Inc-BW-C-12-M | ecosystem: Environmental > Terrestrial > Soil >...
GCACGTAAATGCCCGGCGTATGAATGCTGTCGGCATCCAGTGCACCGGGCTCGACCAACTCCTCCACCTCGGCCACGGTGATGTGCGCGGCGGTGGCCATGTTGGGATTGAAATTGCGTGCCGTTTTTCGATAGATGAGATTGCCTTCGGTATCGCCCTTCCAGGCCTTGACGATGGCGACATCGGCGGTGAGTCCCTTTTCGAGCACATAGGTCTCGCCATCGACGGTGCGCTGCTCCTTGCCCTCGGCCACGGCCGTGCCGGCGCCGGTCTTGGTGAAAAAGGCGTAAATCCCCGCCCCGCCCGCTCTGATGCGCTCCGCCAGGGTGCCTTGCGGGTTGAATTCGATTTCCAATTCGCCGGCGAGATACTGCCGTTCGAATTCCTTGTTCTCGCCCACGTACGAAGAAATCATTTTGCGGATCTGGCGCTTCGCAAGCAGGAGTCCCAAACCGACGCCATCGAAGCCGGCGTTATTGGACACCACGGTGAGATCGCGAACACCCATGGCGTGAATGGCATCGATCAAATTCTCAGGAATCCCGCACACCCCGAAGCCGCCGCACATCAGGGTCTGGCCGTCCTTGAGCACGCCCTTGAGCGCGGCTTGCGCGTCGGGAAACACTTTCTTCGAGCTTACGTTGGCGCTCACTCGCCCTCCTAGTATCGATATTGGTCGGCTTTGTAGGGGCCTTCTTTTTCGACGCCGATATAACGCGCTTGGATGTCGGTCAGTTCGGTCAACTGCGCGCCCAACTTCGAGAGCTGCAATCTTGCGACCTTTTCATCCAGATGCTTGGGCAGCACGTACACGCCGATCGGATACTTCTTGGTGTTGGTATAAAGCTCGATCTGCGCCAGCACCTGGTTCGCAAACGATGAGCTCATGACATAGGAGGGATGCCCGGTGCCGCAGCCTAAGTTCACCAAGCGCCCTTCGGCGAGCAAAATGATGCGCTTGCCGTCAGGGAAAATGATGTGATCCACCTGGGGTTTGATGTTCTCCCAGGTATGCTGCCTGAGTGCGGCCACTTCGATTTCATTGTCAAAGTGCCCGATGTTGCACACGATGGCCTGATTCTTCATGTGCTTCATGTGCTCGTGGGTGATGACATGGAAGTTGCCGGTGGCCGAAACAAAGATATCGGCTTTGTCCGCGGCGTAGTCCATGGTCACCACGCGATAACCTTCCATCGAGGCCTGCAGCGCGCAGATGGGATCGATTTCGGTGACCCACACCTGGGCGGATAGCGCGCGCAGCGCCTGTGCCGAGCCCTTGCCGACATCCCCATAGCCGCAGACCACCGCCACCTTACCCGCGATCATCACATCGGTGGCGCGCTTGATGGCATCCACCAAGGATTCGCGGCAGCCGTAGAGATTGTCGAACTTGGACTTGGTGACCGAATCATTGACGTTGAATGCCGGAAATGCGAGCTGCCCTTCCTTGGCCATTTGATACAGGCGCTTGACCCCGGTGGTGGTCTCTTCGGTAACGCCCTTGATCTTGGCGAGACGCGCCGAGTACCACTTGGGATCGGCTTTGAGCTTCGCCTTGATGGCCGCGAACAGCTGCTGTTCTTCTTCGTTGGCGGGTTTGGCAATCAGCGAGATATCCTTTTCGGCCCTGGCGCCTAAGTGCAGCAGCAATGTGGCATCACCGCCGTCGTCCAAAATCATGTTGGCATGGCCGCCATCGGGCCACTCGAAAATTCGATGGGTGTAATCCCAGTACTCGGCCAAGGATTCGCCCTTCACCGCGAATACCGGCGTGCCGCCGGCGGCAATGGCCGCGGCCGCGTGATCCTGAGTCGAGTAGATGTTGCAGGAGGCCCAGCGCACCTGCGCGCCCAGCGCGTTCAAGGTTTCGATCAGCACCGCCGTTTGAATGGTCATGTGCAGGGAGCCGGAGATACGCGCGCCGCGCAGCGGCTGCTCGGCCGCGAACTCGTTGCGAATGGCCATGAGACCGGGCATTTCGGTTTCCGCAATTTTAATTTCCTTGCGGCCCCAGTCCTGCAAGGACAGATCCTTGACCAGATAATCCGATTGCGGCTTGATTGCTGCGTTCATGAAATAAACTCCTCAGGCTGCCCGCGTGGCTTTGCATTCTGTGCTAAGCACCTCGGCCTTGTCGGTGCGCTCCCAGGTGAACTCGTCTTCCTTGCGGCCGAAATGGCCGTAAGCGGCGGTCTTCTGATAAATGGGCCGCGCCAGATCCAGCATCTCGCGCAAGCCAAACGGGGTGAGGTCGAAATGCGCGCGCACCAACTGTGTCAGACGCGCGTCGGATAATTTTCCGGTGCCGAAGGTCTCGACCATGATGGAGGTGGGCTCGGCCACGCCGATGGCATAGGAGACCTGCAATTCGCAGCGCTGCGCGAGTCCCGCGGCAACAATGTTCTTGGCCACGTAGCGCGCGGCATAGGCTGCAGACCGGTCAACCTTGGAGGGGTCCTTGCCGGAGAAGGCGCCGCCGCCATGGCGCGCGAAGCCACCATAGGTATCGACGATGATCTTGCGCCCGGTAAGGCCGCAGTCGCCCACCGGACCGCCGATCACGAAGCGCCCGGTGGGATTGATGTGGTACTTGGTGCGCTTGTCGATCCACTTGGCCGGCAGCACCGGTTTCAATATTTCTTCCATCACGGCTTCGCGCAACTGCTTGGTGGAGATGTCGTCCGAATGCTGAGTCGAGAGCACCACGGCCTCGAGGCCCACCGGTACATCGTTTTCATATCGCAACGTGACCTGGCTTTTGGCATCGGGCCTCAGCCAGGGCAGTTTGCCGTTCTTGCGCACCTGCGCCTGGCGCTTGACCAGCCGATGCGCCAGCGTGATGGGTGCCGGCATGAGTACATCGGTTTCGCTGGTGGCGTAGCCGAACATCAGGCCCTGATCCCCGGCGCCCTGCTTGCGCTCGTCCTTGCGGTCGACGCCTTGCGCGATGTCCGGCGACTGCTTGCCGATGATATTGAGCACCCCGCAGCTGGCGCCGTCGAAGCCCATGTCCGAGGTGTTGTATCCAATATCGAGCACGGTCTTGCGAACCAGGGCTTCCACATCCACCCAGGCGCTGGTGGTGACCTCACCGGCGACGATCACCACGCCGGTCTTGACCAGGGTCTCGCAGGCCACCCGGCCACGCGGATCCGCCGAGAGGATGGCGTCCAGCACGGCGTCCGAAATCTGGTCGGCGACCTTGTCGGGGTGGCCTTCGGAAACCGATTCCGACGTGAAGGAGAAGCTCTTACTCATTGAAATTCCTTAAAGAATTAGCCGAAATTATCCTGATATCGCCGCTGGAATTCGGCGGTGGTGAATGCATGGTTCTGCGGCCCCCGGGACTCGATTTTGATGGCCCCCATGAGGGAGGCCGTCCTGCCGACGCTTTCCCAGTCCAGTCCTTTGAGCAACCCGTGAATTAGACCAGCGCGGTAGGCATCTCCGCAACCTGTGGGATCCACAACGGCTCGAGGTTTGGCGCAGGGAATCCTTAATTTACGGCCATTGGCGTAAATGACCGAGCCGTCGGCGCCCTGGGTGACCACCAAGGCCTCCACCTGGGCCGTGATCTCGGGGATGGACAGACCGGTTTTCTGCTGCAGCAGTTCCCACTCGTAATCGTTCAAGGTCACCCAGCGTGCCTGCGCGATGAAGCGCCGCAGCTCATCGTCGCCGAACATCGGCATTCCCTGGCCGGGGTCGAAGATGAAGGGAATGTTGGCGGCGGCAAACTGCGCGGCGTGTTCGATCATGGCCTGGCGGCCATCCGGCGCCACGATACCTACGGCAACGTTGGAGCCGGCATCGGCCACCTTGTTCAAGTGGGCGTGCTGCATTGCGCCGGGGTGAAAGGCGGTGATCTGATTGTCATCGAGGTCGGTGGTGATGAAGGCCTGCGCGGTGAACGTGCCGTCGACCACCTTGATGTGCTCAACCGAGATTCCCTGCGCCAGCATGCGCTCTTTGTACGGCGCAAAATCATGACCGGCGGTGGCCATGACGATGCCTTTATCGCCGAGTAATTTCAAACCATAGGCGATGTTCGCCGCACAGCCGCCGAATTCGCGGCGCATTTCCGGCACCAGGAACGACACATTGAGAATATGAATCTTGTCGGGAAGGATGTGCGACTTGAAGCGGTCGGGAAATAGCAGAATCGTGTCGTAGGCTACCGAGCCGCAGATCAGTGCGGATTTATCTTTAGATTCTTGCGCCATCGAACACCGTTTGATTCAAACGGCTATTCTACAGGGAAAGCGCCGTCCGTTCGGTGAGTTGCACGAGAGCGAAACGTTAAACACGGTTGGGGTATTAGGTCGTCTAATATGCAATATGAATACATCTCACCCCTCATGAACGGGTCACGCCTCTGACGCTCGGCCGGCAAATCTGCGGCAATTGCAACCATGCTGCGAGCTTCGAATGGCTGGTGACCAACGGCCTCGGCGGCTACGCCTGCGGTACGGTGGCGAAGAATAAAGGATTGAAATGACCATAGAGCGAGAGCGCCTGCGCACCAATGTGACCGGGCCCAACGGTTGGCACCATTGGGGTCCCTACGTGAGCGAGCGCCAGTGGGGCACCGTACGCGAGGACTACAGCCCGGGCGGCACGGCCTGGGAATACTTTCCCCACGAGCATGCGCGCAGCCGCGCCTATCGGTGGGGGGAGGACGGCATCGCCGGCATTTCCGATGCCGAGCAATTGGTGTGCCTGTCCTTGGGATTGTGGAACGGCTGGGATCCCATCTTGAAGGAACGCTTGTTCGGTCTCACCAACTCGGAAGGGAATCACGGCGAGGACGTGAAAGAGCACTACTTTTATTTGGATGCCACCCCGACCCATTCGTACTTGAAGATGCTCTACAAGTATCCGCATCGCGCATTTCCCTACGCCGATCTGGTTGCGGAGAATGCGCGCCGCGGCACCGACGTGCCGGAATACGAGCTCTTGGACACCGGCATATTCGCGGACAACCGTTATTTCGATGTGTTCGTCGAATACGCGCAAGCCGAGCCGGGCGATATTCTGATGAAGATCACCGTGTGGAATCGAGGTCCGACGGCTGCCCTGCACTTGATTCCGCAGCTGGTGTTGCGCAACACCTGGAGCTGGGATCCGGGCGCGGTGAAGCCCAATTTACGCGCGGCCGAGGACAAGGCGATTGCCATCGAGCCTGGCGAATTGTTATGCGCGAGCCGCCTGTACTTCGACGGCAGCGCCGAGGTGCTGTACACCGAAAACGAAACCAATTCACCCAGGCTGTGGAACTACGGCGAGGCCGGCTACTTCAAGGATGGATTCCACGAGCGCATCATCTCAGGCAGGCGCGACTGCGTGAACCCCGCCAACACCGGCACCAAGGCCGGCGTGTGGTATCAGGCGCTCATCCCCGCCGCCGGCAAGCGCGAGTTTCGGCTGCGGCTGTCGCGCCGCGTGACCCGTGTCCCCTTCAAGGATTTCGATAGCACGTTGGAGCTGCGGCGCCGCGAGGCCGACGAGTACTATGCGGATCTGCAGCAGGGCATCAGCTCGGCGGATGAACGCATCGTGCAGCGTCAGGCGTTCGCCGGACTCATTTGGAGCAAGCAATTTTACTGTTTTGACGTCACGCGCTGGCTGAAGGGCGATCCGGGTGAGCCGCTGCCGCCGGAATCGCGCCTCCACGGCCGCAATCAAGACTGGCGCAACCTCAACAATGCCGACATCCTGTCGATGCCCGACAAGTGGGAGTACCCCTGGTACGCCTCCTGGGACCTGGCCTTTCACTGCATCCCCTTCGCGCTCATCGATGCGCAGTTCGCCAAGCATCAATTGGTGCTGCTCACCCGCGAGTGGTACATGCACCCGAACGGGCAGATTCCCGCGTACGAATGGGCGTTCAGCGATGTGAATCCGCCGGTGCACGCGTGGGCTGCGTGGCGCGTGTATCAGATCGATCGCAAACAAAATGCCGGTAAGGGCGACCTGGAATTTCTCGAGCGCGTGTTCCACAAGCTCATGCTGAATTTCACCTGGTGGGTGAACCGCAAGGACAGCTTCGGCAAGAACATTTTTCAGGGCGGATTCCTGGGGCTGGACAATATCGGCGTGTTCGATCGCAGCTCGCAGCTGCCCACCGGCGGCTACATCAACCAGTCGGACGGCACCAGCTGGATGGCCATGTACGCGCTGAATCTCATGCGCATTGCGCTGGAGCTGGCCGAGCACAATCATGTGTACGAGGACATCGCCAGCAAATTCTTCGAGCATTTCTTGAGTATCGCCGAAGCGATGAGCTCGATGTTCAAGGATGTCGGGTTGTGGGACGATGACGATAAATTCTTCTACGACGTACTGGTTCTGCCGGACGAGGAGCGCGTGCGCCTGCGCATCCGCTCCATGGTCGGACTGATACCTCTGCTGGCGGTGGAGACGTTGGAGCCGGAGTTGCTCGACAAGCTGCCGGGTTTTCGGCGCCGGCTGGAATGGTTCTTGAGCCACCGACCCGATCTTGCCAGCCTGGTGTCGCATTGGCAGGAGCCGGGCCGCGGCCAGCGGCGGCTGCTGTCGCTGCTGCGCGGCCATCGCATGAAAAGGCTGCTGTCACGGATGCTGGATGAATCGGAATTCCTGTCCGACTACGGGGTGCGGGCGCTGTCGCGGGTGCACCTCGAGCGGCCCTATGAATTCAAACTGGGCAACATCGATCAGTCGGTGCACTACACGCCCGCCGAATCCGATACGCGCCAGTTCGGCGGCAACTCCAATTGGCGCGGCCCCATCTGGTTTCCCATGAACTTCCTCATCATCGAGTCGCTGCAGAAGTTTCATCACTACTACGGCAACGACTTCAAGGTGGAATGCCCGACCGGATCTGGGAAATTCATGACCATCGAGGAGGTTGCCGTCGAGCTGTCGCATCGACTGTCGCGCATCTTCTTGAAGGATGCCGCCGGCGAGCGGCCGGTGCTGCGTCACCAGCCGCAGTTGCAGAAGGACCCGAACTACCGGGACTGCATTCCCTTCTACGAGTACTTTCACGGCGACATCGGCCGCGGCGTGGGAGCCTCGCATCAGAGCGGCTGGACCTCGCTGATCGCCAAGCTGCTCATGCCGCGCGCGCACGAATAGCTTAAAATGGCTGCCTAAGGAGAGTGCCCGATGAGCGACGCCGCAGATTCGCCGATCAAACGCTCCGAGGTGGAGTGGAAGAAGGAGTTGCCCGCCGACACCTTCCATGTCATGCGCAAGCACGGCACCGAACGCGCCGGCAGCAGTCCGCTCAACAAGGAACACCGCGCCGGCATGTACGCCTGCGCCGCGTGCGGACTGCCGCTGTTCGAATCATCGACCAAGTTCGACAGCGGTACCGGCTGGCCCAGTTTCTTCGCCCCGTTGCCCAAAGCAGTGGGCACCACCACCGATCGCAGTCTCGGCATGCCGCGCACCGAAGTGCATTGCGCGCGCTGCGGCGGGCACTTGGGGCATGTGTTTCCCGACGGTCCGCGGCCTACCGGCGAGCGCTACTGCATGAACGGCGTGGCGATGAAGTTCGAGCCGAAGGTGGGGTGAAGCTCAAGCCATGGTCGACCCAGCTTCATGTAAGCGACCTGTTATACCCCGTGAAACGCTACTGGACGCGGTGGCGGTGCGTTCTTCGCGGTTGGCTCGCTGATTTACTCCCCCAATCCAAGAATCCTAAGCATTGCCTTTGCCATCACAATTTTGGTCGTGCCGTGACGCTTGAGCGCGAGTACGCCACGCTTGTCGCCGCTAACGAGGTATTCCGCTGCGCTGGCTTCAGCCATTGCCAGTAAAAAATCATCGATTGGATCGCGAGACCGTTCTACTGTTGGCAAGCGATCCAACACCATTGCGAATCGATGTAGATCGTTGATAAAACGGCCCGCATGCGTGGGCGTGATGAGTGGTCGAACCACCGGACGATGCGTCACTGATGCAATTTCCGCGATCTGCATGGTCGAAGTAACGAGGACAAAAACTTTATCAGTCCACGCATTGAGCAATTGGGCAGGCGCGCCGTACTCCGACATCAGGCCGCTGACAATGATATTCGTGTCGAGAATGATCCGCATGATTGCGGGGTACGGCTACGCGGATGGGGCAACACGTTTTGCACGCACCTCGGTTAGCGCCTGATCAACCGCGGCCTCGATTTCCTCGGGACTCAGATGCGCGTTGCGCGCTTGCGCCTCCGCGATATTGAGTTTCATCAGACGCCACTGCACCGCGTCCTCCACAAATTTAGAGAGGTCGCCCTTCTTCAGACCCGAGCGCGCCAGAAAAGTCCTTAGCGTTACATCGGTGTCCTTGGATACTTTCAACGTCCAGCGTACTGAATTGGACATACTCGAAACCTCAACATAGGTACATAAGCACCAGATAGATGTATATGTTCACATATTTGCGGCATATAATTTAGCCCAATCGGGCCCCAGTGCCGATACTAATCTGACCGAGATTTGGCGTCGGTACCTTTTTTCGCGACTCTCGCTAGGCCTTTTTCTTCGCCAATTCCTCATCTTGCGCGGTAAATCGCTGGTACGCCGGCCTCGCGCTCAAGCGGCCTAGATACGCGCCGAACGCCGGACGCGGCTCCAATGCCTTCGTCATGAGCCCCCAGCCAATAGCAGAGCCTAGATAAACATCGGCGGCACTGAAGCGCTCTCCGAGGACGAAAGGTCCGGGCGTGATGGCTCGCTCCAACGTGTTCACCGTGTCGGCGTAGTTCCCGTAGCCCAGCGCCGTGGGCCTGCTCGGTGGCGGGCGGGAGAACATGTGATCGAGGATCGCGGGCTCCACACAACCGGCGCCAAAGAACAGCCAGCGCAAATAGGTTCCGCGCTTCGGATCATCGAGCGCGGGGGCCAAGCCTGCGGCGGGAAACGCATCGGCTAAATAGGCACAAATGGCGGCTGATTCGGTGATGACCGTGCCGCGGTGCACGATCGCAGGTATTTTCCCCATGGGATTGATGCCAAGAAACTCTTTCGACTTATGCTCCATCTTCTCGAAATCGACGACCTTGATTTCGTAGTGTGCCCCCGCCTCTTCCAGCATCCAATGGGCAATGCGGCCGCGAGACACGGGGTTGTGATAGAAGGTGACGGTGTCAGCCATGACGCACTCCACAATAGTATTCGTTTATGTTAACATTTACGCAATCTGGCAACTAAATGGGAGCCCAACATGGCCACCACAGCGCCCCGCCCCGCTTTCGTTCCCGCAATCATCTATAAAGACAATCGCGCCGCACTCAGTTGGCTGCAAAAAGCATTTGGCTTCGAGGTCAGCGAGGTGTTGACCGATGCCAGCGGCAATATCGTACACGCCGAGATGAAACATGGCGACGGTGTCGTGATGATCGGTCATGAGTGGGCGGATTGGACCAAGAGTCCGGCATCGTTAAGTGGCAAGAACACTCAGCGCATAATCGTGCGCATCGACAGCGGCATTGATGAGCATTGCGCTCAGGCGCGCCGGGCCGGCGCGACCATCGCGAAAGAGCTTGCCGATGAATTCTATGGCGAACGCAGCTACATCGCTGTCGATCTAGACGGCCACCATTGGAAGTTCTCGCAAACTATCAAACAAGTGTCCACGGATGCTCTTTCAGGTTCCCAAGACCTTTAAGCCATGCGCTTGCGCCGCCAACCCCAAGGCATTGTCGTGAGTAGCCATAACAGGATCAACGCCGAGCGCGTCCTTCCATAAGAGAGCAGTTGCGAGGTGAATCGCATCGAGAGTTCCGAGTTCAGTCGGCATCGGTTGCGCCGCTCGTTCGAGGACGAGTGCGTCAATCTCGACCAACTCCAGGGAGTCGATGAGCGCAAGGATTGTTGAGCGTCGTCTTGCAACTTCGTTATCGGACAGGCCGCCACGGAGCCGCACGCGATCCAGCGTACGCAGACTCTCCGTCATCACGAGCGCGCTCGAAACTCCCCGATCGATGCGCCGCCACTCCGGCAACGCGTTCGGCTGTCCGAATGCGATGCGAAGCAGCACCGATACATCTACGTAGGCAATCACCGATGGCTTTGACGTTCTTCCAGGAGCAATTCCAGAAGATCGATATTGAGTTGCGCCGGTTTTGGCAGCGAGACCTTGTTTGGGGCGGGCGATCCTGCGGCTGGCTTGCGGATCTTTAGTGCCCGTCGATCCCGGATCGGCACTATCTGCGCAATTGCCGTGTTTCGATCGAGATTGGCAAGTGAAAATCTGGGAAATGCTTAGTCGCGCGGCCGGACAAAAAAGTGTGGATCCGGGCCGGCTGTCGCCGGCCCGGTCTTTGGCTAATCCCTAGCTTCCCTAACCCCTAGCGTCTTTCTTACTTGTTGCTCGCCTTCCACTGCTCAACGGCGGCCATGGTGTTCTCGACATGCTTGTCGGGATTCATGGCGGTGTACTCGAGAATGATTTTGCCATTGGGAGCGATCACGTACGAGGTGCGATTAGCGTACTCGGGCTTGGCTGCCAGCACCGCGTCGTATTCCTTGGTGATTTTCTGATCGGGATCGGCAGCCACCGCAAATTTGTTGCGGCACTCGCTCACCGAAAACTTATTCAAAGTATCGATGCTGTCGTGCGAAACCCCGATCACGGTAGCGCCCAGCGCTTTGAATTTATCGGTGGCTTCGGCGAAGTTGTGAGCCTCGACCGTGCAGCCCGGGGTGAATGCCGCCGGATAGAAATACAGCACCACGGGGCCTTTCTTCAGCGCGTCCGCCAAGGAGAAGGTGAACGGCTGGCCCGCCAGCGTCGCCTGAGTGGTGAATAGCGGGGCTTGAGCGCCGTTCGAAAGCGCCGCGTACAAGGGCGCCGCCAGCACCGCACTGCCCACGGCAAGAATCAATAAACGCTTCATAGTAAGGCTTCCTTTGCAGGTGAAATTTACTTTTGGGGGAGGCAGTCTGCGCCAACCTAAATTCGCTCGCAAGCAACGCTATTTACTAGCGACCTTTGTGTCTACGGTGCGGACGCGCGCCCGCAGTTCACCCCAGCAGCGCCTTGATCTCATCCACGACGCGCACCACATCCTCGTCGCTCATGGCGGGGAACAGCGGCAATGTGACAGTTTGGCGACCGACTCGCGCGGCGACCGGCGTGTCCTCCTCGCGATAGCCTTGAGCTTGGTAATACTTGAGGCTGGGAATACTGGGATAGTGCACGCCGATGCCGATACCGCGATCGGCCATGGCCTGCTGAAATCCCGGCCGTGTCATGCCATGGGCCGGGAAATCGATGAGCACCTGGAACATATGCCAGCTATGGCCGGAATCGCCGCGGGCGGGCAGTACCACCTGTGCAAAGTCGCCGAACTCCTCGAAATAGCGGCTGGCCAGCGCCAGGCGGCGCGCGTTGAATCCGTCCAGGCGACGCAGCTGGTCGATGCCGACCTGCGCCGCCACATCGGTGAGGTTGCTTTTGGCACCGGGGAACATCACATCGACCTCCCCCACCGCATTGCGCTTGATGCCGTGAAAGCGGTACTGCTCGAAGAGTTGGGCGGTGGCCTCATCCGGGGCGCTGATGGCGCCGCCCTCGAGGGTGGTCATGTTCTTGTTCGGATGAAAGCTGAACACCACCAGATCGCCGAAGCTGCCGATGAGTTTGCCCTGGTACTTGGATCCGATGGCATGCGCCGCGTCTTCCACGACGCGCAAGTTATGTCGCGCCGCCAATCCGTACAGCCCATCCATGTCCACCGGCAATCCGGCGAAATGCACCGGCATGATGGCGCGAGTCTTCGGGGTGATGGCGGCCGGCACCTGAATAAGATCGATGTTGCGGGTATAAAGATCGATATCGACGAACTTAGGTTTGGCCCGCAGGCGCGCGACCACGTTCGCGCTCGCGGCGAAACTCATGGCCGGGACGATGACTTCGTCGCCCTCCCCGATGCCGGCCGCCTCGAGCGCCATCTCCAGACCCGCGGTGGCGGAGGTCATGACTCGCAGATGCCGATTGCCGCCGAGGTAGGCGACCAACGCCGCCTCGAAAGCCAGAACTTTGGGGCCGCTCGCCAATTGTCCCGAGCGCAGCACGTCGGCCACGGCCGCGATGCTGTCCGCATCGATGGAGGGACGCGCGAACGGAAGAAAGGGCTTCATGCCGACAGGCTTCAAACTAAGCGGTTTCATACCGAGTTCCTCGACACCAGGACCACACCGGCGCAAATGAGTGCAATTCCCAGCACCTTGGCGGGCGACATGGTTTCCCCCAACCATAGCACCGATGCGAAGGCCACCACCACATAGCCCAAGGACAGCATGGGATAGGCCGTACTCACCGGCGCCTTGGACAGGGCCGCCAGCCACACGCAGATGCTGGCGGCATAGCACAGCATGCCAGCCCAAAACGGGAAGCTCTTGAACAGAATCAAAATGCTGCTGTTCACGGTATCAAAATTAAATGCCGTGAAGTGGCCCAGCGGCCGGGTGGCGAGCTTTAGCAGCAGCTGCGCCGCCGCGTTCAAGCCGACCCCCGTCAGGATCAACAGCCAGGTGATCAAGCTCATCGGCGTGCCACCAGCACGCGTTGCACGTTTTGACCGAGATTTCGCATGGGGACACCGCGTTCAACAAGGGTTTTGAAAGTGCCTATATCCATTACGGCGAAGGCTCGAGATTGCGCCGTCCAAAGAGAAATAAATTCGTCCAGGTCCGCGATCTCGGCGTTCGGCGTTTTTTTCAGTCCATAGTCCAGTTCACCACGAAACTTAACCAGTGTGACGGTGCGCCGCAAATAAAAGGGCAGCGTTTGATCATAGGTACCCACACTGTACAGCGGCGCATCGCTTGCGGCAGCCGGGAACACCGCCGCAAGGTCAAAGCCGGAGTAGATCGGCGCCACCAGGGCCGCAGCGCGCACCAGCAGCAGCCAGGCCAGGCACCAGCCGGCGCCGAGGAATATGCCTGCACGCGTCGCATCGCGTGCCGCATCGCGCGAGCGCTGCACCAGCACGAACGCGCCGGTGACCATGAGCAACGCCGCGATTTGTCGCACGGGCTTTGCCAGCGGCAGGAAATAGGCGCTGCGGTCCGAAGAGGCGACCAAGGCGGGCCAATGAAAGCTGGCATAGAGCAGGGCCGCGCCGGCGATCGCGGTCACCGCCGCAGTATTTCGAAAATCCCGCTTGAGCGTGCCCGGCGGCAACAACGCAATCAGAATCGCCAGCGGCGGCATGGCCGGCAGGATATAAGGCATGAGCTTGGAATCGGAGAGCGAGAAAAATACGCCGACAAAGACCACCCAGATCCACAGAAAAAACGCCGCATTGAAGTTGCTGGGACTTGCCCGGTGCGCTCGCCAGCCCCCAGTTACCACCCGAAGGGCGGGCAGCGTCCACGGCACGCTGCCCGCCAGAAACACGGCGCCGATGAACCACCAGGGTTCCTCGCGGTCGGCGCTGGGCGTCAAGTAGCGCGCCACATGCTCATGCACGAAAAAAAACTGCAGAAAGTCCGGGAGCCTTAAGGTCGCGAGCCAGTGCCAGGGCACGGTCAATACCAGGAACAGCGGCAGACCCCATTGCCACGCGAGTCTTCGCCAGGGGGCGAAATCCCGAGTGAGCAAGCTATACAGGACCAGCGCGGCCGCCGGTATGGCTGCCGCAACCAGTCCCTTGGTGAGCACCCCGAGTGCGGCGCCGGTCCACGCCAGCAGCATCCAGCCGCGTGGTGAGTGGGCGTCGCTCGAAGTTGAGCCTTCAGCAGCATGCTGCGCCAGCAAGAACCCCATCAGACTCAAGGTCATGTAAAAAGTCAGGCTCATATCGAGCGTCAGGAGTTGGCTCAAGGCCACGAATATGAGCATTCCGGACAGCACCGCCGCCGCGCGCCAGCCCCCCTCAGCGCCCCGGATGCGAGTGGCGAGAAGCCACACGAGAGCGACTGTGCCGAATGCCGTGAGAGCGCCATACAACCGAGCGGAGAACGCACTCTCGCCCAGCACCCTGAAACTCAAGGCCGTGGCCCAATACTGCAGCGGCGGCTTCTCGATATAAGCCAAGCCGTTCAAGTGCGGGATCACCCAATCGCCGCCGTTCAGCATCTCGCGCGGTATCTCCGCGTAGCGACCCTCGTCGGAGTTGAACAGCGGCCTTCTCGACAATGTCGACAGCGACGTGAACACCAACAGCGAGGCAAGTCCCGCGTATACCCAGCGCTCGCGAACGGACAGGCTCACGGCGGCTGCATCGCGAGCAGTCCGGACCGCCCAGGAACTTCGCCCATCATCACCGCCTGATTGGGCACCGGACTTTGCAGCCCCAGGTCGTGAATGGCGGCCATCCGGGAAATTTTGGCGCCGGCCGCCTGCCAACGCTGGAGCAGCGACTCGAAGGCGGGAAGCAAACGCATGCCTTCGAGTTCTGCGTGCAGCGTGAACACGTGCAATGGATTCGCGGGCGTAACACCTGCACCCTGCTCGCAAATTCGAAATACCGCATCCGCAATATTCGATTCGTCAACGCCGTCCCGGCCCAAGAGTTCATCGAAGGTCGGCAGGCTGGTCGGCAATTGCGGGCAGGAGCTTGGACCTTGCGGCAGCATCGGCCAGAACGGCGTACGCCCGCGGGTATCGCTGGCGAAACTCAAGCCGTACTCGCGCTCCAGTTCCAGCGCATGAGCGTTGATCTGCCAGCCTGCCGCCGCATGCGATTTAGGATATTGGCCGAACACCCGCTCGAAGGCATTCATGCCGCGCTCGAACTCGATGCGTGTCCAGGCGGCGGAAGCGTTGGCGACATTGTCTTGCCAACGCACGTGATCATAGGTGTGCAGCCCCACTTCGAAGCCCTGATCGCGCACGCTGCGCATGATGGCGCCGGCGTTGCGTCCGATATCGGGCCCCGGCAGCAATACCCCGTACATTAGAGTTTTCACGCCGTAATGCTTGAGCACCGAGGTGCGGGCGACTTTTTTGGCAAAGCCCGTGCGAAACACGCGGCGCATGGCGCGTCCGGTGTTATCCGGCCCCACCGAGAAGTAAAACGTGGCATCGATATTGAGCTTTTTGAAAAGCGCCGCGAGCCGCGGCACCCCTTCGCGAGTACCCCGCAGGGTGTCCACATCGACCTTCAGGCCGATGTGCGTGCCATCAAGCATCGCGGGACAACAATGCCGATGCGGAGGGCAAGGCGTGAGCGTAGGAATCGAAGATTGCCTTCAACGCCGCGCGCATGTCGGTCTTCGGCGTCCAGTTGAGTTCCGCCGTGGTGTTCTTGATGGACGGCAGGCGCGCCGGGATATCCGCATAGCCCTTGCCGTAGTAGTTGAGGGCGGAAATGTCCACCAGCTTGGTATGACGGGCGGTGGGCGCATACTCAGGCCGGGATAAGGCAATTTCCAGCATCATCTCCGCCAGCTTGCGAATGGAATACAAATTATGCGGATTGCCGATGTTGTAGATCTTGCCATCCGCAATGCCGTCCGGGTTATCGATGATCTTGGTCAGGCATTCGACCGCATCATCGATGTAGGTGAAGGCGCGCGTTTGATTGCCGCCATCGACCAGCTTGATCGGCTCGCCGCGCACGATATGGCCCAAGAACTGCGTGAGCACGCGCGAACTGCCTTCCTTCGGATCGTCCATGCTGTCCAACCCTGAGCCAATCCAATTGAACGGCCGAAACAAGGTGAATTGCAGGCCTTGCTGACCATAGGCCCAGATGATGCGATCCAAGAGTTGTTTCACGCAGGAGTAAATCCAGCGCTGCTTGTGGATGGGTCCTAGGACCAGCTCCGAGGTCTCCGGATCGAACTCCTTGTCGCGGCTCGCGCCGTACACTTCCGAAGTCGATGGAAACACCACGCGCTTCTTGTACTTCACGCAATGGCGAATGATGGGTAGGTTCGCCTCGAAGTCCAATTCAAACACCCGCAGCGGCTCGCGCACATAGGTCGCCGGCGTCGCGATGGCCACCAGCGGCAGGATCACATCGCATTTGCGCACGTGATATTCCACCCATTCTAAGTTGATGGTGATGTCGCCTTCCACGAAATGAAACCGCGGGTCTTTGAGCATGGTGCTCACGCGCTCGGACTGCAGATCCATGCCGTAGATATGCCAATCGGTAGAGCCAAGAATGTACTTGCTCAGGTGATGCCCGATGAAACCATTGACCCCAAGAATGAGTACGTTTTTCAAAATAAACCCCTAAAAGCGGCCACTGCTTAAAGCAAGCGGCTGGCGCGCCAAAGCTGGCGGAACGGTATTGTGAGCCACGGGCGCGCCATTTACGGCCAATTGCAAAATCTTAAGGCGCTTGCCGTCGATGCAGTCCGCATACCACTCGCCTTTCTCGGTGTACAGACAGGGCGCCTGGGCAGCGTATCTCACCGCCCCGTCGTCCAGGCGCGTCTCGAGGATTTCAAGCCTACACCCGTTTGTTTCGGTAAATGCGCCAGGGAAAGGCGGCGCCACCGCCCGCACCAGATCATGCACCGAGCGGGCGCCCTGCCGCCAATCGATGCGTCCGTCCTCAGGAGTGCGCCGGCCGAAATAGGAGCCTTGGGCAAGATTGAGCGCCCGAGCCTGGGCGGTGCCGGCAACAAGCAATGGCAGGCTGCGGCGCAGCACCTCTTGGGCCGCGGCCGCTACTTTCAGCGACACATCCAGCGCCGTGTCGTTTTCCAAGATCGGCACCGATTGCTGATCCACCAGCGCGCCCGCATCGGGCTTTTCCACCATGTAGTGCAGGCTGGCGCCCGTGGCCGTCTCGCCGTGAATGATGGCCCAATGCACCGGGGCCCGGCCCCGGTATTTCGGCAACAGCGAGCCATGCATGTTGAGCGCACCCAAACGCGGCAGGGTGAGCCAGGCTTTGTCCAGCATGTAGCGGTAGTAAAAGGAAAACACAAAGTCCGGTTTTTGAGCCGCGCCTTGAGCGATCCATTCGGGGGTGTTGGGAGAGTCGGGCGTGACTATATTGACACCCTGCGCCTGAGCCAGCTCATTCACGCTGCCGAACCATTGTTTTTCATCAGGATCATCGGAGTGGCTGAACAACAGGGGGATTTCGATCCCTTGCGCCAGCAGCTCGCGCACACAGCGTACGCCGACCTCGCTGTAAGCAAACACGATAGCCCTGGTCACCTACTGCGGATCCGTGACCCGACGCGCCATGACCAATCCCGGCATCGCATGGTCAGGATCAGCGTTCTGTTCTAAAACCGCCTCCACCAGGTAGCGCGGCCGTTCGCGCACCTGCGCATAGATGCGCCCAACGTATTCGCCCAGCAGGCCGATGCCGAACAGCGCCACGCCGATCAGCAGAAATGCCAGGCTGAACAGCGTGAACAAGCCTTCTGCCTCGGAACCCACAAAAATGCGTCGTACCAGCAGCACGACGAACAGCAATGCCGATAACAGTGACACCGCCATGCCGACCATGGAAAACAGCTGCAGCGGCACCACGGAGAAGCCGGTGATCAGATCGAAATTCAGGCGTACCAAGCTGTACATCGAATATTTCGAACGTCCGGCGAATCGCTCCTCGTGGGCAATGGGCACCTCGACCTGGTTCATGGCGTACAAGGACGCCAGCGCCGGAATGAAGGTGTTCACCTCGCGGGTTTGATTGAGCGCGGTCACGACGGAGCGTGCATAGCCGCGCATCATGCAGCCCTGGTCGGTGATGCGCACCGGGGTGATCCATTCGCGGATCTTGTTGATGGCCTTGGAAAAGGTTCGCCGCCACAGCGAGTCCTGCCGCTGCTGCCTTATCGTCCCCACGTAGTCGTAGCCTTGATCGAGCATGTCGACCAATTTCCCGATCTCTTCCGGCGGATTCTGCAAATCCGCGTCGAGCGTGACCACGTACGCGCCGCGCGCGTAAGCTAAGCCCGCCATGACGGCCGAGTGCTGGCCGAAGTTGGCGTGAAACATCACCACCCGCGTCTCCGTCGGGCGCAGCAAGAATTGCTGCCGCAGAAGCGCCACCGAGCGATCCTTGCTGCCGTCGTTGACGAACACGATTTCGTAGGGAATCTTGAGCGCATCCAGCGCCGGATACAGCCGCGCAAACAGCGTTGGCAGCACGGGTTCTTCGTTGTAAACCGGGATCACGACACTGAGCTTGGGATAGTTAAGCATTTCTGCCTTACTGCCTCATTTAATGGTCTGCGGCGATGGCGCCGTGCGATTTGAGCACACTCCAGCATTCCGCGGTTTTCTCCTGCATGAGCTTAACCGATCCGCGCGCTTCGACGTTGAGGCGGATCAAGGGTTCGGTGTTCGATGAGCGCAGGTTGAAGCGCCAGTCCGGAAACTCGAAGGAAACCCCATCGGTGCGATCGAGATGAAGGGCCTGCGGCGCGTAGCGTTTCTCGAAAGCGGCGATGGCGGCCTTGGCATCGGGAACCCGGTAGTTGAGTTCGCCGCTCACAGGAAATAGAGCAATGCGCGCGCCCACCAGTCCGGACAGCGGCACGCGGCTGTCGGACAGTATCCGCGCAATGAGCAGCCACGGGATCATGCCGCTGTCGCAATACGCGAAGCGCCTGAAATAGTGGTGCGCGCTCATCTCCCCGCCGTATACCCCGTCCACCTCACGCATGCGCTGCTTGATGAAGGCATGCCCGGATTTCGATAACACCGGTGTGCCGCCGCAGGATTTGACGATGTCGATGGTGTTCCAGGTGAGGCGCGGATCGTGCACCACCTTGCCGCCGGGCTCGCCGCGCAGCAGCACCGAGGCCAAGAGTCCCACGATGTAGTAACCCTCGATGAAAGCGCCATTTTCGTCGAAAAAAAAGCAGCGGTCGAAGTCCCCGTCCCAGGCGATGCCAAAGTCGGCGCCATGAGCGCGGATGGCCGCAACCGTGGGAGCGCGATTCTCCGCAAGCATGGGATTCGGGATGCCGTTCGGGAAGTGGCCGTCCGGTTCATGGTGGACCTTGCGAAACTTGAACGGCAGGAGCGGCTCGAGCGCATCGATGATCAGCCCCGCGCCGCCGTTGCCGGCATTGACCACGATGGACAGCGGCTTCAATGCAGGGATATTCACATAGGACAGAAGATGCTTAACGTATGCCTGCGTGGTATCGAGCCGCCGGCGCACCCCGACACGTTTGGGTGCCGGGAAATCGCCGCGTTCCGCAAAGCCGCGGATCTCCTGCAGGCCGTTATCGGCGCTGATCGGCTTGGATACGTCCCGCACGAATTTCATGCCATTGTAGTCGGGCGGATTGTGGCTGGCGGTTATCATGATGCCGCCGTCGTAGCCGCCGTCGAAGGTTGCAAAATACACGCCCTCCGTACCGCACACCCCGATGTCGTACACATCCACGCCGCTGTCGGTCAATCCACGGCATACGGCATCCGTGAGTGCGGCGCTGCTCAAGCGAATGTCTCGGCCCACCACGACGCGCTCAGGCCCCAAGAATTGCGCATAGCCGCGGGCCACCCGGTAGGCCACATCGTCATTGAGTTCATCAGGGATCCGGCCGCGCAGGTCATAGGCCTTGAAACAGCTGATCGAGTTCAAGTGTTGGTGCCTTTGCGGCCGTAATTGTCCTCGAAGCGCACGATATCGTCTTCGCCCAGGTAAGACCCGGACTGCACTTCGATGATGTGCAGGGGCACTTTGCCGGGGTTCTCGATGCGATGCGTGGCACCCACCGGGATGTACGTCGATTCATTTTCCGACAGCAGGAAGACCTCGTCATTGCGCGTGATGCGCGCCGTCCCCTCCACCACGATCCAGTGCTCGGCGCGATGATGATGCATCTGCAGCGACAGCACCCCGCCCGGCTTAACCGACAAGCGCTTCACCTGAAAGCGCTCGCCGCTGTCGATGCTGTCATAGCTGCCCCAGGGTCTGAAGACCTCGCGATGCAGTGAGGACTCGCTGCGGCCTGACTTCTTGAGCATGGCCACCAGCTCCTTGACGTCCTGAACGCGCTCTTTGGGCGCCACCAAAACGGCATCCTTGGTCTCGACGATGATGTGATCGTCCATACAGACGGCCGCAACCAAACGGCTGGTCGAATGCACGTAACTGTCATGCGTGTCGAACACCACGACGTCACCCTGCAGCACATTGCCCTCAGGATCCGCCGGCAGCGCGTCGAACAGCGAGGACCAGGAACCCACATCGCTCCAACCCACATCCAGCGGCAGCACCAGCGCATCCTTGGTCTTTTCCATGACGGCGTAGTCGATGGACTCGGCACGGCAGCGCGTGAATTCAGCCTTGTCGATGCGCACGAAATCCAAATCCGCCTTGGCCGCTTGATAAGCGGCCGTGGCTACGCTAAGGATGTCCGGCGCAAAGGCGGTAAGCTCCGAAAGATAGCGGCTCGCCGTGAACACGAACATGCCGCTGTTCCAGTAATAGTCGCCGGAAGCGACGAACTGCTGTGCCACATCGAGCGGCGGCTTTTCCATGAATTGAGCCACGCGGTAGGCAGGGCCGCTGGCCTCGCCGCGGCGGATGTAGCCATAGCCGGTTTCAGGGGCGTGTGCGACGATGCCGAAGGTGACCAGCTTGCCCTCGTTCGCGAAGGAAGCCGCAAGATCCGCGGCCTGCTGAAATTTGCGCACATCGCGAATGACGTGATCCGCGGGAGCCACGATCAAGGTGGCGCCAGGATCGATCTCTATGGCCCTGAGCGCCGCGAGCGCCACGGCGGGCGCGGTATTGCGGCCTACTGGCTCGAGCAATATCGCCGACGGTTGGATTTGCAATGCGCGAATCTGCTCGGCCACCGTGAAGCGATGCGCGTCGTTGCACACCACGATGGGCGCTTTCACGCCGGGAATCCCCGCGAGGCGCAGGGCAGTATCCTGCAGCATGGTGTGGATGCCGGTGAGCGCCAGCAGCTGTTTGGGATACATCTCGCGCGACAAGGGCCAGAGCCGGGTGCCGGCGCCGCCCGAGAGAATGACCGGGATCAAAGCCATAACGGGGTCATGGTGAATGCCTGCCTCTGCCGATTCCGTAGTAACTGAAGCCCAATTGCTCCATGTGCTTGGGATCGTAAAGATTGCGTCCGTCGAATATGACTGGCGTGCGCAGCGCGCGCATTATGGCGTCAAAATCCGGACTGCGAAACTCCTGCCACTCGGTGACGATGGCCAGCGCATCGGCGCCCTCGAAGGCTTCGGGACCGGTTTTGCACAGGATGAGATCAGGACGCTCACCGTACAACCGGCGACACTCCGGCATGGCCACCGGATCGTAGGCCCGCACCTTGGCGCCCGCCGTCCACAGCGATTCCATCAGCACGCGGCTGGCGGCCTCGCGCATATCGTCGGTATTCGGTTTGAAGGCCAAGCCCCACAGGGCGATGGTCTTGCCGCGCAAGTGTCCGAAGTGGGCCTTGATCTTGTTGAACAGGATCTGCTTTTGGCGGTTATTGACGCTTTCGACCGCCGACAGGATGCTGGCATCGTAGCCAACCTCCGCTGCGGAGCGCTCCAAGGCCTTCACGTCCTTGGGGAAGCAGGATCCGCCGTATCCGACGCCAGGATAAATGAAGGCATAGCCAATCCTTGGGTCCGAGCCTAAGCCGACACGCACTGACTCGATGTCGGCGCCGAAGCGCTCCGCGAGATTGGCCAACTCGTTCATGAAGCTGATTTTGGTCGCCAGCATGGCATTGGCCGCGTACTTGGTGAGTTCCGCCGATCGCACATCCATGACGATCATGCGGTCGCGATTGCGGGTAAAGGGCTCATACAGGGAGCGCATCAGTTCCGTCGCACGGTCACTGTGGGCGCCGATCACCACCCGATCCGGTTTCATGAAATCGGCGATGGCCGCACCCTCCTTCAAGAACTCCGGATTCGAGACCATGTCGAAATCGATGGCCGCATGGCGGGCCTCGAGCGATTCTCGCACCGCGCTCTCCACCTTGTCCGCCGTGCCCACCGGGACGGTGGATTTGGTGACCACGACCTTGTACTCCCTCATGTGCTCGCCGATGGTGTGCGCCACCTCTATGACATGGCGCAGATCCGCCGAACCGTCCTCATCCGGCGGCGTGCCTACCGCAATCAGCTGGAACAGCCCATGGTCGACGCCCTCCTTGGCATTGGTGGTAAAGCTTAAGCGGCCGGCATCGGCGTTGCGTTTGACGAGAGCGTCCAGCCCCGGCTCGTGGATCGGCACCTCGCCCTTGAGGAGCAGGGCGATCTTGCGGTCGTCGACATCGACGCAGAGAACATGATTGCCCGCGTCCGCCAGGCATGCGCCCGACACCAGGCCCACATAACCGGAGCCGAAAATCGTAATTCGCATGCGTAATATTCTGATTTAACTAGGAAAAGTGACCCGAAAGCGTAGCGGTTTTGGGGGACCAAGTAAAGCTTGGGTCAGATCCAAGGATCCTTGAGCAGCTTCTGCTCCCAGGATAAGGCGCTGGCCACAATCGCATTGAGGTCGTCATGGCGCGGCCGCCATCCCAACTCGGTGCGAATACGCTCGGCGCGCGCCACGAGGTACGCCGGATCGCCGGCGCGGCGCGCTTCCTCGCGAACAACTAAGGTTTTGCCGCCGACGCTCTCCACCATCCTCAACACTTCGCGCACCGAATAGCCGTGGCCGTAACCCACATTGAGCGTCGTTGATTTGCCGCCGCCGCGCAGGTACTGCAAGGCATTTAAGTGCGCGGCAGCCAGATCTTCGATATGCAGATAGTCGCGCACGCCGGTGCCGTCCGGCGTGGGGTAGTCGCTGCCGAATACCGATACATGCGGGCGCTTTCCTACCATGGCCTCGCAAGCGACTTTGGTGAGCAAGGTGGCGCCGGGCGTGGCCTGGCCGATGCGGCCGTGCGAGCCCGCCACGTTGAAGTAGCGTAAGGCCACATAGCGCAGCGGATTGACCGCCGCCACATCCCGCAGCATCCACTCGCTCATGAGCTTGGAGGTGCCGTAGGCGTTGATAGGAAGGGTCGGCGAATCCTCGCTGGCGTAGCCGTCTTGCGGCATGCCGTACACGGCAGCGGTTGAAGAAAATACAAAGTTCTTGACCTGGTTTTCGATGCAGGCTTGCAGCAGGCTGCGGGTCGCGCAGGTATTGTTGCCGTAGTACTTGAGCGGCAGCGCCACGGACTCCGGCACCACGGTATGCGCAGCGAAATGCATCACCGTGTCGATCTGGTGTTCCGCCAGCAGCCGCGAAACCAATTCGAAATCGCCGACGTCGCCGACGATGAGATCGCCGGCGGTGACGGCCTGGCGAAAGCCCTTGCTTAAGTTATCGATGACGACGACTTGTTCGCCGGCCTCGCCCAATTGGCGAACCACGTGACTGCCAATGTAGCCGGCCCCGCCGGTGACCAGAATCGCCCCGTTCGCCAAATTTCCACCCCGCCCGTCCCTAAGACTAAATTCGGCCTTGCTGTATCCCAAGGCCCGGTCATTCTAACAACTCGCCGGGGTTTGAGGCCGGTTAATCAAGGCACAACCGCATTCAATCAAGACTCTTGGGCCAAAGCGGCGCGAACCGGGAGTATTGTTTGTACCCGCGGGGGTCTTGAAAAAACCCATCGTAGAATGCGGACCCCGTGCGAGATGCCATACCACGGGACGCTCGAGACGCCGGGTATTTCGGCCGCGCCTACTTTCAAGTCTTGTCTCATCTTGCGAGACGGCCAAACTCGGCTGGCCATAAAATCGAATGCCTCGCGTGGGCTTCGGGACCACTCGATTCCCGGAAACGCGGCAATGCGAATATTCGACCATGAGATATCGGTGAGTTGACGCCGCGTCGCAATTTTGTGGAGCAGCCATGGACACTCAACGCCCAGACGAGCGAGGATTGTCGGCGGAATCGTCGCCGGAAAATAGCGCGCCGTTAAAGCCAACGGTGCAAACGCCCACCATAGGCTACGACCGCCCTGACGCGCAGCAAGCAGTAGTTCCCAGTCATCGTGTTCAAACCGGGCCGCCAACAGCGCAATGTCGTGCAGCTGAATGAATCTTAGGGCGCAAGCCCGCATATTCCCGGCCGCATGCAGCAATAGGTGCATCATGAGGGAAACTGTAGAAGCATACGGATTGAGGCCAGCGCAAACGTCGGCTGGATATATGAATTGCGTAATGTCGACCGCCGCGACTGGAAGTTGTTCGGCAATCCTTGCGTGCACTTCGATTTTGATCGGATTGTCAACGTGCTCGCCCAAAATGCAAGCCATTGGTACTTTTCTCACCGTGGGCTTAAACACCTGGTGGCGCTTCGAGGTAAATGCGATTTCGTAGCCGCAAGATTCGAGGAGGCGAGCAGTTGCATTCGTGTCTTCGTTGCGAATCAACAGGTCAATATCGCCCATCGGACGCGCGCCCGCTGAGTAGATTCCTTTCGCGAGCAATGCCGCCCCTTTCAGCGCTACCAAAGCCACGCCTTCTCGACGGCCCCGGGAATCGATCTCATGCAACAAGCTCGCGATCTGTACTTGGCGCCGAACAGTCTGGTTGTGTTGCTCACGAAGAAATTGTCGCCAGCCTTCCGGACCCTTCCAGCGCAGCCCGGAGTAAAGGAGAGACGATATCCCTTGCATTGCGGCGGCTGCCCGGCCAATACGCCACTCGAAATCCGTCCACTCAGGCGCCGTCTCCCTCGGGCGGACAACTTCATGCGCCAAAACTTCAGTGGTCTTGCGAAGTGCATCTGAAATTACGGTAATCGGTGGGAAGGTTGCCGCCGGGCCATGCACAGTCGCTGCTCCTGCCTTTAGGCGGAAACCGGTCCCAAAGTTGGGTAGTGCTCGGGAACAACCAAAATGCCGGTCACCGATTGCGCGAAATAGGTGTCTTTGGTGTCTAGTGAGTACCAGAATCAGCCATTTTGGTTTTACAGGCGGTGAAATTGGGCCCCGTTCGCCAAATTCCCACCCCGCCCGTCCTTGGACTCAATTCGGCCTTGCGGTATCGGAAGGCCCGGACATTCTGACAACTCGCCGGGGTTTGAGGCTGGTTACCTTCCGATCATCGGTGGTCATTGTCGTCTGGCGCGCCCACATCAGATCGTGAGGTTGGGGCGCGGGCGTATATTCGGCCACCACATCGCTCAGTATTTGCAGCGAGTGTTGGCAGTCATAGCGGCCCATCGATTCCAGGATCTGGTTCAACAGCTCCTGCACACGATCCCACGGCAGGGAGTGCTCGATGGCGCGAAGAATCATCGGATGCTGCGTGCCGGTGACGTTATTGCCGATCAGCAACTCCTCGTAGAGCTTCTCCGCGGGACGCAAGCCGGTGTAGGAAATCTCGATGTCGCCTTCCGGGTGCTGGTCATCGCGCACGGTCAGTCCTGCCAAGTGAATCATGCGCCGCGCAAGATCGCCGATCCTCACGGGCTTGCCCATGTCGAGCACGAAGACATCGCCGCCATCGGCCATGGACCCCGCTTGGATCACGAGCTGCGCAGCCTCGGGAATGGTCATGAAGTAGCGGATCACCTCCGGATGGGTGACAGTGACAGGACCGCCGGCCTTGATCTGCTCATTGAACAAAGGCACGACCGAGCCGGACGAAGCTAACACGTTGCCAAATCGCACCATACAGAACAATGTCTTGCTGCCGCGCCGCTGCAGCCCTTGAAGAACGATTTCGGCAAAGCGCTTCGTGGCACCCATCACATTGGTGGGGTTAACCGCCTTGTCGGTCGATACCAGAACGAAGGTTTCGACCTCGGCCTCGTGTGCGGCTTCCGCCGCATACCAGGTTGCAATGACGTTGTTGTTGATGCCCTCGATGACGTTCTGTTCAACGATGGGCACGTGCTTGTAGGCCGCCGCGTGATACACGGTCTGCACCCGGTAGGCATGCAAAATGTCGCGCAGACGAAGCTTGCAATACGCGTTGCCGATGAGTCCGATCAGCTCGACCGACAAAGAATTTTTGTCGGCAAACGTCCGCAACTCGCGCTCGATATTGTACAGGGCAAGCTCGGACATCTCGAACAAAATCAATCGCTTGGGACCTAAGCCAATGATCTGCCGGCATAGCTCTGATCCGATCGAACCCCCGGCACCGGTGACCAGGACCACCCGGTCGCGGATGCAGGCATCGAACAATGCGGGTTTGGGAGGCACCGCATCCCTGCCGAGGAGGTCGGCGATATCGACCTCGCGCAGATCGGTCAGATTTGCTTTGCCGGTCACGAGCTGCTCGATGTCGGGCACGGTCTGCACATGCACGCCTAGCTGCTCGAGCTGTGTCAGGATTTCGTGTCTGCGCCGGCGAGACAGCGACGGCACGGCGAGCAGGATCCGGTCAATGCCATGCGCTCTGATCAGAATCGGCAAGTGATCCGGCGAGTGCACCTTGATGCCGTTGACCATGCGACCGTGCAGGCTCCTGTTGTCATCGACGAACAGCACCGGGTTAAATGAGCGGGTGGTCAATAGCATGGTGGAAAGGTGCGCCCCCGCATCGCCGGCACCGTAGATGGCGACGCGGGCGACGGTCGGTTGAATGTATCGCCGCAGCAAGTAGTAGCGGACAACGAATCGGGATCCGGCCACATAGAGCAGCGCGACGCAGGAGTAAATCGCCACCACGCTCCAGGCGAGCGAGGCAACTTTAAGCACTTCACCCGCTATCCCGAGGATAACGGCGCTCACCGAAACTGCCAAAGCAACCGCAAAAACGGCCTGGTGTCCCAAAAAGCGGATCACCGCACGATAGAGTCCCGCGCGCATGAATATGGGAAGGCTGACGAGAACGACCGCGAGAAAGGCGGGCCATTCGTTCCAATCAAATACGGGATAACCGGCCTTTAGACTGATGGCAGTCCACAGCGCTAGTGGAATCATGAGACAGTCGGTGCAAATCGATATCAAGCGCTTCAAGGGTCGCGGCAATTCCACTGTCTTCCGCGCAAGATCTCCGCCTTTCAGCATCAACTTGGGATCCAAATGAACCTCCGTGACCCTGCTCCCGTAGCCGTGTCATCATTGAAGCTCGTCTTACTCTTAATTCAGCTTCTAAGACGACAAATACTCCCTCACGCACAGTGTACCGAACTAACCAACAATAAAACACCAAGATCGAAAGATTACGAGTACTTAAGCAGCAACGCCCAATCACGACTCTGGTTGACAAAGCGGACGCGTAAGAATCGCTCATCGAAAGAGTTTTCCATCAACCACGCGTCACGTGCATTCGATACCCGCCTTAAGGGAAACCCTAGATCGCCAAATCAAAACTAAACCACCACTGTAGCCAATCGCCGACAACCACTTCCGCCAGCTGGCGGACCGTCACCATCCTAGCTCCAGCCATTATTGATAATTTCCGACGTGTCCTAGTTTCTGAGCATAAAGATTCGGTCGGTAGAGGACGCCCGGCGTTTGACGCCATTTACCGTGTACCCAATAGCTAGCAGAAGCACGGGAAGATAGGCACACCCTATTTGCCGGTAACTCCAGTCATTAACGCTATTTGGCCAAGCACTCGCCAGCTAGGAACAACCCGCACAACTCAGCGCACGTTTTTTGCAAGCGCGAGACAGAAGAGGCATCTTTCAGTTTTGTAAATTTTGTAATCTGGCGTCCGTGACATCTGGAGCATCCGTAAGTGACTGGAGAGGTCAGCACCGTCAGGTCAAGCCTGCCGATCCGATCGACTCTAGTGAGACACGCCATCGCGTCGCAAGACTTTGATGGCCGTCAATAATAGGATATGAAGATCAAACCAGAAGGATTGTCGCTTCAGATACTCGAGATCGCGCTGTACCTTTTGAGGAATCGGCAATTCATCGCGCCCAGTTACTTGCGCCCAGCCTGTCAGTCCGGGCACCAACTCGTGCACGCCACACTGCGTTCGCAGACTGATCAAGTCAACCTGGTTAAATAGCGCAGGACGTGGTCCAACGAAGCTCATATCGCCCTTTAGGATACTCCACAGCTGTGGAAGCTCATCCAAACTCGTCTTTCGCAGAAAGCGCCCGACTCGCGTTACATAGGCATCTGGATCTTGCAATAAATGTGTGGCGATGGCGGGTGTGCTGGTACTCATACTGCGGAACTTGGGCATCCTAAAAATCCTATTATCTTTACCCACTCTATCCGACCAATAAAGAACCGGCCCCGCGGAAGTCATCCGCACGAGCAGGGCAATCAATATAGTTGGCACGGCCAGTAAAGCTGTGGCGCATATGACCAACATCAGATCTAGCGCGCGCTTCAGTTAGATCCCTCCGAGCAGGCACGCCAGAACCAGCCAAGCACGATCGTTGACCTTTCGCCGCAGCTCATAAACTTTCGTGGCAAGCATGGCCCTAGACATTATCGTGTGCTCTTCCACCAAACGTATCGTCGCAGCACATTCGGCAGTGAACGACGAGCCCTGGCGAATGAGTCGTGAGATCTTGAGTATCTCGTCTCGATACCAGCCGGAGCGAACCTGAGCAATTCTCCGTCCCAATGCATTCCACCCGCTGTTTGCACCGTACTCATTTTTGTCGTGCTGCCGGTAGAGCATTGTCGGACGCCGCTCGATATGCCACACGAATCCGTGCGAACGAGCCCAGGCGTAGAGCATCCAATCATGGAATTGAATTGCCTCCACCTCATCCCGATTGTTCGTCAGGAATCGCCCGAAGCTCGCAACACACTCGGCCGTAATCACATATGTGCATCCGGGACCAGCGGATTCAAAGAGAAAGTCCAGCCTTCGCTGCTGCTGGGCTTTCTGAATGAGTTTCTTCCTGCCGGTTGGCCACAGAGCGATTACATTCGATGAGACAGCCGCTGCTTTATGTTCGCGTAGCTGTTGTATGCTCAAAGCCAATTTCTCTGTAAACCAGATGTCATCCTGATCGGACAGGGCCACGTAGTGATATGCCGAAAAATCCACTTCGCGCAGGAGTCTGTAGAAATTTCGGGCAGCGTTGCCAAAGCGCCCTATCCTGGGAAGTAGTAATACCCGTGGCTCGACACTGCACCTCTCGCACAACCACTCCCAGGTGCCGTCGGTCGATTGGTCATCGCTCACCCAAACATTCACGTCACAGGAAACTTGTCTCAACAGGCTTTCGACCTGACTATTAATGTAGTTAATTCCATTGTATGTCGCGAGCAATACCGCAACGCGAGGGACGGGGTCATGGATCTTGCGGGTAGGATCCGCTGGGATTGCAGGTGAATTGACGGAAAGACTCATGATCGGTTTGCTGTGCCGCCTACTAAAGCTGAATTATGGCATTCTATCTACTTCAGCGGCACTTCCCTCGATTGACACCGAATACCAATGTCCATAGTAGTAGTGACAGGTTCTGATGGTTTCGTAGGCAGATCGTTGACTGCAATGCTAAGTACCGCCGGTCATCGAGTGATCCCTGTGGCAAGGGAGCATGCGGTTCTCGGCGATCGGCATCTTATTAGTTCATCGCTTGAATCAGCGATGAGAGATTCACATGCAGTGATTCATTTGGCCGGTCGCGCGCACGTAATAGACGAGCTCCACAACGATCCTCTTGGCGAGTTCCGCAAAGTAAATCTCAATGGAACCCTGTCCATTGCGGAAATGGCAGCCAGCGTTGGTGTGGCGCGATTCGTGTTCGTGAGTTCGATAGGGGTGCTCGGCAACACCAGCGGCGGTCGAATGTTCAATGAAGACGACGAGCCTTCGCCGAAAGGACCGTATGCAGTTTCGAAGTGGCAAGCAGAACAGGGGCTTCATTCTGTCGCCAAGAATTCCGGTCTACAAATTGTTGTGGTGCGGCCTCCGCTGGTCTATGGCCCACACGTAAAGGGAAACTTCCTTCGTCTTCTTCGTTTGGTAGCGAGCGGCATCCCGCTTCCGTTTAGTGCCATACAAAATTGCCGCAGCTATGTCGGCGTACACAACCTCTGCGATTTTCTGATTTCGTGTGCTTTTCATCCCGCCGCGAATGGCCGGACGTTTAATATCGCTGACGGAGAGGACGTTTCAACGCCGGAATTATTGCAGATAATTGCTACCGCAATGGGTAAGCGAGCACGAATATTTCGATGTCCGCTGTCGATCCTGCACGCGACAGCAGTTGTCCTGGGCAAAAAAGCCGAGTTGGAACGCTTGACAACAAACTTGCGAGTGGATTCAAGTTTTGCACGCGCCACCTTGGGATGGCAACCAACCCAAGCGTTGCGAGTAGGTATTGCAGAAATGGTTCACTGGTTTATGCGTGAGCCCCGCTCGTGAGTGTAACTTCAATTGCTCTTTGACGCGCTTGGCACCTCGCTCGGAATGGCCGGCGCCATCGCGTCCATGCCCTGGCGCAACTGAGCCGCGTTAACCACGCCAGGCAAAACAGGCACTGCCCGGTACGAGAATGTGGCTCCCAGGTTATAGGAAATCGTTACGACTGGATTCCCCGAGGGATCGAGTTCGGTCAGGTAAGGATTCTCGCCCCACTGCATCAACCAGTTACCGCCGGGCAGTCGGCGCGCCGAACCGCAACAGAGCGAGAAGGTGGCTCGCGGGTCTTGAATGGCCTCGACGACTTCCGAGGTCCGAGCAACCTCATCAATAACGTAGCGCATGGCGAAGGGAGGGCGGTGTGCATCGGTGCCGTTGTCATGGACCGTGACTGTGCGATCCGCTAGTAACCTAACATCGTGCTGACCACTCAAAACTTGTCCGCTGGCGCCGATCGCGGTCGGGCGCGTATCGCCGATCACCGTCAACGATTCCCCACGAGCCGAGCCGCCCAATTTCCAGTCGATGGTCCCTAAACGCTTGTTGATGTGGTAAACCGCATCCAGGTGCCGCGCCGAAAAGAGTAGCGCGTCGTCCCCGTCGGGCTCTACTGCATTCATGTGAATGATGTCGTTACCCACACCAGGAAACCAAGGTTGCGTGCCGGTTTCACTTAGATCGATGTGGTCGCGAGTCCGCCACGTCCATATCACATTGCTGTGCGAATCCATTTCTAGGATCTCAGCGTCGATGACTGCAGCTTGAGCGCTTCCACCCCACGGCGACATATCTGCACAGTCGGGTGGGCAGACGCGCGGTACATCGCGGATGACAAGATATGTTCCCGCGGGCGTCGGTTGCAGGTCGTGCAAATCCAGATCGGGGCCGAGGACGTTCAACACCTCGCCACTAAATGACCGGAACACGAAGTCCCCGTCGCCGTAAGTCCAGACAATCATATTTTGACCAATTATCTTTGCGTCAAACGGGGTGGCGCCGCCGGCCTGCGCCATCCACCAAACTGGCGTACCGTTGGTATCGGCTACAATCACGTAAAAGGGCGGCGGATAGTCGTTGATCCCGGGGGAGAAGACATACCATTGCGCCTGGGAGACCCCGGCTACTAATGTTGAGATCGGAGGAAATCCAGTGGGTAGGCAGCGCACCGAGTATTCGGACGGAGGGTCGTAGCGAGGGTGAGCGATTGGCAATTGCCGAAAACCAAAGGTAAATCGCTGACCGGCGACGAGCGGAATCGTGGCTTGCGCGCTTAGCCCCAAGGCTCCAACTGGCACTCCATTGACCATTGTCTCCATCCCGGGACTGATCTGCGCAGTAAACTGGACCGATGGACTTGAGTTGCAGTTGACGACATAGTCGTGGATAGATGGCTGAAAGTTCGGAGTCAAGGCAGGCTCGACGTTAACCTGAACGTTTGTCTGCAACACGGCCTCTGACGTTACCGCCGAACCTTGACCCGGCGTGTTGGACTGGCTGGGATTGCCTCCGGAGCTGCAGGCGGCGAGGAATAATATAAGAGAAAAGGTGACCGCCAAATTCCTCATGTTACTGCCCACTATCCTGCGGTAACAATGTCGATTCCGACCCCAAAAATCGGTCATACGTAGTGCCTCAGTCCCACTCCGTAATAAAACGACCGACAGGTCCCGAGGTTGACGCGCGCGCAAACAAGCCGGCGCGGACAGAGAATTCTTGGTTAAGTTTTCATCTTGGGCAACGCTCTTAACAAAACTTTACACGCGCATGGAAATTGTCTTCGCCGCAAATCCTCAAGTTGCAATCATTGGATATGCAGACCTAGCAACGTAAGGACGAGCGGGAAAATATAGTTACCTAGTCGCTTGCCGACCGCGTTCAAGCACAAGCGGAAAGGTCCAGCGACGCACTCGAGGCTTCACGTGACGGCGCGGCGTTGACGTTCAGCGCGGCAGACCGGGCAAGCGTCTACCAAATCGGTAGAACGAATTGCTTATTCAGAGCTCGACCAATTTCTTCTTATCGCGCTAAACTCATCTGCAATTTTAAAAACACCATTTACAAAATCATCCGCGGTCCATGACGCAGCTCGCAAATACCCCTTACTGATAAGTTGTTCTCTAAGATTGTTATCCGAACAGATTTGATAAATTTTATCTGCTATATCTTGTGGGCTCTTAGGGTCACAAAATAGCGTCGCGTCACCGAACTGTTCACTGCTGCCTGATACTTCAGAAGCCAATACCGGACAGCCGATAGCAAATGCTTCCAGTGGTGGTAAGTTTTCCGGTCCGCACAGACTCACATAAGCAAGCATGGAGGCGTTTTTGTAAAGATCATATAGATCAGTCTGAGGTACAAAACCCAGCAGGTATATTCGTTTTTCTAAGCCTAGATGGTGCGCCATTTGCCGAATGTAGGGCGCGTTGCCTTTGTCTGCGCCAATCAAGACAAGGGGCAATTCAATCCCATGTTTTTCTTGGACAATCTTTATGGCATGTAAGAGGTTAATGTGATTCTTATGGGGCCAAAATTGAGCCGGGTAAAAAATATAATTCCTTGGGATACCATATTTTTCGCAAATATCAACCTCAATGGCATTCTCTTTCTTCATTGCAAGGAATGGAGTCGGGTGGGGCAATTTATAAATTCGGAATCTTGGAACTTGATAGAACAATTGCACTTCATCACGCCCGGCTTCCGTACCTACGATTACGAACGAAGCACGCATCAAGAAATAGCGGTATTGCGTCTCTCTTGCCGCCCAAATTCCATCGGCACTTACTTCTGGAAACCATGGCTGCAATCTATGCTGCAAATCCCAAACGGTCGCAATATAGGGGGTATCCAGAGTCTCGAAGCACCCGCCGGCGATAAACCAAACCAAATCCAATTTATTCTTCTTTGCTAATACTTCCAGTGGACCTTGGCTTTTCAAAACCTTGCTCAAGATTAAAAAACCTCTTTTTAGCCATTCATTGGCGCGATCAAAGAGATCGGGGTCCTTCGAGAGTAGAAAGCTTAGATTACTCGATGGCCGCAGCGAGGATATGTAGTCATTTAGACTAGATGAAGTTCCAAGTACAAAAAAATCATGTTGTGGTGCATTAACAGCTTGTCTCACAAGCGCTCGTAAAATCTCATCTTGAAAAGTAAAGCCTCCACCGACTTCGGGTTTCGTGTTACCGAAATAGGCTCCTATACGCACAATCCGTCAGCTGATTTTTTGAATTTTTCTGATCGAATCTGCCACAAATCGAATATCAACTTCGCTTAAGGTATATGTTGATGGGAGATAAAAGCCTGTTTCCCAGATACGACTCGCCACGGGAGTGGGGATATGCTTAAACCCCTCTATTTTCTGCAAACACGGCTGATCACTCATCGAGCAGAAGAATGTACGCGTGTCTACACCTTGCGCTTTGAGGCGTTTTGCCAATTCGTTACGGGTCATACCAAATTCTGGATTAACGACGACGGCATACATCCAGTACACATTTTTTGCCCAATCGCGTTCCGTGGGAAGCTGAAGTCCCGTAATACCAGAGAGGCACTTGTTATACGTATGTGCAACCCTTCTCTTCTCATTGATAATCCGATCAATCTTCCGCAGCTGCGCCAGCCCCATTGCCGCTTGATACCCGGTCATACGAAAATTATAGCCGGCTTCTTCATGACGAAAACGCGGTTCCGTAAAAGCTAAATTCCGCAGCAATTTCAACTTCGCATAAAGATCTGCATCACTGGTCACCACCATTCCGCCTTCGCCTGTAGTAATCACTTTATTAGCATAGAAGCTAAAGCACGCCATATCGCCAAAACTGCCGGTCATTTTTCCCCTACATGTCGCACCGTGAGATTCCGCACAATCTTCGATGACAATGAGATTGTGCTTTTTGGCAATCTTCATCAATACGTCCATATCTACGGGATGTCCAAACAAGTGAACCGGGATAATTGCTTTTGTGTTCGGGGTTATCAGTGATTCGATTAGACCGGCATCAAGATTCCAGGTCTGTTCCTCACAATCTACCGGCACGGGAATGGCCCCGTTATGTACTACGCCCAGTGCAGTTGCAATATTGGTGCTGCTACTCACGATCACTTCGTCACCAGGACCGATACCTGCCGCGGCCACCGCCAGGTGTAAGGCGGTAGTACCGCTACTTACCGCGACCCCGTACTTGCACCCGGTATAAGCTGAAAACTCTTTCTCGAAACCTTCCAGGTAATGGCCAAAGGTTCCGGAAAGTTCCCCTTTTCTTAACGCATCGGTAACGAACTCTATTTCTTCCTCGCCAATTATTGGTTCAGATACTGGAATCATGTTTTTGGCTCAATGAGAACTTTATCGTAACTATCCCCCAAGAACGGTCCTTGCTTGACGCTAATGCATTGCATGTCTTCAATTACCCGGATGGCATGGGCGCCATGTATTAGCACAATCGCATCTCCGGAATTCAGGATAACTTCCTTCAATAGGCCACCTTCATCATCAAACAGCTGTACTCCCACTACACCGCGCTGTACCACGAACATTTGTTGCAAATCACTTACCGAACGCTCGAACTCCCGATGATAATGTGGTGGCTCTCGATAACCCTTTTCATGGGCCAGCAAGCCAAATTGGAAAGATGACTCTGCCGGAGAAAAGAACCGGGTTTTTTCCACCCTGACATCCCGGCGAATCACCTCAGCGTATCTAGTCCCCTGATACTCTATAACTTCAATCATATGTCTCTCCTGAATATAGCTGGCTTATTGGACCTGACTCGCCAGTCACGACGTTGACTAGCGGCAAATCACGAATCTCCCTCAATCGCTTCGCCCCCGTCAAAAAGGTCAGCAAACCTTCCGCGTTTCTCGATTCTTTGAATTTGGATTCTACAAAGCCTTCAGCCAATCCAGGCTTGGGAATACTGGGATTAAGATAGTCATTACGAACAAAGTAGGCGTTGTTGCCCGCGCTATTACACCCCGCAAAGGTATAACCCTTCTTGATGGCTAAATGATCAAGCGCTGCCAACGAACAACCCCAATATAGATTGGAAAAATGCGCCTGTGTGCGCCTGAAAGCTGGGCTGTAAGGCACGCTAACCGGGTATCGCGAACCGAATGTTCCATTATACTCTACGACTACAATAATCGGATTAACGACGTCGATTTTCTCCCACACCCAATAGTCATTTCCGTCGATATCTACACTCAAAATGCCAATCTCTCTGGCAAAGCCAGCGTCGGAAATTAACTCATTGATATTTTCCGCATCTATAAATGCTGCTCTTGCGGTGAGGTCATACTTCCAAAAATACTCGCTGCTGCGCACAAATAGTATGTTGCTTTCCGCACCGTCCATAATCAACCCGCGCCAGTTATCATTCATCAGCAAAAAACGTGTATTGGATTCCTCATAGTTTTCAACTCCGAACTCGATAAATATTCGTGATAACTGGGGAATTTTTAGATGATGAATGAGATATTGCAGTATGCCATCATCGCCAAATTGTGAGGAAACCTTGAATTCGGCTTCAGCCAAGTTTTTCACTGGCGGCATCATTTTCATTTGATTGATGCATGCCTTAGCTGAAAGCATTTTTGCCTGAAGCATTTGCTGCCTAAGCTCACCCACGCCCAATGCATTTAGAACGTTTGTTAATTTTTGGGCAAGATAATTCTTCACAACTGACGGCCCAGCTTTTTGTCGTCTATTCTCTTAAGCATAATGCCCTTAAAATTCGCCTTTAGCCGACCATATCCAATTGTGCCATCTATAGCGTCAAATGTTGCGATTTCAGCGTATCTTTGCCGAAAGATCTCTTTGAATTTTCTCTCGTTGAATAGCCACACAGCGTAGCAAGCTTCCACAATATTCTTGGGTACTTTTTGCAAACTTAAGACAGAATCGCCCTCATCAACAAAAGGCGTTCTGTCAATTAGGATGTAATCCGGCTGACTGCCGATTGCTTGTTCTAGGATCGCATACGGCTCAGGCAGGTATTGAAGTACCGAGGAAAACAAAACAACGTTGGGCGGATGTTTGACCTCCGCGATAGAATTATGGAAGCTCAGTACATCTGTAGCAAAAAGAGTGTTGCCCGCATCGACAAAATGCCTCTGCTCAACTACGCACCATTTTAAATCGCTCACGCGTCGTAAGAAACTTCTGCATTGGTAATAGGAACTGCCTAGCGAACCGCCAAAATCCAGGATATTCAGCTTATTATCATTCTCAATTGCCGCGCGTAATAGCAGAGCAAGTAACGGGTATGGATAAGATGGCTCATCAAAAGCGACGGCATCTCGCTCGAAAGCGGCTTTCCCTGATAGTACTAACTGCGTTTTCTCTATTGTTTGTTGCAAAATTTCGACCGCGTCGTATCCACTGGCCGCGTGTTTTGCGGCCTGCCAATCCGGATAAGTGCCAAGAAAACGGATTGCCTTGCCGCTTATTTGGTAATACTTATCCATAAGCCATCTGGGAGCCAGGAGTTTAACCATTCGTTTTAGTAACGATTTTCTCACGTTCAAATGCCCTCCAGAACCCCGGAAAGCTTTTCATCATGCTCGTTCGGGTTCGTATTGCACCATGATCACCTGGTGAATGTCTCAGGGCGCGTCACTGACCACACAGATCCGCCTAACGTAAATTCCATGAGCTGTGAGGCGACGGCAACGCGCGGTACGAAGTATGCTGCAACTCGCCCACTCCCCGTTTCAAGGATAAAACGCAAAGGTTATTTCGCGTATTTCGAGGCAGTGCCCCAAACCCTCTTCCCTGGAAGCTACCACACACCATGAGAGGCTATTGCGCTTCAGGTCAATTTGGCCCATATCGCTAAGGCGGGCTGAGAGTCTTTCCAAGCCTCGGCCGCCTCGGCAGGGTATTGGTCATTCTACGTACCGCTTCATCAAACTGTCCGCGACGCCAGCTTGTCGGCGTCATGGCCGCCTAGAGTCCCATTTTATCGTGCTTCGCTGTAGCGTTGTGGAACTCTCTACCGCGGTCGTGCAAATCAGCGGCTCGACCTCAGTGCTGCGACTCGGGGCGTATTGGTGAAATGCAAGTTCGGGGCCGGGCAAGCTCCGACACAAGAGTTGCGTTGGTGTTCTCGGGGAAGTGCGCCTCGCGTCGGCTCCAACAACGATCAACGTTCGCGTGCGGATTTCCGAGCGACTACTGAAAGCTAGCGAGCTGCCGGCCACCGTTGGTTGTAGTATTCAATCAGTGAGCTTTAAGAAAGGGAACGTCGCCCGATGAAACGATTTGAGCTGCTTGACGGACTCAGGGCGCTTGCCATCACATTTGTCGTTATTACTCACTACGCGAATCGGTTGCTTCCGGGTGGAAGTATTGGCGTTTCGATATTTTTTGTACTAAGTGGATTCTTAATTGCAACCATTCTTATGAAACGCGATGTTAGCGTAACTGCGTTCTTTGTAAGAAGATTTTTCAAGATTTACCCTGCGTTCATAACTATCCTAATCGTTCAGTACTTATTAAGTTACTACATTGGCCTAAAGTATTTCCCTGCATTCAAAGAATCCCTGACTGACCTAGCGCTATTCATTAGGATGCCAGAACAACCGATAAACATGGGAGTCGGAATATTTTGGACGATTCAAATTGAAGTTACGTTCTACATTTTAGTTCCGCTCGTTCTCAGATCTCGTTTTGTGATAAAAAATGGCGTCCACCTCGTTCAGAACTCCATAAAAATAATTTGGCTCTTGATCTTAATTTCGTATGTAGTTAAGGCGTACTGCCTGTATCGTAATTTAGTTTTAACCAATTCCATTTTTGCGCTGTCTTTTTGGATGGACGGGCTCCTATACGGCGTTCTGGTCGCTTGCCTCCTATCACAGAGCGATCACAACGAGGCAGCCGCGACCGCAGTTTTCAACAAGACACCCCGAACAAGCAATCCCCTGTCTGCGAGATATTATCTTCTAGGCGCTGCATCTGTATTGTGCTTACTCGCCGTTTTTGTACCGAGCGAAGGATCGACTTGGCCAATTGAGTCCAGTATCGCGAGTGCTATTACGGCTGGCTTAATTTTTGTTCTTCGTGGAGGAAATCACTTAGGGTTTTCTGTTCCACGGCCCGTTATATACGTTGCGACAGTCTCTTATTCGGCCTATTTATGCCACGCGTTTCCGCTAGATTACCTGTACCAAATCCCAACCGGGCACTCGCATACAAAAGCGCTGGCGGCAATTTTTGCCGTTGTTGGTTCAACGTTGACGCTGCATTACCTCATTGAAAGACCGGGGATGGCTTTCGGCAAAACTATTGAGAAACGTGTTCCGTCACATTAGTCTTCAGCCGGTTACGCAGCACCCTTGGGTTTGCGTGCTACCGCACCAGAAGATCAACGTAGCTTCTGCGCTCGTACACATCGAGTAGCCCGCCAGCAGTTGCGTTCAGGATGCGCACACCCAGTTGCTCCGCTCTCTGTCGCAGGAGGCGGTGACTCTCAAATTCTCTCAAATTTGTTCGAAGCTCGTCCTCGTAGCGGAAACCACGATTGTCCTTTTCGACGGAGTCAAACTCCGGAAAATACTCATGAGTCTGATAGAAATGGTAGCTAGCGGACGTATCGGCCAACCAGTTGCAGTCGAAACCGATTAGGTAGATCTCCTGGAAACCCAGGCTCAGAGCGAGCGGGATAGCGATCGAGCTTCCGGTCGTCATCCCGATGTTGAGCGGTCTGCTCAGGTCGAGATTTACAGTGGAAGCGCGGTGTGTCCATCGTCCCCGTTTTACGTAGTGTACGTCTTGCCCCGAATACAGATGGTGACGTTGCACGAGTGGGCGAGCCGCTTCGTTCAGCAGCAAGGTTGCTGTCGGGAGCTTTTCGGCAATCGTACCGTGCCAGGCTATAGCCCGAGGCTCATCTTTCATGAAGTGCGGGTCATTGATGCAAAGATAGTCTAGACCCATTGCGCTCGCGTCAGGGTGCATGTAAAAGCTATTTGCCGCGATCGTATAGTCTTCTGCGAGAGGCTTCAGATCCATGCCTTTCAGCGACGGGCCATTGCCGATTACAAAACAGCGGCGTTCATCGGCATGTCGTCCGTTAAGAGGAACGTTTTCGGTGAAGATTGGATCCGACATCCTACCCCAGATGTCAAGCAGCGCTTCCTGGAGTCGTGGGCCAACGCACCAGTCGGCAGCAATGCGTAGTCTTTGTTTGGCGTTCACGTCGCGATCGCAGTCCCGTCCTCGAGTCGTCGAACGTACTCGACGCGGGCGCGCAGCTTTCGAAAATGGGGTTTAGTCGACGTCCATATGTAATCGAGTGCGTCCGGCGATTCGAGCGCCGCCTCAAGCAACGCGAGATAGTCCTCTCCCTCAAAACCACGATCGCTTCGCCAGATTGTGTGGAGCGTCTTGGTCTGTCTGCGGCCGGGCAGCGATAGCAGTGAGACAACCGGCGAGTCCTTTTCTACAGCGGACAAAATGTCGGAGTTTATCGCCTGCAGCCAAACGACGAGAAGATCCTGGGACAGCGAGTCTAGTCTCGCCTCGATTCGCTCCAATCGGTCTAGGAAGCCCAACATCCGAAACTCCTTGAACCAGGCGGAGAACGAGTGCACCGGATAGGAACGTAAGGCATCGGCAGGAAGTTCGTCCGAAGATGCAAAATGAAGGTCAGTGAGCGCGCTGCGCAGCGTCTCACGTCGGATGTCCGATGGTTCCCCGGCTAGCCAGTGGCGTTCACGTTCGATGCCGTCGGGAACGAGAAAGCAGCTCTCACCATCGCGCCACATGAAGACGTGCGTCGTGCCTGCGGACCGAACGGCCTCGGCCCACGGCGCAGAATTGAAGGTATGCAGGGCATCAAGATAGGCTGGGGTGAGTGTGCCTTCAAATGGGATGCACGGCAGCTGCGATCCGAGAACGCCCTCGAGAATGAACGGAATCTTCGGCAGCTGCTGACGGATCTCTTCCTTGAAGCGCGTCGAATTAAGAAATGTCCCAGCCGACCCGTTGTCAGAGAGATTCTTCACCTGGGAGTTAGATAACATGAATTCCGGGGGAAGGAAGAACTCGTCCGCATCACGGAATTCCCGGCGGGCGGTCGCGCGTCCAAGATCCAAGTTCCGGATGAATCCGCGCCTACTGCGGAGTAACCCAACATCGTGGGAGAAGGGTCGCTGCACCAAGTCGAACACGTTCGGATTGGCATTGATCAGAGCAATCGCCTCTGGGTTGAATGCTGCCATATCGGCAATCGCGCCGCCGATGAAGCCGAGAACCACCGGCCGCCGCAACTCCACGAAGATCCCAAGCCATTGGCAAAGGCGAGAGCGTTCGCCGCCCTCCAGAATTGCCAGCCACTCGCCGGCGGCCATGCAGGACGCATCCGCGTTAAAATTGACTACGTCAACGAGTCGAGTCAACGGCAAACTGCCTGTCGAAAATCCTCACCGATTTCACAAAGCGAGTCAAAGACTGTTTGTGTAACAGGAATGCCGGTCGACGAGCGCTCGGAAAAAGCTTTCTTCTCGGGGTCACCCGGCACCATTACGGAATCGGTGGTCGCTGGCATCGCACGTATCTGAGCAACGAGTGCCTGAAGCCGACTTCGAAACAACCTGACATCAACAAAACGACTTATATCAATTGCCATGAGAAAATGACTGATGGATCGACGTGCGTGGATGGGTGCGCCGTACATCGGCAGGATTTCAGTTGCTATAGGGCCACGAGCCAGAAGACCACATAGCACTTCGACTATCATACCAAGCCCAAAGCCCTTGTACCCGCCAGCCGCGTTGAGCGATCTTGCAAGCGCTGCGTCCTTGGTCGGATCTCCTGCTGCATCGCAAGCCCAATCCAGCGGCAAATCCTCGCCGCTGCCCAGCCGGCCTCGGATCTTATTCCACGAGACGATGGAGGTTGCCATGTCGAGGCAAAGTGGTCCCTCATGCTCAAGCGGTGCGGTAACGCAAATCGGATTCGTGCCGAACACTGGGGTGCGGGCATTGAAGGCTTTGACCAGGGAGTCCGCGTTCGTAAACGCGAATCCAAGCATTCCCCGTTCGGCCGCACGCAAAGCGAAGTACGCCGCCGCACCGAAATGAGTCGAGTGTCGTACGCTTACGATGCCCGCCCCCGCCTTTTGTGCAATTTCGATGGCAAGATCGATGGCGTTCGCGCCAGCGCGGTGACCAAACGCGTGATCAGCGTCAAGAACAGCAGTCGAATTTCCGGTGTTCTCAATCCTAACTCGCGGGGCTACGTTGATTCGTCCCGCCCGAGAAGCTCGAACATAGTGTGGGAATAGTTGTATGCCGTGGGAATCAACCCCTCTGAGCGACGTCTGAAGTAACGACGCTACCACGTGACCGACCGACTCGTTATCAACGCCGGCTGCCTGCAGATGCCCAACCAGTATCGGCTCTAGTAATTTGGCATCAAGCCGAGTCATCAACTTTACTCCATGCTCCGCCGGAGGCCAGGCTTTGATTTGCTGCCTCGACGATCGCTGTGGAAACCAATGATTGCCGGAGCGATGGCCGCATCGCTTCCAGCGTTTTAGGTGAAGTGCGACTAGCGGCGACGTCGCCAACATCCAGAATAAATTGCATTATACTCTTGAATCCGTAGCCCTGAAAGATTGGGGATCCGTCCGCGTCCTCCAGTAACATCGAGAAATAGGGATTGATAGTCTCGATACCTCCCGCTTTGGTCACAATGTTTATGCCGCGATCCTTTTGCTCAACGTCCATACGGCCTTCGCTGCCGACCAACAGAAACTTCTGATCCGAGAGGGCGCTGGTCGCTACGGGGTCGACCCACCCGATCGCGAGTTGCGTAACCATTTCTTCTTGGGGATGTGCATCACGCCAAACTATCGTTGCGTGCACCGAATCCCAAGTACTAACGCCTCGCGCATCGAGGACACCCCGCGTTCCCACCGCGGAAACGCGAACAGGGGTTTGCCCGGTCAGAAAATAAATTAGGTCAGCGTAGTGAACACCAAGATATTGAAAAATATTCGTGCGTGATGCCCAGCTTCGAAAGGTCTCCAGCGGGATACTTATTCGCTGACTGTAGCTAACCACCATATAGAGCGGCCGGCCCAACCGGCCCTCTCGGAGAGCCTTGCGCACCAGAAGGTTCTGCTCGTCGAAGCGCTTGTGGAATTCGACTGCGCAATGCAGACCTCTATTATCCTGCAGCTTTAGCAGCGATCGAGCCTCTGCGAGGGTCGGCGTTAGCGGTTTTACGATCAAACAATGGATATTTCGACGCATTAACGCGTCGGCAACCTCGAAGTGGAGATCATCCGGGACGCAAACTACAGCGCAGCCGATTGTTAGATCACGAATTGTTTCAATCAGCGACCCGCGGATGGCGCGATATTCGACCCGGAGCGATGTTCCGAGCGCCTG
>Ga0210394_10001227_pt1 | contig 42536 bp, 69 predicted proteins | sample IncBWC12MmetaG_FD_160121 | JGI IMG/M metagenome (GOLD analysis project Ga0210394, IMG submission 160121) | Forest soil microbial communities from Barre Woods Harvard Forest LTER site, Petersham, Massachusetts, United States - Inc-BW-C-12-M | ecosystem: Environmental > Terrestrial > Soil >...
CCAAGAAATGGCCTTAATCCACCCTATCCTACATTGGGGCCTGCGCTTTGCCATCGCTTACGCCTTCTGTTGGATAATCCTGCGCAGGCCGTTTTATGCCGCTTTACCAGCGGCGTTCGCTGTGGTGGCTATCAAAGCAGCCCAAGCGCTCTGGGAGCCCTTAGCGGGGCTTACCTTCGCGCTGGTGAGCCTTTTGCTACGCCCCTTCATTGCGCTCTACACAGACCCTGCCACCCGTACGCTAGGTACCCCGCACTTTATGGTGCAGATAGCCGATGCCTGTTCAGGGCTTGAGGGCATAGGCCTGATGTTGATCTTTTGTGCGGCATTCTTGTGGTTCTGCCGGACGCAATACAGTTTTCCAAAAGTGCTCACTATCGTGCCGGTAGGTGTTCTAGCCGTCTATGGCTTAAACGTCCTGCGCATTGCGGCCCTAGTGCTGATCGGAGATGCGGGATATACAAAAGCCGCAGTCTTGGGCTTTCACTCACTCGCTGGGTGGGTAGGGTTTAATGTAACGGCGTTGGGTATCGTGGTGTTGGCACGTTACCTGTGATCATTACAGATCCTCCTTTTTCATGACTCTGACCGTTATACCCGCTTCCGGCAGTGTAATCTTCTTGCCATGTCGTTCAGCCTCTGGGGCGTGACCGCTTTGTGTTTGATCGACCGCCTTATACCAATCAGCTATTTGTTTTGTGGATAGATTATCCCAGGCCGTTTTCTCTTCACGGCGCAGTGCCCGTTTGATACTTAACCAGTAGCTACCCAATTGACGAATTCCTGTCGCTTGGCCTGAAGGCCTATAAACAAGTACATGCAATCACCTGGTTCAACGCTTTGGACTCGCGGCGGCAGCTTCTGAATAATATTTGGCACTTCCAAGTTCATGGCGACTTCCTCTGAACACCACCACTGCCCATCATCCCGCCAGTTGCGGCCGAATACGAAGGTATCAATCAAGCCACGCTTATCGTATGGCTTGCCCAATTGCGCATCGGAATAAGCCCAGTAAGCGGTGTACTCTTCATCCGATACGCTGATTGTATACTGCGTTTGCGCTGCCCACTTCTCGTAGTTGTATGGCCGGTCTTGATAGCCTGGATCAATACCCTGAATAACATCGGAGCGTGCCCCACGCAGTTTGCCCTGCGGCGTCAGCACATCGATGTGCGAGTAGTAACCGGCGCCGAAATAGCCGATGACACGTGAAGTCCAGTGAAGCCCTCGTACGAGTTGGAAGGTCAGTTCCATCTATGGCAGCTTCGCGATTACTCCGTCGATCTGACTCGCAATGGTCGTGTTGATGGCCCCCACTTCGGCTCCGGCAAGGGATGGCTCCATCAACAGCAGTTGGTTTAAGAAGATTCCGAAAGCGGGCCCTGCGCGTAAGCCGATTTGCAATGGATCTCCGCTGAGCGTGGTATTGACGGCTACCTTCAGATCGCCGAGCAATATCTTTAAGAAAGGCGATGCAGCGACTAATGCCGCGCTGGGGGCCGGGCTGGTCGGATTAGGAGTACTCATAGAAACCTCACTGTGAATTGGGGATGAAATATGCAGCGGCTGCGTAACAGAGAGTAGTGATGGCTGCGGCGAGTTCGGGGGAGAGCGGGGTCTTAAAATACTGGTCGCAGACTGCCACAATGATTTGGGCGGCAGCTTGACCGACGATGCCGCCGGTAATGAGCTTGCGGCTGGGGATCCAACTGGTGGGCTGATCGGGCTCTGGACTTTGCATAAGCTTCCCTCTACCGGCACATCACTGATGATTTTCGACACATAATCCCTAGTCTCTTTCGGCAGTGTAGCGAATGTGCCTTGATCCTGCCTCCACTTTCGCATGTTGCCGGGGCCCCAGTCATATGCCGCCAAGGCCAATTGCCAATCGTTACCGAACATGCCATACAATTTCTTCAAGTACTGGCCCCCTTTGCCGATATCGGCCACGGGATCTTTGCCAGCACCTGGGAAGTCCGCCGGTAGCAATTGCATCAAGCCAATGGCACATGACTTTGGATTGATAGCTTCGGGATTGAAATGCGATTCCTCGTAGCACTGACGTGCGAGCAAGTCATAAGGTATCCCTGCGGCAATCTCGTAGGTATTTAAGACTGGCAGCCATTTGGCAGCTAATGGGCCATCGCGCCAACTCATTTAGCCCGATCCTGTTCTTCTTTCACACCCTCTGCTTTCGAGGCCTCAGCGGTGAGTTTCAGCAACTTGTCCATCTTTGAATTTGTGGCCGCGTGCACCGTTTCGACCTTGGTATCCACTTGTGCGACCTTGCGCGTAACCCTTAAAACCCCGATCAGCGTGGCTATCGAAGTGATCAATTGTGCGACTTCCCCGGCTGTCATTTCACACGCCCCATGACGATGAGATTGACCTGGGCCTGAATGGCCTGTACCTGCCCGTACACGATCACTTCGCCCGTGATTGCACCGGCCACCAGGATGACCAGTATCGAGAGCATCGCATTGATGAACTTGGTCGAGCCGTTAAAGCCGCTCGAGGCCACGATGCGCTGGGCAGTTCTATGGACCCACGCATACTCGCGCGGGCTTAATGACTTGCCGTACTTGGCCTCCCACTCGGCACGCAAGCCAGCCTGGTCGTACAGTTCACGGTCGGTCATTTCGCGGGCATCGGTGCTCATACTTTGCGCCCTATTTCGATCCAAGGACCACCCGGCTGATACTCGAGCGTGAGGGTGTTATTAAGCGCCATTGCGAAGTTCCCAGCACCGCTTAAGAGCAACTTCGTGGCTGCCGCTCCAGCGTTGTAATCGAACGTGCAATTTCCTGTCGCAATGATAGTGAGGCGCTGATTCGGCGTTGGATTCAATAAATCCGTGACCGCAGTCGCCCCCCCATAGTACATCAGCACCTGATTAGCGACACTCGGTGTGGCGCTTGTCGCTAAAGTGCGGCCGACCGGCGAATTGCCAGCAACGAATTGATTCGTCTGTCCTGAGATACTGTTCACGCCGTAATAAAGGGCTCCGGCGGTATCCTGCACGCCGTTGGTCGCGGTACTGACGAAAGTATTTCTATCGAAGAAGATCGGCCCGGTATTCGACGCCCCAAAAAACCCATCATAGGTGGTGCTGCCGTGAGCTTCATTGCCGGAGAAATCCCCGCCGGTGCACAAATCCATCTGATACCCGATAGTATTGCCATTGGAATAATTGCCAGTGATCTTCGGAGCCTGGCAATAAGTGACATGGATCCCATTGCATCCGGCGCTGGAGAATCCTGAAACCTTGTTGTTGATGAGACTGATACCGACAATGGTGACTCCCCCTGTGGCCACTACAATGCCATCATCCTGCCCAACGAGGCCCTGGACCGAGTTGCCAAGAATGCTCACATTGTTGGTGGTGTTAATGCGGATACCCGCATGAGTGATGCAGCCGGTGATGACGTTGCCTTGGATCAAGCCGCTGCCTAAAAGGTTCCCATCACCAACCACATAGACCCCGTACCACACGGGTGATCGTATGATGTTGCCCTGCACGGTAAAGCACGATGTTCCATTGATGCCGATGGCTCCCGGAGCTAGCCCTAAGGTTGTGGTATTAACATTGGTGTTGTAGAGGGTATTCCCGACCACAGTAACCCACTCGGCGGTTGTGATGTAAATACCGGCGCCAAAAGCTGCCGTACCGCTGACATAAGTACCGGTGATGTCATGGATATGATTTCCGACAACAATGGTGTTATTTGAGCCCGCACCACCCCCAGTGTTCACGTACACCAATATCCCGTACATCGTATGGGTATCAACTTCATTGTTGGCAATGAGGTTGTAATCCATCCTAGCACCGGTTCCGCTGCACAATGCATAGATACCGTTCGTGCCAATTCCTGGCGCTCCGGTACCAATACCGCCTTGGCAAAGATTATTGGTGATGCGATTGTGGGATCCCTGGCCGTAGATCGCGATATCCCAACAGACATCTGCGGAATTTGCGGACGTAATCTGATTGTTGTGGATCGTGCAATAGTTGGCACCAAGCATAGTCACGCCGGCTCGTGTGCCCTCTAGACGGCAGTTCAGCACCTCGCAATAGCTGCTTGAGCCTTGAAGGAGCACTGCGGCTGAGTCCCCCCCGGTCGCAAAGGTACTCACGCATTTGACGAACAGATCCCGAACGACGGCATGTGTCACACCGTTCATGTTCACGGCATTCGTCGTCGTGCCGTTGCACAAGATTTTCGACTGCGGGCCAAAGCCGTAGAGGGTTTGGTTAGAAAGCATATTCACGACAGAGGTCGTGTTAACCGTGAGGCCGCCGACGATGAATACGTCCTGCTGTACGGACAACGCCGTCTGCAGTTTCACGGTCTCATCACCAACCCCAGTCACGCCATAGCGGCGTACATCCCCTGGCTGATATCCTAGATTCACCGGCGTTACGCCCGCGGCAGCCTCGGCGGGGGTTTGCCCTAAACCTAAAACTAAAAACAGAGCGGAAGCGGTTAAGCTGCCTTGCACCTGGTCGGCTTGATCGACCGTATTGCCCAGCGCATCGGTAAGGACGAATTTGTAGACTTTTGTGGGGTCCAGCCACACGGCGGCTTGTCCGGAAGCATTGAGTTTGACCGGGTTTAAATTAGGCGTGCTTTGGGTGGAATCGACATATGTAGATTGAGGAGTAGAGGTCCCAGCAATATATGTAGATAACAAACCACCCACTAATGGTGAACCTTGTGCGGTTAGTCCTTGAAAAATTAATGGCGGACAAAGTATGGCGGTCATACGGTATACGTGAAGCAGATCACGCCCGTATTACCGACTGCCCCTGCCGCATTGGCGGATGCCGAATAGCCACCCTTGCCGCCCGCAAAGCCGCCGGTATTGATGCCTGAAATAGGCGCACCTCCCGCACCTGCATTGGTGGAATTACCTGCAGCACCCGAATTGCCGTTCAAATTGATCACTGTGCCACCCGTAGCTGGGGTGCCTCCTGGACCGCCTGAACCGCCTATGGGGGCTAGCGCCCCAGTTCCACCCGTACCGCCTGCCGCGCTCATGCTGGTAATGCTCAAGGTGCCAGAGGTGACAGTAGAGGCTGACCCGTTACCGCCAGTGCCCCCGACCGCTCCACCGGCAGACCCGGCAGCACCTACGCTGTAATTGAGCGTATCGCCGGCTAAGCCGGTGACAGATACTGTGGTGCGAGAATAGGCGCCAGACCCGCCACCACCACCACCACCTGACTGCCCAGTTCCGCCGTTGTAGTATGACCCGCCACCACCACCAGTACCCCCCCAGGCTTCGATTGTGAGCGTGTTATAGCCCGCAGGGACGGTCTCTGTAGCAGTCCCTGAGGTGTAAATACGGGTGACGCCTGAATTACTCGCCCCTGTGTTGACTAGGCTTAAGGTCATGTACGACCCCGCCCGTAAAGTCGTATTGGCGGCCGTAGCAGAGGCCTGCGCCCAACTGATCCCAAACGTACCAGCGGTCCCCACCAGAAGTGAGCCTTTGTACATGACGGCATTACTATTGGCCCCGGTACCCACCGTGCCGTAGGTGATGGTCGTGCCGTAGGGAGTTTCGATCTTGGGGCCATAGGCTGCCCCATTCACATAGCCGTAGGCGGTCGCAGGGGCGATACCGCGACTGTCTACCGCCGTCCCGTCGTTTGTCCATTGGAAGCCATCTGCCGCGGTCACAGAGTCGAATATAAGGTAAACCTCAAAGGCATAGCGGCCGATAGCCAGGACGGATGATTGCAAGTCCGGATCAGCAGCGAGTACTGCCGTGTTCGACCGTACCGTATCGGATGGCTTGATCTTGGTCGTCTGGTTGCCTGAGGTGAACTGGTAAATCAAGATCTTCCAAACGCCGGCACCCAAGTACTCGGCAATAGCAGCATCCCCAGCCGAAGTCATGATATTGCCGGCGCCTGGCAGGATCAGATTTGCGCTGTTGGTGAGGGTCAAGCCTGCAGCAAAGCGGATGACATAGATCGGGGCTGCCACATTGGCACTTGAGCCAAAGCCGGTGATCGTGGTCGTGCCGGTGATCAGCACATTGTGCGCAGGGGCCGTGCCTAGATCGGTCGTGGTGGCTGAAGGAATTGGGAATTCAACGCCGAAGGTACCTATGCTGGTCCCTGTAAAGTTACCCGTGGGGATGAACACAAACCCGGAATTGCTCGTGCCTCCAATATTGGTCTGATAGATAATCTCGGTGATCTGGCCGGCAACGATCTGATTGACGCCAAGGACCGAACCATTCGAGTTGTAGATCTGCTGAACGCCTAGGCCGTTCACATTCATCGTGGGGTTGGAAACGCTGTTGTTATTGGCTGGAACCCAGTAGATAGGGTTTCCGGCCATCGCGGCATAACTTGCAAAGGGAGATGCAAAAGTCAAAATATAGGCTACCGAACTGCCCGTATCCACACCGGCAAAGAGCGTGATCAGTTGGCTGTTAACGACCTGATCGGTCGAATCGATCTGATTGCCATTACTGTCGAATTCGATGAACTTGTAGGCGACGTTCGGAAGCAGCCAGCAAGAGGCCTCACCACGGTTATTAAGTAAGATCGGGTTGAGATTAGGCGTACCCCCAGTATTGTCCGTATACGTGGCAATCGGCGTACTGCTCCCTGCCGCATATGTAGCGATAGAACCGCCAGCATTGGGCTGACCATTGTTCAGCCAACTCTTTAAGCGCATCGAGGGAGCTAGAACTGTGACAGTCATGTATCATATCCAGTAGTCGAGGTACTGGAGAATTGTATGGCTTGGCTAATCGCCTTCATTATCTGCTTGCCGGTGCTGTTTCTGTTCTTTGGTAGTTTCGCCATAGCAGTAGCTGTCACATTCATTTTGTTCGGCATCGGATTGGGTCTCGCAGCATTCATCAGGGCTTTGGTTTCAACAGGTCAGAAAGCTTAGAAGTCCCTGCATTCCAATTCTTGAGCGCTGCACGTTCCGCAGCACCTTGACTCAATTTGCTACCGATCCCGCCGCCAATCGATGCGCCAACAGTACTTCCGACCGCAGCGCCTGGAGGACCAGCGAGAATTGCACCCGCTGTACCACCTACGCTTCCGCCGGCGAGTCCTGCGCCTTTGCTTAAAATACTACCCATCGCGCCACGCTTAAGCGCATTTGCAGCTTGGGCCGCAGCTCCCGGATAGGATTGATCGACTTTGAGTATCTTGCCGGCTGAGTCTAAATCCTGAATCTTGGCCAGTGCTTCAGGCTGATCGGCAAAAGCACTTTGCAGCTTCGCAGAATTAGCCTTGATGATTTTGGACACTGCCGGAGCATTCCATTGACCTTGAGTGCTGGAGCCTGCATCTAGAACCTTATTCGCCAAATGCGCCTTGATCTCAGCCTTCGCGGCCTGCGCTTCAGGCTGCAATTCCTCCGGCATCTTATCGAGCGTCGATATCACATTGTTGAATTGATCAGGCGGCAAACGTGCCATCGCATCTGGAATCTTCGTGAACGGAGTAGAGCGGTTAATTGGTGTCTTTGGGTCCACATCGAATAACTGCGAGACTCCTTCAGGATCATCCAGAAGATTATGGCCAAGCTGAACCATGGCTCGAGCTGGCTTGAATACATCTTCACCGACCGCTTGGCCGACATCAGTGTCAAGTGCTCCTTTGAGTTTTCCCACTGCGAACTTTGAAGTGGACCAGCGGCCATTGAGAAATTGTCTGAATTGTTCAGCGTTCTGAACATTCAATTGGCCACCATTGTTCTCTTTGAGATTATCTAATTGATCCTTGACCGCATCGAGAAACCCAGACTTCCCATCGGCCAATAATTCATTCTTAAGTGTCCGATCGCCCAACGCTGCTTCCAGATTCGATGTTTGAATAGGCGCAGGCCCCAGACGCTGCTTTCCAGCATCATACATATTCGTGGCTTGTGTCTCGATGAACTTGCGCAATTTGTCAAACGGGGCTGCCATCGTTTGGCCGCGGGTATTGAGTGAATCCTCATCGGTTCCTAGTGTGCCACCAGTTTCATCCACAATCTTGGCCGCATGATTTTGTAAAGCCGTTTTCTCAGCATCGAATTGCGCTTTTGCAGCCTGTCCAGCAGGTTCATCAAATTTCGATAACTGCCAATCTGTAGCGGCTGCTTTTGCATCGCTATTGAGCGCGCTATTGCGGGCATTCTCTATCCCCACACGCTGAAGGATTGCCGCCCTATCAGTTGCGACCTGTGGAATCTCTGACACTAATGGCGCCGCTTCTTCAGCGGCTTTCGCCACTTTGCTAGCAGAGCCGAGAGCCGGAGCCGCAAAACTACCGACGATATTACTCGTAAGATCCAGTGCCGTATCCCCGGTTTGAGTTTCTTTGGGGAAGCCTACCTTTTCGAGGCCGGTATTTAGCATCTCGCCGAATGAAGGCGCATCCGGTGCTATAAAATGCTTGGCACTTTTCAAAAGACCCAACGGGCCCACGCCTAGATCAGCGGCACCAGTTCCTAAGCTAAGAGCGCCTTTGATGGCGCCTTTCACTAAAATCCCTGATTGATGCGGAGTCAGATCGCCGGTTCCTTCTTCAGATAAATCGATATCGTCAGTCGGCGAGGACGCACCATGCAGCGCATGAGGCGGGATAATATCGTCCACCGCACTCGGTGGCGCTGGTGGTGTCAGAGCGCTTGCCGGAATGACATCATCGGCATTCGCACTCACGGTAGATCGCCAGCAGTGGCCAATGATTTAAGCGTTGCAAGCTTCTTCTGCCATGCCGCAATGGCCTGCGGCCCTTGTTTGCTTAAATTCGCAATTTCTTCTCTATCATTTCGCCGATTAGCATCGGCCCAACGCAGTGCATTGACATCGACATTCTGGCCGAATGCTTGCTTATAAGCCGGTACGCGGGATAGATCGGAACCGTTATTTGTGACCTTGGCCAGTCCCCGGTTGTACAGATCGAACCCGGTATTGATGGCATCGTTAACCTTTGTGATTTCTTTGATTGCTTCAGGATTTTGAGCCACATTGCCAGCGGCCGCCTGAGCGGTTTCTTGCCCCATATTCGTATTTGGAACGCCCATCTTGCCAGCCATTGCAGCGCTGTTCTGAGCGAGATAATGGCCGATTTTCTGGAACGCATCCGCTCCTTGGCCTGGGAATTGAGAAGCGATATGATTCCAAATCTCTTTGCCGGGGCCTGTTGGCGCGACCTTGGTCAAATCAAGAATTTGGCCATTGCGATAGCGACTGACTTGCACTCCATTCTGTGGATCGTTAGCCGCATTCGTAACCGCTTGCTGTTCATCGCCTGCCTGCTTGATGCGAGCGTTGTAGTTAGAAATATCGGCAGCGGGAGCATTTAAACCCGGACGTTGCAAAGGCTGAAGTTTTGAAGTCGTAGTTGGTTGTGCCGCTCCTGCTTCCGGAATAGCAGCCATGCTTGCCCCGCCAGGGGCCACCTTAACAAGTGGTCCTTGCGGAGAAGCCATAATAGTCGGAGGAGCCGCAACCACCGGGCCTTTAGTCGTTATCCCACCTCCTTGCAAAGCCGGAGCAGTAGTTGCGCCTTGTGTGCCGCCCGTAGTCTGTACGGTGGTCGCCTGCGGCGTAGCTAGCCCACCCGGCCCCACCGTGCTCGAGGCAGGCAGGATGGATGACACCATTTTAAAGACACCCTGTCGCCAAGACTCTTGGCCAGGAGTCTCCGGATTATTGCCCTTTGAAGTCTGCGCAAGATGATTGATGGCTGTCTTCATCGTGCCGGCAATTGTCTGGTAATTGCCGTACTCTGGCGTTCCTTTCTTTGACTCAACCAATTGATCAAGCGCCGTGGTGATATCGTCCGGCGATTCAGCGCGAGTGGCCACTCCACCAGCCGTATTAGCTAGTTCTGCCCGTTCGGAAGTACGTAGATCATTGATGGCGCCATTGAATTGAACTTTCGCCTTTGCACCATTCAAGATGCCTTCATAGTGCTGACTGCCAGTCGTTGGCATAACCGCCATGATTTTCTTCTGCGCATCGGGCGTGGGATTCCCATCGCTATCGACCAATCCATTGCCGACTGGATCAGAGAGCAACTGTGCGCCGGCCATTTTTTCTTTCGCATTCTGCGAATTCTCAGTGGCTGCTGCGGCTCGGCTGACATTCTCAGATTGCAGCCCCCGCGCCTGTAGGCCCTGAATACCGAGGCTCATGATCTTGTTCAGCGTATTTAAGCCACCTTGCGGATCAGGCGGATTGATGCCAAGGGCTACGGATTGATTGAAGTCAGCCATTAACCTGGGCCTGCACCACTCGTATCAATGGGAGTGTTGCCCTGATCGAAATTGTAATTGCCAAAACTGCCGAAGTTTGAACTTCCTGGTGTGCCATATTTTACCGTTGAACCGCTGTTCAATATCTGATTCAGCGCATTCTGCCCATAGAAAGCATTTGCCCCGCTCTGCAAGCCGCCGGTGAGCGCATTGGCAGCGCCCACGGTACCTCCGGCCTGTGCCGCGCCAATGGCCCCGTAAGTGTTGCCGATGGCCCCTGCAAACTGTGAGGCGCCCGTAGCTGAATTGCTGCCGGCATTGCTGCCAAGCGTTGCGATGGTATTCAGCCGGTTGAAGATATTGTTCTGCTGATTCTGATAATTCGAGAACGCTGAGTTAAAGCTGTTATTCGCATAGTTCTGGTTGAAGGACATCAAATCCTTAAGCGCAGCTCCGGACTCCGCTCCTTGGCCACTCGAATCGACATTGAGCGTGCCCTGGCCGCCTTGCTGCAAGTTAAAGCCGTACTGCGGTGTTAGGCTCTTGAAGGTGTCCATGTTGAATGGCTGATTTAAGGAACCGAAGCCGCCTCCTGGGGCACTCGCCGCAGTCCCGCCAACACCTGGAGTGCCGACCCCAAGTAGGTTATTCAATTGTCCCTGAGCCTGACCGCCAGCTTGAATGAAAGGCTGCTCGTTGCCCTGAATCGTATTGAACATGCTGCGCTGTTGTGCGAGCGCAAGCTGCTCCTGGTAGGCCTGTTGTGATGCGGCAGACTCAGCAGCCCCTGCGCCTAAGAAGCCGCTGACTAAACCAGCGCCTGCGACGCCGACCGCCACCCAACTCAAGGAATCATCCTCAAGGCATCGTCGATCAGCAGGTTGGCTGAATCAAAGAGCGCGGTTTCATCGGGTTCGATGAGTTCCGCCTCGATCTTATCGAGGCCAGTCTCATCGGTTCGATGGATGGTCATGCAAGTCGCCTCGGTGTGGACGCCGACCGCCACCCAACTCAAGGAATCATCCTCAAGGCATCGTCGATCAGCAGGTTGGCTGAATCAAAGAGCGCGGTTTCATCGGGTTCGATGAGTTCCGCCTCGATCTTATCGAGGTCAGTCTCATCGGTTCGATGGATGGTCATGCAAGTCGCCTCGGTGTGGGAGTAGACGGCTCGCTTCGTTCCCGGACGGGAAACCATGACGCGTGGGCCTATAATACGCTCTTTGTACCCCTCGCCAATAACTGTCACTTCGCCTGAGCAAACCACATAGATATGCTCCTTTTTGTGCACTTTCCCAACGATCAAGGTATCGGCTGGGCGAAATAGCCAGCGCACATAAACGCCTGGAATGAAGAAATGCTCGGTAAACAGCGTTGCTTGCGGCATCTTCGCAGCCGCTTCTTGTAGCCGTTTGATCTGATCGAGCGTTGCTACAATCTCGTTCATGTCGGCAAAAACACTAAATTTGGCGTGACGGTAAAAACAACCTTTAACTGATCCCCCGCGGCGAGCGAAAAGAGTCCCTGGGTAAGGCCCGTTCCATAGAAAGTGCCGGAGCGTGATATCAGGATGCTTATCACCGATCCAGCACTCACGATCATGTTGCCTTTGATCTTTGCAGTGTAGATAAAGGGCGATGCCCCAATGCTCACGACTACCTCGCCCGAGGGCGGGCGGCCTATGTGCAAATCCTGAAATAGCCGATAGTAGGAGGCTTGGGTGCTGCCCTTGTCGGTTAAGGGGATATTGTACTCAGGTACGATGCGAAAGCCCATTAGCTTCCCTGCGCCCACACCGTGGCACCGATGATATCGGCCTGCACGGGATCGGTGAAATTGACTTCCCAGATCCGATCTCTCGATTGGCCGAGTTTTCGCCAGATAGCGCGGTTCTTAGTGTTTCCAGCAGCTCCGATGGTGGTCCAGTACTCATTACTCCAGGTAAAACCGCCGTCATTCGAATAGCGCATCATTACTTGGGGGCTTGAACCTTGTCCCACCTGTAAGCCCACACCGGGGGTAAATTCGACCTGCAATTGGCTGAAAAACATCCGTTCGCGGGTGGCTTTGAGCCACATATGCGGTGTGCGGCGCACCCGCCGTATGGGATTCCCCGCATCGGTGTAGAACTGGCGGGACATCTGATGAATCTGGCCGCTTTGATAATCCCCTACGAGCCTTATGTCGCCAAAATCCATGAAGCAGTTGGAACGATGGCGGTGAAATAGCCCCGCATTAGGATCGTAGGATGCCCGCTGATGCCAGGCGATCGAGGGGTTGATCTGGGCGGCGGTAAAGTCAAATACCCAGGTTACATCGGCCGTCGGGAAAGTGAGCACGTAGAAAAGCTCGCCGCCCTCCTCGTAGGCGTAGCCGATGGCATCAGAAATGACCGGATATTGCGCAATCTCATAATCGATGGCAGGAGTCGAAATCTTCACCCAACTATACTGGGAGGTCACTACGACGATGTTTTGGCCTTGCTCGTTACGGCCCAGCCAGCAAAGTTGCGTACCAGCTCGAGCGATAGAATGGACCGCTGCACACCCGATTTGTGGACCCACTCCAGGGATGCGAGAGAAGCTGAAATTTGTTCCCCCACTGTTAAACCATACTTCGCTGGTTCTTTCTCCAATGAGCCATGCTTCACGGTTGTTCTCCATCATCGTGACCAAATTATCCGAACTCGAATCCTTCAAACTCTGAAACAGCCCAGGAAAGAGTATCGAATAGGGGGCTGGTCCCGTGGTCTGCCAGCTACGAGAACCTCCCTGATTGACCGATAAGAATCCTTCGATAAACCATAGTCGCTGCGGATTTACCGGAAAGCCGGGGTCCGTGATCCGCCCGAATACGGGAATCGTAAGGGTTACCAAGTCACTAAAGGCATTGCCCGTGGCAGCCGCTGAGATCGTCATGGTAAGGCCGATGGTGTCGACCGAGAGAACGGTGCTACCAGGCGGGATCACCCCTCCTGTGTCGGTTAGCGTCGGCGTTGTGGCTACTATCAGGCCATTTGGGAGTGCGCCAGGGAAAGTGATCAGATTGCTGCCGATCGACAAGCTACCGGCAAAGCTATTGGGATATGGCGTCCCTGAGATTAAGTAGTAGTACCCATACAGGCCATCGACAATGAGAACATAACCGCCTAAGCCCAATGTCAGTACGCCATTATCCCGCATCACCACGGGGCCTGAATTGGTCAAGAGCGTCCCGACCTGGGTGAGTGAATACTGGGGCGCACTGTTTTGTGTAGCAGGTACCGTGATCAGCATCAGGTACAGAATGTTGGAAATCACCACAAGGGCTTGTTGGGAACCGGGCAGCACCCAGCAACCGCGCACCTGGCCTACAGCACCTTGTGCTACGGGATTCAAGCCCGGACAACCAAGTAGGGCTAATTGTTCTTTCGCGCGAGGATCGGGATCGGGCTGAACATAGAAATTGATCAGGCGCTGCGCGTTTTGCAGCGTCATCGGCATTTCATCGAAGCCGTTTACAAAACCGAAATCAGCGCCGATGAAGCCTTCCTGTGATCGACCCCGCATCATTACCGGTAGCCGCCGTGAAAGATGAACGACGCGTCCGCCCGCCCACCACGCATCAGCATCCGGTCATATTTGGCCTTTACCGCCGGCTGTGCGTTCAACGCCTTGATAGCCGCTAACGATTCAGCCGCATGCAGTTTGATTGCCTCGGTCATCGGATACCCATACTCGGCGCAGATCTCCTTGGCCAAGCACCACTTGATCGCGCGGGAGTAGCCGGAGGGCAGTACGAAGGTTTGATTTAAGGTCAGATCCGCCAGTATCGTGTCGGTAAAGAGATGAAACGGTGCCGAGTTGCCCGGTGTCTGATAGAAATTCAAGAGCCCATAGGGCATCTGCGGGTTGTACCAGGCGACGGTGGGCCAAGGCCCCGGCTGCGCTTTGTACAAAATCTCCAAAAACCGGCTCTGCGACATCGTGACTTCACAGGTAAAATCAAGCTGTGAAAAGCGGGTAAAGCCGTGCGTGATGCGATTAGGTCTTGGGATCGCCCAGTCCCCAGGAATCGTATAGGTCACTGCTTCAGGATTATTCGCAGGCGTGGCTGTGGCATTGGCTGACATAGTGACAGTCTGTGCGCCTGCATTGAAGGCTGTTACATAGGTGCCTACCGGGATCACATTGGCCGTATCGGTCAGTGTGGATCCTGCATTGATGCCGGTAGCGCCGGTGCCCGCCACGATATCCGCAGGCATCACGGTAACCCCTGTGATTGTAGGGCTGCCGCCGGTGAGTGTGCCAATGAGCGGTGGCTCGCCTAAACTCGTGCAAGTCGGATTGCCGATTTTGTACTGCGCTTGGAGTGCAATGAGCGGCAGAATGTTCTCCACGCTCCCAAACACGTAATACTTTTGGATGCTCCAGGAATCGAGCAAATCATTCAAAGTTTCCAAACAATCGGTTGAATCAGGTGCCGCTAGAGGCTCGCCGGACTGATAGCTATTGATTCGGCGAAGTGCGCCTTTTATCAATGACTGGGCTGTGGCCATAGATACTCCGCGAGTGTTAAGAAACCGCTCGGGCTAGGCCGTAATCCCCATATTACGCTTGTTTCACGGAAACGCGACATTGATGGGCAAGTCGCTGCAAACTAGGGTAATCGGCGAATTGGGAGCCACCGGTGTGCCTGCCGCAATCGATTGCGCATGTACGATGCCGTAATCCCCGAGTGCCCCCGGTATCCATTTCACCGTCACAGGATACGTGCCAAAGTAACCGATCTTCGAGGGCACCAAAATCCCTGCATCCTGTAGAAACTGCAATGCCTCTTGCAGAATGACGCCCGTCACATTCGGCATGAGTCCCTGGGCGAAGGGAATTAATGCGGTAAGCCCAGCAGCCTGCCCGGAGACGACAAATGAGCCTGGGGCGCCATCCAGTTGAAAAGCGCTATAAGCATTCGCACCCGCTAAGTTAAAAGCACCCGGGGCTGCGCTTAAAGAAAACGCCTGTGGATTGAGCATGAACTGCGCAACCAAATAGGTGAGCGTGCCATTGCTCGCGGTGGTGAAGGCCGGCTGGATGGCAGAACCAGCTCCAGCATATTCCACCCACGCGTACACAGGATTCGAAGCCCCAGACCCCCGGCTTGTGCCACCGACCGATGAAACTGTTTCGCCCGATGTCCCTTCATAACAGCAGGCAATCAAAAGGCTGCCGGTCGGCACCACGACAGAGGCACCTAGGATCGCGCCGGCTCCTGTGCCTGGGCTTGCTACATTGGTCAAGGCGGCATTGCTGATCGATCCCACGCCTGAGTATTCGATACCCTCAAAGACGTTATCGAAGTTCGAGATTTGATCATTCACCGTGAAGGTCTGCGCACCTGAGGCACAAGAAGCACAGTCAATCAGCGTGCGTGTACCACCGCCTGTGGGGCTTAAAGTGGCAAGGTTTGAAAAACCGCTGCTCACCGACCCCGTCATCACGAAGGCAATCGAATTCCCGCCCCCTGAGGCTGCGAGAAAGAACAGCGAATTGCCCGCTCCCCCTGGGGTATAAGAGGCGCTTGTAGTGGGAGAAGAGCCTCCCCAGTTAGGGATTAAACTGACAAAGGTGCTCACGGCGCGTGGGTGCTGCGCCAGTTGTACATGACCACTCCAAAGCCTGGGGATGGCGTGTGATACGAGCCGCCCGTAACGGCAGAGAGTGCCTCGCTGAAGTCATAGCCATGGATATCGTACCAGCCGCCTGTGGGTGTGTAGGCATAAGAGACCAGGCTCACATTGTTGGTATCGCACCATGCTGTTAGCTGGCTCATCATAGGGGCTCCCACAATACCGGTCCCGGTGTGTTCTCCCGTCTCGGTGATGATGATCGGCACCTGTGGGCTTGTCGACTTGATCGGCAGCACCACCGAGTTCCAGTTGGCTTGGGCTGATTCGTTATTGCCCTCAATCGTGAAGGTCACATTGAAGGTGGCACCGGTGCCTGAGGTTCCCGGCTGTGCTCCTGAGTCTTGCGGGATGGGATTACTCGGCAGATGATCCGAGGCCCATACCCCACCGGTTCCTACGTTGAACTGTGAGGAATTACCCCCTGAAACCCCTGGGGTTCCCCCCACGTAACTGTTGATGCTGACTGCATTGACCGCACTGCCGGTAATGCCAGTGACTTTCAATTGCGCCTGCCAGTAGCAATTCCCTGATAATGCACCGCCGCTTTCATCCATTTTAAGTAAAATCGTGTCATTCACCGCATAACCCGATCCGCCACTCGCAATGCTGTTGACAGCGGTGATGGATGAATAAATCGGATACGGATGCCAGCAGCAGCACATCTGCGAGGTCCAGCCTGGGCCTGAGTAACCTGCCGGTTGTGTAGAATCACTCGGCGCATTTGCGGCCCAGGAGGTCAAATCCTTGTTGTAGTCAAGGCCTGAGAGCAGGCACGGATTCCAAGCGCCCGTAGCCCGAATAGCGGCCATCATCTGGGCGTGCCCTGCCACCCACCAGCCATACTGACCGCTTTGAACATTGGCGATCTGACAGGTGGCACCGGAACTTGAGCCGGTAATCGTCGTGCCGACAGGGATAGGGATTGCGGTTGAGAACAGATTCCCGCTCGTATTGGTGCCCGTCACATTGAATACATGCAGGTAATTGAGGCCACTGGAGCCCAAGCCCGTGGTGGTGTTGTGGTAGTAATTGGCGACCGTACCAGCGGTTGACGCGCCAGCCACAGTAAATGCCTCACCGGGTGTAAAGGTGCCGGAAAGACCGGTGACCGGAAGCCCGGTGAGCTTGATGAAGGGTGAATTTCGCTGATAGTAATTGTTCCAGAAACCTCCATTCATCAAAAGTGACCAAGCGCTCCCACCGAATACGAAGGGCTCATTAAAGAGCTCAAAGAGCACCGACCGATCATCGACCGTCCCGCCATTGCGCTTTAAGGCCGTGCCATTCGGATACCCGTAGAGGTTTGCTATCGAGGTCCAGCACTGGATGCTGTGATCCTGATCCGCCATCGCATCCTGTCCGTCAGTGATCAGAAGCCCCGGATGCGTGAAGGCGAGAGTTAAAATGACGTAGCAGCCGGCAGAATTAAGCGCAGCGATCTGCTGGGTAATCTGGTGCTGATAGTCTAAGTTTGGGAACGCCCCATAATTATTAGGATTATTCGATACCCCTGCCGTGTCATAGGTCGTATACCCAAGCCAGCTCGCCTCATTGATGCCGATCCGCATACAGTTCATTTTCGCGTTCTGTATGTAGGAAAGCACCGGGCCTGCGGTCACCACATTGCCGCTGTTGGTGCCATTCCTTTCGTTGCCACCGTTGATGCCGCGTCCTGCCTCAGGCACATTCGAGGGGCTAAGTAAAGTGTCGGCTACCACCATGCCATAGGCATGTTGCTGTAAGTTCGAACCACGAAGCTGCAAGGAAATCCCATGGCCATTGACCAAGCCATTGCCACTCACCGCAACCGTGCCGTCATAGCCAGGAGCGCCCCCGCCTAAAGCGGCTGATTGTCCGGTCAATGCAAATGTGCCCGGAGCGGCCGGAATCTGAAAGCCGAATCCGCTTAAAGTGAGGCCCCGGCTCATGACTTACTGCAGCGTGAAGAGGCCGGTATTGACTGTGAAGGTGAAAGTTTGGCCCGAGGTTAGAGTGAGCGATGAACCGTAATCCCACCAGCCAATCAAAGGCTTGTTTGGGGAACTGGGTGTCGAATCATAGGCAACCACATAGCGAAATGGCCCCATACCGCCAGCCCCTGAGGTCCATGTAGGACTTGCTACCGTTCCAGTAAAGGTCGCAAGTCCCCCTGTTTGCGTATAGGAAGGAGCCGTGATCGATGCCCCTCCCGTGGTATAGCCATTACCTGAGGCTAACTCCGTGCCGCTGATATCGCCGTAGAGCGAATTGGCGGCAACAGGCAGCGTATTGGTCAGCAGCAGTTTGCATACATCGGATGCCAGATTTACGCCACTTGCGATATTGACCGCCCACGCATTGAATTTATTGAAGGGAACCATTTACGCTCTACTACGGCCGTGGAGGTGGATCATCAGTGCGGCCGCTTTTTGAGTTGCCGCTTCAAGTCGTCAATCTCATGCTGTTGTTCTTGTATCGCTTCGACTAATAAAGCCACCATTTGTTCATACCGCACACCGCTTGGGGTACCCTCGTCCGGGCCGCTTTGATAAACCGATGCAAGCCGAGGATCGACCTTGATCACGTCTTGGGCGATGAGACCAACTTGGCGGCCAATATGCGTTGGATCTGATTTAAGCTCGTAGCTCACGGGCTTTAGTTTCATGACTTCGTTCAACCCCACATCTAGTGGGTCGATGTTCTTTTTCAAGCGACCGTCCGAGGCTAAGCAGGTGGTTGTAGTGTCCACCGTGAGATTACCGGTCCCCGTCGTCCAGCAAACTGTACCAGTAGTTCCGGCACTGGACGTTGCAACATTTGGTAATTGAATAGCGCCTGTAAAAATAGAAGTAGCCGTTGACGGTGTTCCTGTGCCGGTTGCAGACCATATAGGAGTAGAACCGGCACAGATGCCTATAGTGTTAGATTGACCTGAACTGGTAAATGCACAAGTGGCATTAGTACCTAACAAAAGATTATTTATTCCGGTAGTGAGCACAGTGGACCCTGTCGCCGCGCCAATGATCGTATCATTCGTCCCAACTGTGATGGTTGCACCCGATGAAAAGCCAACCGCTGTATTGGCTGCACATGCACCTTGACACGCTAAAAGTGACGATGCTCCTACGGCTGTGCTGTTAGCCCCCGTCGTCTTTGTACCGGTGATGCCGGTCATTGCGCCATTGCCTATAGCGACGTTTCCATTCCCGGTAAGGATAAATTCACCAGCATTGTCCCCGAATGCATCAGCTGTTCCAGTTCCGGTAAAATTAATCAATGCGCCTTGGCCAAAGGCACTAACACCTGCAGTATTCGTGGTGACAGCATTCGCCGCATAGGTTCCTACGGCAGTCACGAACTGCGCAGAAGTAAGGCCGTTAGCTGCATGAAAACCGACAGCGGTATCATTCAAACCGCCGGTCAAGGCACCTAATGATCCATTCCCGAAGCCACTATCATTAGTTCCTGTGACAACCCCACCCAAAGCGCTGGTACCCATGGCTGTGTTAGTTACCGATGCACCAGGATTTGACTGTACTGGGATGCTAACACCGCTGACTTGAAGCGATGCTCCGCTGACATTACCGCTGCCATCCACAGTGAAACCGGTGGACTTTAAAAAACCGTTGTTGAATGTGTAGCTTGAAAAATCGATCCCATAATTAACCGTTGCACTGCCGGTTGTTTTTATGATTGTTCCAGTTGTGCTGATCGGGATATGGCCACCAAAATTGGTGATATCTAATCCAATATTCCAACCAGTGTTGGCGGTGCTTCCAGACCAAATGGCTAATGCTGCTTCTTCCGTTGTTGCATGCACAGCATCATCACCCGTAAGCACAGCAGCCACACCAAATTTTTGCGTTGCGGCTCCGGTACTTTGTATAGAAGCATTAGCTTCTAATCCCGCAATGACACCAATTCCAGTAACACCTGAATCAACACGAACTTGCGGATTAACACCGGTTAATATTGGCGTTCCAGAAACTGGTGTAATCCCTGCTTCTGCCCATCCCCATACACCAACAATACTACTCGATGCCGAAAGCGCTACTGAATTGATTGCAAATCCACCAATTGCGATTGCGGCGCCTGTTTTTGTACTTCCCCCAATGGCATCAAATACTGATAGGGCTCCGCTGCCATTCGCTAAATTATCTGTGACGTTAAAATTATTAGCGGAAAAATTAAGCGGTGAACTAACGCTCTGTGTCGGAGTGGCCCCAGTCAATGAAATAAAAGGCAGCGCTGACGGCGCCGCAGTGGAGCCTGAGGAATTGCCAAGCACGGTACCGGAGGCAATAGGAGCCAGATTGCCGATGGCCACACTCCCGCTGCCGGGCGATTTCGTATCGGCATGAACGAGAGCGCCCGCTAAGAGGGCGAGAATGAGCGCAAAACGCTTCACATTCCCTCGCCGCGAGTAAAAATTATAGCGGTCGCAGTCCCTGGAGCTGCATCCAGAATGACCGAGGCACCACTCACTTCAGCTGCGACAGAGAAGATTTCAACCGATCCTGGTGCCACTGCAAAGCTATCGGCCACGGTTGCAGCCTCTACATTCCCATAGACCCCAAATTCAATATGCGCCCAGGCAGTGGTTTTGTTCGCCACTCTGATTTGCTGAATACCGCCCGCTACATTGCCGCTAAAAGCAGGCGTTGCCGTGGCAGATGAATTAGTCCCTGTGACCGTAACGCTCTCGAGAACGCCGCCTTGAACCCCAGTCGTGGTTGTGGGCAGATAGGCAGGCGCAAAGGGGCGCGTTTCGGACATTTTAAGTGATCTGCGTTAAGGCCGAAGCAGTCCCCGCGGCATTTAAGTTCTCAGGCCTGGTCACGCCGACGAAATAGGTTTCAGACGCCGTGGGCGTCAAGGTGCCTCCGGAGAGGTTCGTAAATTCCAGTGCCAGCGTATTGGCCGCACTCACCCGGGCATTCCCGAGCGCAATCCCCGGCTGATGCGAGGGCTTCGCGACATCAATAAAGTCTCCTAATTGCAGCCCCGTCACCGTGAAAGTCTGCTCTGAGGTGGTCGTGGCTCCTAGGGCACTAGGGCTTAAAGTCGCAGCCAATACCCAGTTGCCAACGACGTTGCCTCTGGGAATGGTAGTCGGATTTGCCATAAATACTTCCTTACGCGACGCTCAACACGCCGGTCTTCACCAAATGTTCGTATAAATTGCCTTCCCAGCGCTTGTGGCCAAAATGGCGGAAATTCACATCCGAATCGATCCAGATGTACTCGCCTATCGCCCGCACAAGACGGCAGAAAAAGACATCCTCACCGAGTTTTCCATATTTGGTATTCCCGGTCTGAAAATAGGGAGTATGCGGCCAGTCATAGGGACCATCCCCTGTGAGATCGGCCAAATCCGGATGAGCCTTATCGAGCCGTGCGAACACTTCCCGGCGAATGCTCATAAGGCCCGTGCCTGCGTATTGAGCCTGGAATAAGTGTCCCTCGATAACGCCTGTCATCCCATCGGAATGAAAGCTTAATTGATCGCTCTTCTTAGGCGGACAGGCCGCTACTACTGCATGCGGATCCCGCACGATACGTTCAATGACATTGGCATCCCATCCCTGGTCTGAATCGATGAACACAAGGTGAGTGAATTTGACCTCGTGGTTTAAGAAATAATCCACGCACTGATTACGAACGACATCGACCCATTGATGCCCCGCCACCACATAGGAATCGCACGCAATCTTAGCCTTCCACAGCTTCGCGTACGTCGCGAGCATCGAGGTGTGATAGTCCACCGAGACCGACTTATCGAAGGTCGGCGTCGCAAACAGGACGACGGGACCAGAGGATTCCATACTACCAGTCGAGCTGATTTCCCGTCGCAGGCGCTGACCAGTTCGGCTGAACGCGAAACACGCCGACTTTGTAAACTTCAGAGGCCGTTGGAGTGAGCGTGCCGCCCGAGATGTTCACAAAGTTGATCGCGAGGGTATCGGCTGCGGAAACACGGGAGCCGCCGATCAGAATTCCGGCATTGGTCGATGGCTTCTGGACCACTACCAAGTCCGTGGTGAGTAGCCCGATACCGGTGGCGGCAAAGGTCTGCTCACCATTCGTTGTGGCCCCTAAGGCTGCAGGGGAGAGCGTGATCGAAAAGATTCCAATCTTCCAGATATTGCCTGTCGGCATCTGCACCGTATCTGGCAGCGCCGCACTGTTGGGGCCTGGGTTCGATCCATCCACGTTAGTCGATGCTGGGAACGCCATCTATATGCTCCTATCCTGCGATCCGGTAAGCCATGCTGCGGTACAAACTTGCAAACCCGTACGCGATATCAAGACGGGTCGGCTGCGCATCGTTATTGACCGTGTAGGCATCGATGATGCGAATCGAAATGCCTAGATCCTCATCATACGCCCGCGTGCCCTCAGCACCCCCGCCTCGAGGCAGCGGCAAGTCCACAATACCCATCGCGAAGGCGTCCCGATGGAAGAACAGGTTCTGCGTGGTATTGGTCGCCACTCCCAATCCCGACTGTCCGTTGATCGTGATGGTGTAGGGCGATACCGGAGCTGCGCTTGAATTCTGGAACTGCCCTCCTGAGATCAGGCAATCGCCCACCGTCACGGTGAGTAATCCGCCACCGCTTGAAGTGTAAACGCCGGTGGCCGCGTTGAAGGTGCCGTGAACCAAGGTTGCGGTGGCAAACTGTGGGCCACCCGGGGTTGCAACACCGGCAACTTGCTGATAACCGCCAGGCGGCAGCACCACGAATTGCTTCAAGGTATTGCTGTACTGACTGCGGTTCTGGGGATTGACCGGATAGACACCCTTGACCTGCAGGACATCGCCTACCACACAAGCTGCCGTGGTTCCGGTGAGGCCTGAAATTTCGAACGTACCGGACTGTGCCCAGCCTGAGGTGAGAAGCGCTGTGCCTCCCGTAGGAGAGGTGGCACCGGCCAGAACTGGCGTACCGGTAAGGACTCCGGAGGTGTAATTCGCCATGTTCGGGTCTTCAAACCAATCAGCACCCGCCGTTTTCTTCGCCACCATGCCGGTTTCGTAGATTTCGGTAACGCGAGCTTGCGGGTTGTAAAGACTCTTCAAGGCATCCGACATCGTCGCATTGGCGATTGGATGCAGCACAAGAGAAGGGATTTCCCCCTTCGGCATGCCTTCGGACACCAAGGTGGCCCGCGCTAGTGCAAATGGCAGATAGGAGGTCGGTGGCGTTCCTAAGGTGCCGCCCATCTGAGCGGTGTTCTGAAAGCCGAAGTACGCACCATCCGAGTCGACCCGGTTTCCCACCGCCATGCAAGCCGGGTGGATGAACCGCTCTTCGAACTCATCGATATCGAGCTCCATATTGATCGTGTTGAACTGCATGTCCACATGGAACTGCCACAGGATTGGCACCGGGACATAGTTCTCGACCGAGGGCTCAACATTGAGCGCAGGCCCAAAGGTGCCCAAGAAGCGGGGCGGCAGGCGCACATTGCAGGTGGCGCCGATCTTGCGGCCCTTCTGCCCGAACTCTTTGTCATCACCACTCTTCAACTAACCCTTGCGAGGGGCTAGCCAGTCGAACCTTTCAGTTCGCTGCCACCGCTTTCACGATGGGGGAGACTATATCTTCATTCCAGCCATGGAGGTTGGAAGTGCTGCGCTTCGGGGCGCTTGCCCCTACTTCTTGCGAATAGTCGTTACACCTGTCCTGATGCGGACAAACGCCTTTATTCATGCGTTTGCCGAAATTGCAGTTCATACAGAGAATCTGGAATCCCACTGGATAATCGTTTTTGACTATCCAATCATAGGTCCAATAACCCGCTGCATGCCTCTTTCCCGCAATCTTTCTACGGTTCGCTGCACCGTCATTGTCGATATGATCCAGCGTCAAAAACGCCTTTTCAGTCTCACCACAACAAGCGCAAACATAACCGCCGTAAGCAACAAACACCGCGTCTTTCACTAAGGCACGCTTCTCGCGATTGTAGGCATTCTCCTTCGGACGGAGACTTGCCTTATTCGCTTGATAGTATGCTTTCGTTCGTACCATATAACACGGTTTGCATTCCGGAGTGACGTAATGGACTTCTCTGCCCAATTTCGCCCTAAATCGCATTCCTGAGTAAAATTCAGTCAGCGGCTTTTCCAGTTTACAAATGTTGCATCGTTTCATCAGGCCTTGGCTCGGTATTGTCTTGGGGTACCTATTGTACCCTTTAGAGTTCCACCGAATTCACAGCATTTAACGTCAGCAGGACTTTTAGTTTACTGACGATTGAACTTGTCGGTCAGCGTACAAAGATTAGCCAAGACAGGCAACGCCCGATTGGTAATCATGCTGATCGTAAGCAGCTGATTGGCCACCTAGATACTCCTAAACCTAGAAACTATGTAGTTCCCGCTTTAGTGCCTCTTTCTCGCCGTCAATACCACGCCGTGCTTTTTCTGCCAGGCAGTAATGGTCTGCGAGGTTGTCATGCTCGCATCATCCTGTTTGACCTGGGCTGCACTGCCGGCATTCAAGGGCTTGATTATCGGCGCTTGGACGCGGGGCTTACTCGGGGTGGTTCCCGTTTCTGGCTCAGCCTTTGCGGCTGTTTCTGGCTTCGGCTTTTCGCCGTCTGGATCAGCTTTCTCTTTCGAGAATGGCTTGAGTGTACTCTCAATTTTGCCGAGTTCAACTAATTGTCGCTGCGCGGCTCGCGCATAGCGGGCGGAGCCTGGCGGACAGCCATCGGTCATCGCTCGCAGTTTATCGGCCCGATCCGGATTGCTGCCTAAGAAATAGACCAACTCTGGCATCAGATCCGAGGTTTTAATGGCCTCCAAGACATAGTTCGGCAGCACCATGTCAGCGCCTTCATAGACTTCCTTGAAATCCTCAGGGCCTTGCTCTAAGCCTCGGTCCATCTTGGCCTGGGCGTGCTGACTTTCCTCTTGAATGAAGCGCTCTTGTTCAACTTGTGCCTGGGCGGCTTGGGAGGCTCGTAGCTTCTTATCCACCCGAAAGTCCACCATTGCATCCCAATAGGTCTGATCGTCTTTGAAATCCGCCCGCACTGGCTCCTTGATTTCAGCCGCTGGGGGCTTTAGCTGCTCCTTGAGCGCGGCAAGGTCGGCCTCGAGCTTGGCAGCCCGCGATTCGGCTAGTTTTGCCTCCTTGTATTGCTCCTGAGCGAATTCCTCAGCCTCCTTTTGCATGCGATGCTTCTTGCCGATGGTGGCCTGCATCGCCTTGGTAAATTCTCGTTTCTGGCGGGGCGTTAGACCGTCCTCTCCTTCGACATCATCGAGAGCCGCAACTTCCTTTTGCGCTTGTTCCTCAATGGTCTCAACTTTTGGCTTGTCCTCAACCTTAGGAACCTCAGTCTTGGTGCTTTTCTTCGCAGCCTGTGCCTCGTTATCGGCCTTGACCTCAGCGGGAACCGGGAATACACCGCCATTTCGCATCGCTTCGATCTGATCGGCACTATTTTCGACGACTACTGCCATTTACGCTGCTCCATTCGGTTTCTCCGCTTCCGCCTCAAATGCCCGTTCCTGGGCAGCCGCCTCATGGGCTGCATCGACGTGTTTGCCCAAAAGCCCCGCTTCAGCCGCGATGCCCTCTTTCGCTAAAGTGACATGGCCGCGCATCGCCTCGACCTTCACTGCCGTATCTGCGCGAACATGAGTGTCCTCGCGCTTCGTCCTGTTCGATTCCTCGACATCGTGCGCTTTCACCGTAGCGGCCAGATGCGCCTTGCCCATCCCGTACTTGATCTCAAGTTGTGCGGCTTGTAGCGCCTGCTTTAGCTGCTGGTTCTGGCCGGAGAGCGATTGCACCACGGCGCGGGCCTCTTTCGGTAAATTCTCCATGATCTTCTGCAAGCCCTCAGGCGTCTGAGCGGCTAAGCGGTCGGCTAGCTCTTCAGCGTACTGAAAGTCCATCGACCGCATCAGCAAATCGGGGCCAGTTTTGGTAATCAATTCCGCAATGGGAGGTGAGCCCATCAGTTCCATCAAAGACTCCGCCCCCTGCTCGCGCATCGTCTCATAAGAGGGGCCTGCTTCCATGACGACATCATAGCGGCCCACAGAAAGGTCATTTTTGACCGATTTAACCCCATTTTCGTCCGTGACCTCTTTGTTTAAGGGCACCATCGAGGGCTTACCGTCCCCGCCAATGATGCGCTGCATACGCTCCTCGCTGTAATAGTGCGGGAACCATTCGAGCATGATCCGCCAGCCGTGAGCCACCGCCAGCTTCTTATTCTTGTAGTACTGAGCATGGGATTGATCGGAGAGTTTATCGCGGCGCTGTAAGGCACGACCTGAGACCACCTCACCGCGGGCCTGGTCCTGCCCAGGCTCATTCGGCATGCCGGCAATGCTTAAAAGATTGCTGCGCATGCCCTGAACGAATTCACTAAAACCCGCTTCCACTTGCGCCGGTGGCTGGCGCTGCGGAGGTGGCAGAACAGCCTCACCCTGCGCTGTCATGACCGTTACAGGCTTGTAGGTCAAGACCGTATGCCCATCGATATTGTCATCATCCCACTCAGGATGACCGTCCAACTGCCCTTCAGCCACCACCCAAGGGGATTGCGGGGTCAATCCCAAACGCTTGATCTTGGCGACTTCACCGTAATCGACCATGCGTTGAGGATCTTGGAGGGTTCTCACCATCCCGCGGCGGTAGATCTTCCCATCGATGCAGCGGGCATTGCCCTGGACTCGGACCACGGGGATGAAAGTCCCGGGGAGAATCTCCCGCTGCGTCACCTGTCGGCCGTTTAGGTGAAAGAGTTGCACCTGTGAGCGCGTCCCTTCCCGCTCCTGGATAATCTCACCCCCAATGCGCGCTAGTTGCTTATTCGAGGGTAAATCGCTCTTAAACACCCCAAAAGTGCGCCCATCGGCAGTTTTGACCTGGTATAGCACCTCAGCTTTGTCCAGGATGCGAAAGTACTGCGCTATGCGGATTTCCTCTTTTGTCTCCCAATCAAGGAAATCTCGCGCTCCGATATCGCTCCAGGAGATCAAATCCACCCCGGGGTTTAAGCGCTTGAACTCCGTGCGCTTTTGCATCAGCGTGATCAAGCACCAGCGCATATCGGAAGCCGTGGGCATGATGGCGCCAGGATCCGGATACACGGTGAAACAATCGAAAATAGGGGCTATGCGGATTTCCTTATCGAAACTGTCCTGGGCTGCCCATTCACCGAGCAAGCGAAACCAACCCCAGCCGGCACTCACCGCCGAATCGGTGGCATTATCATAGGCTACCGGGGCGTCCGATCGGTATTCGACGTGACGGCCCAGTCCGTTGATAACGTCCGCACGCTCAGTGTCTGCCCCGTCTGCTACTGGATGACATTGACCCCGCGTTTCCAGATCAGCAATTGAGTTGACGACCCGTCCAATGAGGGTATCGGTGAAATTGATGACGAGTTCAGGACTTCTTTGACTTTCAGTCGTGACATAGTCGTTATCCCAATGATTCTCGCCCTCGCGAAACAGCATGTCCTCTTTGGCGTTTTGGCGGTTATGGGAATCAGCCTCGAGGGACATCTCTAGACGGTCTTTGGCTTCGGAGAAGATGTCCTTTTCGGATATCGCATCAAAATCGGTATCCCGCTCGTTCATAGCTTCTTAGGCCTACCTAAAGGCTTTGGCTTCAATAACTCGCGGATCTCAGTCAGGAGCGCCACGATTTCGCTCAGCTTCTGGCTGTCGCTGCTAGCACTTTGGCCTAGATCTGTCGGGATCATGGGCCCTTGTCTTAACGGCGCATCCACGCGTGATCGCTCCTGCGATGGATAACTGGCGGTGCTGCTACTTTGGGCGGTGCAGGCTCCTTCGTAAGCTCTGGGAATAGATCTGAAAGAGCCCATATACACGCATCTGCCCGGTTAGGCGAATGATCTCCCGTATAGCCGTAGGTCGTAAAGCCAGAGAGTTCATCCTCAAGGTTCGCATGAAAGCCCACCAGACGGCACTTTCCAGTCTCGAACAAGGCGGCAATCGGTTCAGCTCGCACCACCTTGCCGCGGCTTGCAGTCAGGGCCCTAAACGGGACGCGCGTCTTTTGCTCCAAAGCTGCGGTACGTATAACGTGACCCACCATGGCACCTCCGAAGTTGATCTCACCGACAATGCGATCAGCTTTTTCCCGTAGATATGCCTGAACCGCAACTCGTCCCCATGTAGCCGGTCCTGCCTTGACGGTAAGATCCTGCAGCACATACCCATTACCATCCACACCAAGCCCACATACAGATATGCCAATCTCGTCATTATCGACATTATCTTCATCCTCAGCCCCTGAGGGGTCCACTGCCACAACCAGGCGCAGCATATCGGGTAAGTCGCCCTCCACATGCCGCCAGCGCTCGAGCGTTTCATCCAAGAATAGTGCGTTAGGCGTCTCATCGCCGAACTCCCCCTCGAGGAAGCGCTTGCGAAGCCTTAAGGGGAGTGATTCCAGCGTCTTTATGTAGTCGGCTGATAAGTTATCGGCATTATCGCGCGGGTTCATCTGGCAGAAGGCGTAATTATCCGGATCCGGCAGGAACTGCTTGGTATCGGGATCCTGCTTGGTGCGAAAGAGCTTATACGTCCAGTGGCCTTTGGAGGGTGGGTTCTCATCGACGTACATTTTCAAGGCCAGTGGCTTCTTGGTGATTGAATCGGGTACGAGCTGCGCCAAGCGGGTCAAAGCCATGTTGCGGCTCGCATAAGGGATTTGGCTCGCTTCGTTCAAGAAAATGGAGGCATATTCGGAGCCTAAGATTTTCTCTGTTCGCTCTTTGTCATCGAGGCCACCGAACCAAATCTCGGAGCCACCGGGGAAAATAGCGAAGGAGTCCGACTTGTTGAGCGTGTATTTCACCTCCGGAAAGCAGAAGTTCATGATCTTCGGGAACGTGTCGTGAATGATCGACTGCTTGACGTGGCCGAAACGAAAGCGCAGCACCGCATGGCGGGAGCCCGGGGCTTTCAGAGCTCTGATGGCTATCGCTCGTATGATCAGGGCAGTCTTCCCGGATCTCGAGCCACCCGCGAGCAGACAGTGCTGAGCGCTTGAGGCTAAAAGTGCGTTCGCCTCCTCCTGCTTCGGAGTCAGTTTGAACATCAGTTGACAAGGGATAGCTTCGGCTTCTCTGGCTCAACACGTACGGATTCCGGTACCCAGTTGATGATACCTTGCGCGAACTTGAGCGAATCTTCGCGGGTAAGGGAACCGATGATTTTCTGCTTCTCACCCTCGTTCCTGACGAATACCACGCAACCAGTCTCAAAAGACATGGCGACTGAGAACTCGGGTTTATTGAATATGGTTTTCTTCATAGGTTTCCATCTGTTTGAGTAATGATGAGCGGGGCTGTGGGATCTCCATGAAGCGTGGTGTCGACAGACTGTAAATCAGGGATGGTCTTCTTCAGCAATATGCCAGCAGCAGTGACTTGGCTCTTGGTCATTTCCGTACCCTTAAGTACATGATCTTGCAAGCGCTTTGCAATCAATGTTGCTTTTATCTTTAGTCGCACCCGTTCGGGAGTCCATGGGCGCCCATTCTTGGGTTCTGCGCGGGCGGCCATCAGCCATACTTCTTCTGCGCTGGGCTGTACCAATCTGAGACGAATTGTTGCGCTGCATAAGCCGACTCAAACGTCATGGACGGCGCGATATAGTCCCGCTTCGGGTCGTCGTTATCGCCAAGGAGGGTGCAGCGAAAGGTGCCGTCATTGAAGCGCTTCAAGTCCAGTAGTGCGCCTTTGGCCCAAGTTGGAGGGATGTCAGTCATCTTCCACCCCGGCGATATCCTCTTCCCTCGCGTGCAGACAGTACTTATCGCCCCAATAGAATGCCTCGAACGCGTCCTTACCGGTCTGCCTGCCATCCAAATGCACGATTTGACCGACTTTGACGGTGACTGGGCGAAACGAAGTGCCCGCTAGAACCATAGCGCGTTTGGACTTATCGCGCCCAAGGGGAAGGATATGGCCGTTCTTGTCCGCGTATCGATTCGGATATAGGCCTGGGCCAGCCGCAATGATCTTACCGCGAACTAACTTGGATTTATGTGGGGGAACGATCAGAAGCCGTGAATGAAGAACATCCATAGGCTCGATTACCAATTGATCGCGCAGCATTCGAAGGCGGCAGGTTGCCGGAATGAACGTGATGTTCTCATCGGTCATCATCACGCCGCGGCCGGTCAGTGATGGCTCGAAGCGCTTACCCTTAGGTCTTGGGCGCGAGCGGCGCTTTAGAGCTTCGCGTGCGCTGACATACTCACGCACGCTTTTTCTTACCCTCGCCGCCCTCAGAGTAAGCGACGGCTAAGCGCTGTTTGATATTCTTAAACTTCTTCTTTTCGTGCTTATCTGAGACGAATTTGGAGATATATTCGTTTAAGGGTTCGCCAGCGGCTCGCTTTGGCATGGGTATTCCTCGCTAAATGCGCGTTGGCAAAGCATAAACCTCACGGCTGGGCGTAGCAATCGATATCCGCTGTAGCAGCATGGTCGCCTCCTCGATATGGCCCTGGCGGGCATAGAGCTTGGCTGCAGTCTCCATTCGTGAGCAAAGGAAAGAGCCGATCATCTCTTGGATTTGATGGCGTGCCTTGTAGGGCAATTCTGCCCCGAATAGGCCGTGGGCTAGCACCTCCAAGCCCCCTCGGTACTGATCGAAATCGGTCAAGCATTGCTCATTGCCGAGCTGCACGCGTGTCCCTACTGGGTGGACCAGAAGGTTCCGGTAGAAAGGCGTATTGGAGAAATAAATGGCGCCGACAGCCAATATATCGACCAAGTCGGCGAAGGCCCAGTACGCACGCGTCCGGGGATGTAATGGAACGGGCGTGCGGTACACGATGTGTTCGGGCCAAATGTGATCTGAAATGATGAAGTTAAAGAGCTCCATTGCATCGGCTTGGCCGTATGCGCGCTCATGCCCAACCTTAAAGGCGTTCCAGAAGGTCTTGCTGTTCACTTCATCGTAAATCTCGCAGGGTGCGCAGTACGCGGCTACCTCCGGATGGGCGTCCAAATAGGCGATCGCGACTGCGATTTGCTCCGGCAGCAGATAGTCATCGTCAGCGCAGTACACGGCATATTGGAAGTCTGCTGCTTCTAATGCTTCCAACATATTGGGGAAAGGGCCTATGTTTATGAATTGTTTAATATATTTGGTGCGCGGAATGGGCATCACAAACTCATTTGAATCATTATCGCTGATAATGATCTGTGAATCAGGAAAATCGGTACGCAGCTTTTGCACCGTCCATTCCAAAAACTGATAACGCCTAAACGTTGGAATACAAACTGACAGCTTCACGCTCAGCCTCGTTAAGTTCTCTGGATGGGATGCCGCGGATCAGCCGGCGGGGGCGTAAGGCGACTAAAACCCAAGGGTAGGGCACTAGGAAGCCGTCTGTGGCCGTAATATCCGGATAGGTGTGGTGACAGTCCTCGATCACGTAAACGCCGCGTGTAGAGGACCACAGAGCCTTAAACGAGGCTTCCTGGTCTGATTTGCGGTGGGAACCATCATCTATCACGATATCGAACGACCCAAGACCGGCAATTGCAGGATTGGCTTGGTCAAAAATGCGGATATCGATCTGATCCTCGACGTACTCACGACACCTTGGATCGATATCAATACCGACTATTTGAGCTTGCGGGCCAAAATAGGACTTCCAAAGTTGCAATGAGCCGCCGTGGCTCACGCCAATCTCGAGGATTCTGACAGGCATCCCCACGTATTGAGCGAAATAGCGTTCATAAATGTCGAAATAATGGTCCCATTTATCGAGGTAACGGCCTGAATGAGCATAAAAGCAATCCCTGACCGTTCTCATTCGATCCTATCCTTCTGCTCTATCGCCCAGATCAGGCCCCACACGGCGGCGTGCGCGACAACGGCAATTACGAGGATGGCGCAGATCATTTAACCCACCCTTTGCGCTTTAAACGCATGCTAAAGGCCCACAGCACGTCTTCGATAGAAAAGGCTGTGATGATGCCGCTACCCTTCCAGTCCTCCCTCAATCGTTTCTGGCGCCTCCCAGTGGCACTATTGGACCTGACATTACCTTTGGTCTTACATTCGATCAGTAAATCCTCGCCGCACTTACCGGCCACAAGGTCAAAATCCCCTCGGACCTCGACCACGCTAAAGCCGGCTTCGCGTAAGCCATCACGAATTGGACCGTGAGATTTGTCAACTCTCCTGGCGTATTGCATCTTGTTTCGCCAATTCCATCGCTTTGGACATCAGATCAGCATTTCCTACACGGCGACTGTGATCTCCCCAATACCAAACCGTCCAGCCGTGGATAGAACGGAACAGCTTGTAGTCACCCCACTGGTAGGTATTTTCGTTGATGGCTTTCCAGACGCCGATTGATCGATCCTTTTTCATTCGAAGCAGCCCATGCGTGGGTCACTGCCAATGGAACCACGACGATGAGGAAACCACCAGCCGCCGCACAAGCACTTTTGCCGTTTATTACGCTTTTTCCTATTCACAATCCACTTCTTTGGGGGGGGCTTCCAACCGCGGCATACAGGCATCACGAACGCCTCACAAGCACTCTTTGCATGGCTTCTTAGTTTGGTTCAATTTAGGCATGAAGATCCCACTTTCCCCTTCAGGATCCTAGTCCTAGGGTACTCGTTCGTCCCCATTAGGGGGAGGCGGGAGTGGGCAACCCGGTTCAGTACCTCTAAACCTTTCTCGTGCGACAGGCAGCCTGTTGCCCTATTTTTCGCAGCACTGGCGGATCGCAGTTGATTTGTTTGGCTGGAATGAGGCAGTATGCGCGTGGGCATTGCCGCCTGATTTACCAGTTGCTCTGAACAACTGAAATCTACGGCCCTTAACTGAACATTAGGGGCCGTTTTCATTTATACGCCTGTCGTATTGCAAAGCAATAGCCTGAATGCGACTTGTCTAAATGCGACATTACTTCGCTTCTCCGCTGGATTGTGAGTGTTTAAATATCCATAGGTACATGCAGCAACTCCTACGGTACCTGTGCGGCCTTTCGCAACGCCTCGCAGGCAGCCTCACAACGCGCATTTGATTCACGCAAAGCCTGCCGACCCTCGGGAGTCAGCAGGTATGCGATGGCCTTATCTACCGCTGCCTTTATTTCGTCCTCGGTCATTACTTGCGCGGCGGATTAAATCCAGCGTTGATGTTGATCGACGCCTGCCGCAGTCCTTCTGAAGTCGTCCATACCGACCCATTGATCGACAAGCCGACATCGCAGTTCGGATCGTCCATCAGCAGGTTTGTGAATGCCGCCGTAGCCTCTCTGGCGGCTGGCATATCGACTGTATGGACCGGCTGACCTGCGAGGACGCCGTCGAACTGATCGTTTGCTAGTTTGATCGCTTCCGCCTTGGTGGCGGCCTTCACTGAAAATGAATAAGACATTGTTGCTCCTGGACAGTTTGGATATTCAGAACACGCCCCCGCAATCGCACCGCAGGCTGGGCAACCTTCGGGCTCGTCAGGATCGGACTCAATCTTTCGGCGCAACGTCTCTAGACGCAGCGTTTCCATGCACGATGATCCCCTCTCACTTCACTTCTCCATCGAATTGCGAGCAAGGTGGTGCCTTACTCAGCACGCTCCACATCGCCTTATTGCCTGATGCGGTGCGGTAGGTCGTTTCGGGACGGCTGTCGGCAAAGCGCTTGACAGTGCGGGTCAGGCCGCACTGATTGCATACAGCGCGGCTGATGCTGAAGGTTTGCTGGGTAAAGTGCCACTTATGCTGCATCTTTGCGTCTTAAGTGCTCGAGCCAGTCAGCGCCACGCAGCCAGCAGTACCAGAACTGAGCGAGCATGCACGGCAATACGGAAGGGTCGTGATCAATCACGGCCATTTCTGGTGCCTCTTTTTGCTGCTGATCCATTTAAGCTCTTGACCAATGCCTCTAACTTAATTCCTGTACGCCAACTAATATGTTCCAAAGTCTCTAGTCTTGGCTTCTTTTTGCCACTGAGCCATTTACTTACTGCAAATCGATCAACCCATAAATGCTTGGCTAAATCGCTCTGGTTGTAGCCCTGCTTTACCATGTAATCGCGCAATATTTGCATACTCTTGAGCGTACCATAGTGTGGTTTCAACGTGCAACAAACTTTATTTCTCTTGGACTATTGCAATGGACAACAGACTGTGGTCTTATGATGCCACACAAGTTAGGAGCCGCCAATGGAACGAAACTACGAAGCCGAAGCCGACGCATCCGACCGCGCAGCCGCCGAGATCGAGCGCTTGGAAGACCTAGCCGACACACAGCGCATGGAGCTGCCTAGCGAGGCTGACATTCAAGCCAAAGTGGACGCGCAGGTGGATAAGTATATTGCACTGTACTGGGTCGACAGAGCTTTGGGGGCGAAATGAGCGAAAGATATGCTTATCGAGTCATCGATTCACTGACCAAAGCCATGGCCACATTACCTGCAGGTGATCGCCCAAAAAGTTGGTTTGCCGCTCTCGATATGGCAGAGGACTATTTAAGCAACTACGATCCTACGCCCTGGTGCAATACTTGCGGGGGCAGTAACCCGGCAGCAGTGTGCAAGTGCGGATCTACAGCGGAGAATGAATGATGAAAATCACTCAAGCACACATCGATAAGATCCACACACTGCTGGACGCTGGCTTGGTTATCGGCGTCGGGAACCCTAAACCGGGTGAGGCGTGCGTTGAAGCGGTCATTTGCATGGCCTTAGGCTTACCGCACGGCGATGATCCAAAGTGCGTGCTGCCGTGTTTGCGCACACTCAAGATCAACTTGAATGACCGGAATTGGAGCTCTAACAAAGCTCGTGCGGAAGCCCTGCGCCGTCTTGCGATCGCACAATTGGGTAGCGATACCCTCGATGCCAAGGATTTCGTGACGCGCTTAGCGCGTATGACGATCCAAACCGTGGTTCCCGCAGCGCTGCGTTCTGCCGCCAAAGTACTCACGGGCGAGCATCCGACAAAACTCTTAGTCCTTGCCACAAAGTGTGAAAAGGAGCCCACGGAAGCGAATGCGAGAGAGGCACAAAAAGCCGCCGCCGCCGCCTCCGCCGACGCCGCCAACGCCGCCGCCAACGCCGCCGCCAACGCCGCCAACTACGCCGCGGCCAAAGCCGCCAACGCCGCCGCCAACGCCGCCAACGCCGCCGCCTACGCCGCCGTCAACGCCGCCAAAGACGAAGTGTTAGCTACCTTCGCAGAGAACGTAGTCCAAATCCTTTGCGATATGGACGCGCCTGGCTGTCGCTGGCTGGAAGCTGTATGAACTTCGCCGACTGGGGCTGGCGAGCGGTGCTGATCCTATCCGGTGGCTGTTTTGTCGTGATTATCGGCTTATCGCTGATTGCGACCGAGATAGTGCGCAAGGTGCGCCGGGCCAAGCGGCGCAACAGACGTTTGATGCAAACCGGCTATCGCTACAGCAGAAGGAGCTAGATGTGAAATTTGAAATCAAGTCAAGGTTTAGCGGCGCAGTTCTCTTCTCGCTCGAAACTGAGTCGCTAAAACTCACGCTGGAAGCCGCCGTTAAAAGCGGTGCGTACCTGCGCGGTGCGGACCTGCGCGGTGCGGACCTGCGCGGTGCGGACCTGCGCGGTGCGTACCTGGGCGGTGCGGACCTGTACGGTGCGAACCTGCGCGGTGCGGACCTGTACGGTGCGAACCTGGGCGGCGCGAACCTGGGCGATAAGAAGCTGGGCGGTGCGGACCTGGGCGGTGCGGACCTGTACGGTGCGAACCTGCGCGGTGCGGACCTGTACGGTGCGGACCTGTACGGTGCGAACCTGCGCGGTGCGGACCTGTACGGTGCGAACCTGGGCGGCGCGAACCTGGGCGATAAGAAGCTCATCGGGGGGCGACCATTCTTGCAAATGGGGCCCATCGGCTCACGCTCTGACTACCTGCTTGCGTTCCTCACCGATAAGGGGATCTATATCAGAACCGGCTGCTTCGAAGGCACGCTGGAGCAATTCCAAACAGCAGTACGCGAGACTCACGGTGCCATCGGCACTCATGCCGAGGAGTACACCGCAGCGCTGGTACTGATCGGTATGCACGCACAGCTGTGGATGCCGAAAGCCAAAGCGGTGGCCGCATGAGCATCACAGCACCGGATGAGATCAAACGCCAACTCGAACAGTCGAACGCGATCTTTCGCCAGGGCTATAAGGTCGGCTACGAGGACGGATTCTTGGACGGCAAGCTTGAGGGCATCCGCAGGGCACGCGAGCTGGTCGATGCAGCCTTCAAAGACTGGCCCAAACCGCAGGCTGGCTGATGAGTGACACCGACGACTGGAATGATGCTTGGTGGCACGCTCAAGAAACAGACGAGCGTTGGCAAAGACATATGCAGCAACAGGCAGAACTATTAACCATACGCAAGGAGATTGAACGTGCCCAAGGTATCGGAAATGCTGCAGAGCAAGTACCTCAGAAAAGAGGACATCGATGATGACACCCACGTCACAATCCGAGGCGTGAAGCTAGAGGATATCGGCATCGGGGATAATTCTGAGCAGAAATGGGTGATCTATTACAAGGAGTTCACGAAAGGGCATGTCTTAAATGTCACCACCATCCGGATACTCGAAGCGGCTTTCGGAGATGAGACCGACAATTGGAAGGGCAAGCAAATCATGCTTTACGTAGACCCTTCTGTGAGCTTCCAGGGCCGCGTTGTGGGGGGTCTTAGGGTTCGGGTGCCTAAGCCATCAAAAGCCGCTGAGCGCGCTCCAGGGAAGCCTCAGCATGAGGCCGATGAGAAGTTCGATGAGGATGTGCCGTTTTGAAAACCTCTGACGTTCTGAAATACCCCTCTGAGATCGATCCAGAAGTGGCATTACATACGGCTGCATTGATGCGGGGACTTATCATTGGATCTTCCGAGATTCTTGCTTTTGAATCCACACTGGACGTGCCAACTTATATGGCCGCTTGGGAACACTTAACAGCATCAGAACGAGCAGCATGGAAAGCGATGGTCAGTTTGGGGAAAGCCTATGCTGGTCAGTGATGAACGCTTGGAACAGGCTTTGGGAAGATTGGCCAAGACCGATGCCATGGTTGCGGAACTTCACATGAAGGCTGAGCGGGCGGAGTTCAAAGCCAAGGCGGTCAAGGATGCGGTGTTCCTGCGCAGCGAAGGCGCAGTGGCTGAACGGCAGGCCAAAGCCGGTACGTCCGAGGACTACGAGAAAGCCATGAACGATTACTTCGCAGCGCTGCAGGCCCACGACACCATGCGCAACGAGCGGGCTCGAGAGGTACTAGTCATTGATGTATGGCGCTCGCTCAATAGCGCAAGAACCAAGGGGATTTTATGACTCAGTGCGAACAAGTTCTCAAGCATCTGCAATCTGGCAAAACTTTGACGCCAATTCAGGCTGCCAGGCTTTACGATATTTGCCGTCTCGCTGATAGATCGAGAGACCTTCGTAGGAAAGGCATCGATGTCAAAACACGCATGATTACGCTGCCCAGTGGCAAACGAGTCGGGCAGCTCTCACTATGAGCCTCGTCTGGACTTGTCTTGGCTGCTCAAAGGAATTTATTTCCGGTATCTTCCATCAATTTTGTGATGACTGTCGTAACCAACAAAAGGAACAATCAAATGAAAGCGATTCTTATTCTAGCTCTGACGCTCGCGTCGATGAGTGCCCTCGGTCGTGGCTCAACAACGCACCCCGTCGCCTATCTTGAGGTCAAAGCCCCCGCTGGCTGGACAGTATCCTATTGCACGATATCAGGGCCAGCAGGGGCTTATGCCTGGGCCACGCCATCGACCAATGAAACCTGCTATTTCGGGTATTTGAACTACTCTGGGACTTACCAGATAACCGTGTACGAGGAATCGCCAGTGCGTACCCAAGTCACGAGCGAGCAGTTGGTGGTGAATCCATTGGTTCCCGGCGAATCAGTGCCGGTGATCATTATCCAGATGGAAGCTGAGTAACAGTCTGCAAAGGAAGCACAGCATGATTGAGATTCGCCAAGACTCTGACGGCTCGCTCGATGAAATCGTAGCGCCGCACAGTTGCGCGACCGTGCATCTTGAGGACTTGGGCGAGAACGGATGGTCGCTGATCATCGAGGAATATGGCGACTACAAAGAGCGCGTACATGTCACGCTTCCGGCTGGACGCGCGTTCATTTACGAGAGCGAACACTGCAAAATTGTGTGCTCCGATAAGCAAAGACAAGGTGACGAATGAGAGAAATTCCAGATTCGGTCAAATTATATTGGCTGGAAGATCGCATTAAGGAACTTGAAACGACGCTGCGATCAATAGCGGAATGCGCTTATTGTTGTGACGCGCATACAGAATTAGCTTCATTGCAAATCGGGCAACCATCAGCAATATTGAGACATGCTATATGTGGCCCTTGTAACAAAGGTCGGCATAAACTTTGTTATGGGAATCCACCAGCAATATCTGTCATCTGTGATTGTCGCGATCAAGGTCACCCTGGATCAGGTATGGAAACGAAAGGAGAACAGAAATGAGAAATGGTAAATGGGATAAAGTAGCAACTCGGGTAGTAATGAGGCAGCTTGACAGATTTGCTAGAAAATACGGCCTCCCAACAGCGCGCCATGCTGTCACCAAATGGAATACCGGCCAGCAAGCCAAAGTCCGTTTGGCAAAGCAACGCGAGAAACTTGAGCAAGAGTTGGCTGAAGTCAATAAGCGATTGTCACGATGACAGCACCGAAAATCAAATGAGAACAGAATTTTACTCTCCCGTGGGTTGGTACCAAGCCCAAACGAGTATGGCCGCAAGAGCGGGACAAGGCACGGCCCCAAAAGGTATTTTGGTAATCGCGTCATGAGAAAGCCTGGAGACAGTAGTACCCGGAACGGCTTGACAGCTCGGAGAGACGGCACCACTTGGAATACTTCAGAGGCTGTCAAGTGACACGGCGCGATCACATCCGCTGCGTTTGGTGCCAACGTATCGGCTGCGCTTCGTCGGCGTGTCGCATCGACTACCACAACGCGATGTTCGTTTTCGTGCTGTCACCTTTCGCAAAGAAGCGCGAGTCACAGAATCAATCCGCCGCGGAGCCGAAATGAGCGACGAACAATTGGACAAGGAAAGACGGCGCGGGTGGCGCTTATCGGTTTGGGTGACGCCTGAGGATGCCGCTTTGCTCACCGATCGATTCTTTTCCGAACACGAAGTCGGCGAGATCAGCCCTGAAGCTTGGGCGAGACTCGCACCCAAAACCAAAGAAGAGCAATGACAGTGGCAGCCCTATTCGTTCACAAGAACGGCCCGTACTTCGGCATCCCCGATGTAGAGCCATGGGACGAATCGCGCAACGCGATGCTTTACGCTGGCCCATGGTCGGTCGTGGCGCACCCGCCATGCGCTCGCTGGTGCCGCCTGGCTGGGCTGGTGGAAGCGCGCTGGGGCCATAAGCGTGGCGAGGATGGCGGCATGTTTGCCTCTGCATTGGCGTCCGTGCGGCGCTGGGGCGGCGTTCTTGAGCATCCGGCATACACGGACGCTTTCCTACATTACGGCCTGCCCGCGCCTCACTCGGAAGGCTGGCAGCGATCTATGTGCGGTGGCTGGGTGGCTCATGTCGAACAGGGTCGGTACGGCCACGTCGCGAAGAAAGCGACCTGGCTCTATGCTTATGGATGCGACACGCTGCCATCGCTCAAATGGGGTTTAAATCCTGACGGTGCGAGCTCGGCGCTGGTTTCCTGGTGCGCGAATCATACGAAAGCATTTGAGAAGCGGCCGCGGGTGGGCAAAGCAGCAGCAGCGGCAACGCCGATTGAGTTTCGCGACATGCTGCTGTCAATTGCTCGTTCAACGAATAATACAGAGGTGAAGTGATGGATAGTGAACGCAAGCGTTCCAGCGTCGCCGAGATCCGTGCGCGCTGCGGCGAGTGTACCGGCAAATGAGCCAGGATCAAGAGCAAGCGATGGACGACTTGATGGATCACCCGTGCCGTTCACTAACGGAACGCTGGTTCTGAAAGTCCATTACAAATGGGTGAGTGAATTGCAACCGATCATAGAGGCCGCACAGCGCGAGTGCGCCAAGTTCAAGAAGGAGAGACATGGGCAACATTCCACCAGTCGATAGGTCCAAACAGATGCTCACAGACGGCAGCCCGGTCCCCGAGGATCGCAGCCATACCGCCGACCGTGGCGACGGCCAGCAGAAGGGCTACATCGTCTTAAGCGACGAAGAGCGGCTCAAGGGATGGGTCAAGCCGTACCGCGATAAGTACATCCACAATACCTGCGGTTCGCTCACGACGATGGGCCGTAAATTGTCGGAGACCTACGCGCGAGATCCGTACTTTTACAGCGGCACATTCTGCTGCGGTTGCGGCACTCATTTTCCGCTGGATCAGTTCAAGTGGAGCGATGGCGAGCCGATGGACCCGCTGCTACAGGAACCATCACAGGCTAAAACCGGAGCGGAGCAGAAATGAAATGATGCAACTCCGTGCAGCACCTGGCGAGTACGCCTTCCGAGTCCGCGCCGACGGCGAATCGTTTCTGGTGACCTATCAGGGCAAGCCTTGCTTCAAGATGGTGCCGGCGCGCGATGAGACCGTAATCCGACCGGACGGCACGATTAACGGGCCGAAGCCGCTAACAATGGGTCTCAACCTTGGCGGCGAGTACGGGGCACACTTTGGGTTGCTTGGATTTTAATACAGAGGCTAAGCCATGAACTATTGCGTTCGCATCACTGGACCTGGAATTGACCATCAAGCGCTGATAACCGATCTCGGCGACTTCGACATGCTGGACGCAATCATCGCCAAAATGCGCAAGTATGTGGCATATGGGAGGGTCTTCCCCGAGCCGACACCTATCGATGGAGAGGTTAAGCCATGAGCCTGCCAGGACTTAAGGCTAGGACGGTGACGCCGCTGTTGCTCGAATGCATGGCATGCGGCGTCGAGCACGCTATCCCGCCTCAGAAGTCCTTGCGAACCTTTGCTGCTTGGCTGAACAAGTTCAAGCGCAAACACCAATGCTGCTCGGTCAGCAAGGCGCTGCGGGCCAAACTGCGAAAGAGGTTGAACTAATGAGCGTTCCTGATCCAATTGAACTTGGCGAGGCCGCAATGGAACGTTGGGCCGACGAGAACGTGCGGGGCGATCACTTCCGTTGCGCCGAGTGCGGTCTATGGCAACCCTTGGAGTTCGCGGTTCAAGCTACGCCGAATCCATACTCACCGGCGATTTGCGGCAATTGTGCATTCGCTTCTGATAGGGGAACGGACGGTGGGTGAACACAAACTAGATCGCGTCAAGTCTCACGGCTGGGAAGAACTCTCAATGGGTCCGATGGCCGAGATGGGGAAACACACCCCCGAAGAATACATGGCGGTTGCGCAGTTGCGCGCAACGGGCACTAAGATGTGGCGGAAGGGTCCATGCCGCGTTCTAACGTCGCAGGAGCTGCGCCCAGGCAAAGGCTCGCGTACCTATTGGCACCTGTCGATCTCTTGCTCTGATCGATATCCGGTGTGGGACGAGATTAAAGACGCGCGGTACTCGCTCTTGCCGATGGGGCTGACGTTCGCACAGATCCTGCCGCCGATGAATGAATTTGTGAACATCCATCCGAATTGTTTTCACCTATGGGAGCTAGACGCCGATGAATAACACAGTGGATTCGACCAGCGATGAGCGGACCGTGAACAACGTCATGCGGCATCAATACCGCGTGCTGACGGACTGGGAAAAGGAAAAGATGCAACTCATCAAAGACAAGGGTCTGGAGTTCCACACTTTACTCGGCAGCATTGGCGAAACCTGTGAACTCAGTTTAGCCAAGACGAAAGTCGAAGAGGCTGTGATGTGGGCCGTGAAGCACATTACGCGCTGAGTGACTTATGACAGCCTCCGACAAACCGCGATTGGTCGAGATCATGCCTGGTGCTGAGTAATGCCGAGGTTAAACCATGAAAAAGTTACGCAAATTACGCTCTCATTGGCGTCGTCATTGGCCGATCTACGCTGCCTCAGCCGTACTCTTTCTCGCAGTCACGATTGCCTCAGCGCAGGAGTACGAGATCACCGGCACCATCACGGCACAGGGCAATGTGCCGGTGAACTACCCTGCATCAATCGGTGGCAATGTGGGCGATCCGGCCACCTTTTACCTTACCGTCAGTGGCGCTCAGGTAACGGATTCGAGTATCCAGATCATCCCGGTCTGGTACAACGGCATCGCCAATGTGGCCAATGGTGCACTTGATTCCGCCTCACAAAGCATCGTGCTATCGCGCGGGGATATGGGCTCAACTGCCGTGTACGAGTCCTTCACCTTCAATGATGCGCCGAACACGCTGGAGGTGACCTTGACCGAATATCCGCACAATGGCGCTGCGTTAAGCTTTGTGACCGACATCGGCAATGCGGTGGCGAGCCTAGTCACGCCTTCCGCGCATGCGCTCGCAGCTCCCGAACTTGACCCTAATTGGTGGGCACCGGCCTTGACGTTCCTAGGCTGTGCGATTGCGGTGATGATGGCCAAGAAATGGCCTTAATCCACCCTATCCTACATTGGGGCCTGCGCTTTGCCATCGCTTACGCCTTCTGTTGGATAATCCTGCGCAGGCCGTTTTATGCCGCTTTACCAGCGGCGTTCGCTGTGGTG